>SDBT01008231.1_pt1 | contig 17055 bp, 36 predicted proteins | sample 2277101 | NCBI WGS metagenome assembly SDBT01 (sample SAMN10404973, study PRJNA504765) | marine sediment metagenome | isolation source: marine sediment core GS10_PC15, 103 cmbsf | place: Arctic Ocean: Southern Knipovich Ridge | collected 2010
GATTGCCCCTTCTGTCAATGCCAGCATTGCGACTCGACCTGCCTGCCCGATACTCTCGACGTAGACATAGCATCAGAGGAATGTTGCATGGGCGGGGAGGCTTTTCAGGTTGGGATTCACGAGCCCGAGAATCCATCCGAGGGAGCGGTCTGGGTGCCAAATCCGATAACCGGGAGCAACTGCTGGGCTCCGGTCTGCGCCGGGGGGAGTCAATGGGAATTCTCGCTTCATTGTGACGATCAGACAGCAACCCCGGGCTGGGAGGGATTCGTTTTGAAAATGGACGATCGGGGCGAAGAGGGCTGCCCGACTGGCGGCACGATCGTGGATTACGCACCGGTCAGCGGTTCATGCGATCCATTCATTCTGGTTTTCGAGGTGGACATCCGGGATCTGACGGCCGAGGACTTTTGCGGCGCTGACCCTGAAGCGGTGCCAGAGGAATTCGGCACGCTCACTATCACATTCACGGAGCCCGCATGAATTGCCCGTGTGAATGTCCCAGTAACGGCGATTCCGAATACCACTGCCCGCGGCTGGATTGCCGGATGACGCCAAAGCTGTGCCGGCTCTACCAGACTCGGGACGACTACCGACGGGCATGGGACGAGGGGCGTGGACCGGGACAACTCAAGCCGAATCGCGACAAAAAAAAACAGAAGAAACGACCGACCCAAACGTGTGCCGAACGACGGCGGGAAAGTGCTGCCGAGAAATACGACGCTGAATCCCAGGCGTTCGCCCTGTCGCTCTGTATGTCCTGCCCGCATCTGAACCGACAGACGGACAAGTGCGAGCAGACGGACTGCTCACGGCTTCGACGGTGGACGTGTCAAGAGCGAATCAATCGGCACGGTGAACGGTGCCCGATAGGAATGTGGTGATATGAGCAACGGCTACCCAGACGCGGACGACCTACTGAACGCCCTCCGTAACGGTGAGCCCCCAGTGGCTACTCACCTGGCCGTAGGGCGTGCCCTAGTGCGATGCACCGGTGCCCCTGCTATTCCCGGCTGTGCTCACTGGAACGCAGGCTGTGGGATACTGAAGCGGCCTGAGTGGATAGAACGGCTTATTCGGCCGGGCGGGCCGTGCAGGGATCATCAGCCTGCAGTCGCACTACATTGACGCTGTAGTCCGGGACGTCGTCGTCGATAAGCTGGTGAAGCGACAGCATGAGGTCCCGGTCTGCGTCGGTCGGAGGGCTATCTTCGCTGTCATACGGGGCCATTACGGCATACTCAGCCATGCCGATCAACTGCACAAGCTGGCCTCGGGGAACCGATACGGCATCTTGCGTGTTTTCCTCGTAAGCAAGGCCGGCGGTGAAAAAGAGGCACGCAACGGCCACTCCGAACGAAAAGGCTATTGTGAGGTCGATCGGTCTGGTGAGTCGCGTCTTGGTTTGGTTCATGGGTTTCTCTTTTCTTTCAAGTAAGTTTCTGGCTGGGTTCATCGAATCAGAATCTCCATTTTGCGCGACGATTCTTGAAACCGCCGCAGCCTCTCGATATACCGCGGGACGTCATCGTTCGCGAATCTGACCGGGCGCGTCACGCTCTGCGGATCGGCAGCCATCCGGTGTAGCACTGATTCCAGAGTGTCGTGGGGTTTACTCATCGATCCTCATTTCGTGATACTGGGCGATCGCCAGGATGGACCGCTCGAAACATCGCTCTTGCCGGTAGAGCAAATCGGCGAGCCGTGGGCTGCGGAAGTCTTCAGGGAGCCGTGATTCGATCACCATTTCTTCGCGGCTGATCGGCGTGGCTGTCCATCCCTGGTCGAGCTTTTTCCAGGGTATCGTGCTCTTCAGGGATAACTTCGCCTCTACGGGGTGCAGCGTAATCTCGCCCAGGGTCCACGGTTCAGGCTCTGGTTTCCATGAATTGCTCATTTCAGCATCATAGGCAGGGCCGCCGATCGCGTCAAGTTATTTCCCGAAGTCAATAAGACCGTCTGGCTTTGTCCCCAGAATCTGGGAATCCGGAAATCCGCCCCGTCTGTCGACCCGGTTCCGGGGCAATTCTCAGTTTCCGGAAAATACTTTCCGGCCGAAAACATGCACCCTGTATAGAGGTTCCCGCGTATCTCACCCCCTATCAGAAAACTATTCGCATTATTCTGTTTTCAGTACTTGCAATCGCGTACCCGATACGGTATAATACAAGCATGAGAAACAACAACACCACAACCGCAAAGGAAGAGACCATGACCACAAACGAAAAAAAAGCCCTGCGAGCCGCCAGTGACAAAGCAGTCGCCAACAAGGACGCCCGCCGGATCACCCCCGAGGCCTGCATCATCATCCTGGACAAAGAGAATGACGCCCGCTGGTCCGAATACTGCAACGGAAACAGCTACTAGCCCCACGGGGCGGCCAACTGGCTCTCCCACACGGGAGGGCGGGTTGGCAGAGACGACAACCCGAACCTGGAGAAGAGACGATGACCACCACCTACACGCTGGAATACGCCGACGGTCGAGCCAGTGACATCGTGGCAGACACCGACAGGGAGGCCGTGAGAGCCGCGCTGGCCCGCGTCGACATAGACGGTGCTGTGGTAGCCGACGACTGGGATCAGGCGGGCTGGGATGACGAGCAGCGGCCCCAGGAGCGGCTCTTGATCTGGGCGAGCGAGGCGGACGCTGACCCGTTCGATTCCGGCTCCAAGGCCATTGCCGAGATTATTCGATCCAAGACAGACTGAGGCAGAGCGAATGGCTTGATTATACCGAAACGACTAAACTTTCTTCTATGCCCCACACCCGCTTACCTGGAGACGTGACGATGGCTTCCGTAACCGCAACCGTGTCCCGCGCCGAAATCGAGCAACGAATCATCGCCTACCTAGCTGACCTGTCGGGGCACGGCGAATCCTGCATTGCCGAGGAACTGCACTGGAGGACTAGTAAATCCGAGCCCGACGCCACCACCGTGCAGTGTGGCTACTGGTATGCCCCGATGCACTACGACGGCTATGTGTGGGGACAGATTATCGTCCAGGTCGACGACTATGAGCCGTGCTGGGCACAGATCACCTATTCGGAATCGGGCGGCCGCCGCGAAACCAAGGGTAATCGTCAGACCCATTTCACACAGAACTAACCTAAGTCAGTCTGACTTTCCACCAGCACTATTCTTTAGAGCCCGATTATGAAATACCACGAAATTGAACACGCTAGCCGGGTAGAACTGGCCGAGGAATTGGCAGCGGCAGTGGAGAATACTGAGGACTGGGAAACGGCACACCTGGAGGAGTTGCGGGAGCGCGTTCGCGAATTGCTGAAACGGTAACCAAGTCAGACCGTCTTACTGACTTCCACTTTTTATCACCATTTTCTGGAGAGCTGAACCGATGGCAACGGCAGAGCAATACCGAGCGGCCGCGATCGCTCACAACCTGACCGCTCCCTCCCCCGCCACGCTGCGGAGACTAGTGCGAAGGCAGATCGACCCAACTGCATGGGCCCACGATGTCGACGCACAACTCATGCAATCATTCCGTCGTGAATCTGCACTGGAGCATTTTGCGGAGACCCACGGCTATGACGATGCGGCAGATTTACTATTCGACCAGGGGCTACTAGCCTAAGTCAGACCGTCGTACTGACTTTCCTTTTTCACGAAACTGGAGCCGACACGATGACCACGAAACAGGCAACCGACTGGACCCCGATAGCCAGCGTGAAAAACGCCGACATTACGGCGGAGATATCCAGACGATCCGACCGGTGGCGATGTACCACCAGGCAGACAGGGCACGAGGCATCGGAGGGCCGGGGACCTGACGTCGCCAGTGCGATCAGCGACTGCCGTGCTGACATGCGGTGGCCTAATTTAGATGGACAATTGTGCAAAACATACGAGCGGGCACTGCGGAAGTTGTTGCACCTGGCCGAGGACTCTGAGTACCCATGGATACTGAGCGGCAGTATGGATTACGAGGACGATGAATACCCCCTACACGTTGAGATATATCAGCAAGACGAGCGGTGGAAGTGTCTTGTCTTGGGACACGGCCACGAAACAGAGGGGAGGGGGAATTCACCAGAGGATGCGATTGACTCGTGCCGGCAAGAGGTCTTGTCGTGGGCGGTCAAGAAGTCACACCTATACCAGGGATACATAGGAGTGTTCCGGAGGATACTTTACGCCATCGACGATATGGCTTCCACCTCCACTGAAACGCTGAGTATCAACGTCGATATCGATGCCGCTGTCGAGAGAATTCTTGGCACGATCATGACCAACAGCGACGGCGACGCGGTGGCACGGCTGGCCCTTCAAATGCCCGACGGTCGAGACTGCGGTGGATGGTACCGAGAGTCTCTGGCGGATCGGATTCGAGAGTCTCTGCTAGGCCTAGAGGCATAGGTACAAGACGAAACCATAGCCGTCGCCTCACTCGCCGACGGCGACCGGGCCCGTCCTTTTTTCATACGGAGGGCGGAGCCGGTAATTAGACTTGCGTGAGGCGTTCAGCCCGTCGCTACGATCGGCAGTCCTCAAAACCTGCCGGGAGGGCCGTACTGTCTCGGCGACTCAGTAGCTCAATTGGTAGAGCAACCGGGCAACCCCGGGAGATGTGGGTTCGAGTCCCACCTAGTCGCTTAAAGAAATTCACAAGCCTCACCACACGAGAGGAAACGTCCATTGAACACGTACCACAAAATCCAGACGGTTTTCAAGCGTGATCCGAAAACCAAATTCAAGACGCTTCTGGAACGCGAGTATTCTCTGCCTGAATTCCGATATCTTGCAGACTGCCAATGGTGGTGGACGGAGAAAGTTGACGGCTCGAATGTGCGGGTGATGTTCGACGGCGAACGAATCACGTTCGGCGGCAAGACCGACAACGCACAACTACCCTCCCCGCTTGTCTCGCGGTTGGAATATCGGTTTCTGGGGCAATTGCCAAGATTCCGCGATCAGTTCCCTGACGGGGTGTGCCTCTACGGTGAGGGCTACGACCCGAAGATCCAGAAGGGCGGCGGAAACTACCGCTACGATCAGGACTTCGTGGTATTCGATATCCGTATCGGAAAATGGTGGCTGGAAGGCTAGGGGGTCATCGAGGTTGCCTCTCAGTTGGGCTGCGATACGGTGCCGACGTTTGGTCGCGGCACACTCCCGCAGATGGTCGAGCGGGTCAGGGGCGGCCTCACGTCGACATGGGGAGACTTCCCGGCTGAAGGCATTGTGGCCCGGCCTGTTATGGGGCTATTCACCCGGAACGGAGAGCGGATCATCACGAAACTCAAAACGAAAGACTTTGCGTAACCCACCACACCACGACTGGAGAATCGTCATGTTGAAATCATTCTGCCAGACACTAACAACGGCCGTGGCTGATGCCGTGGCCAAGGGAATCACTACGGGGACCGCGCGAGGCTTTGCCCTCGTGACCGGCGAGACATTCGAGTTGCCGGCTATCGAGGTCGATGCGAAGAAGAAAATCCCCAGAAAGAAGCAAGCATGAGACATTTCGGCAACGGTATCAAGAAGGCACGCATTGAAGCCGGTTTCGACACCCAGGAAAAGTTCGCAAAGGTGTGCGGCTGCAGGCAGAGCCGCATATCAAAGATCGAGAAGATGCCGTGTGCCCCTGGGCCTCTGCGGCTGATAGTGAAAATCGGCCGGGCGATCGGCCGGACCGTTGAAAGCATGGTGAGAAAATGACATGGCGACTGTAACATCGCACATCGACCAATTTGACTCCATCAAGGGCAAGTTCGTCGGAAAATTCTACGTCTGGCGAATGTCGTCGACGAATCATCACGAGTACCTGCACCATGACGGCAAGTGGCATGAGTGCGCAGGCGAAAGCGGTAGCTGGGCCAGCGAAGAAGAGGCGAGGGAGTTCGCTAAATCCACTCTGTTTCCAGGCCCGTGATATTAAAACACGCAAGCCGGGGTCAACGGAGTGGACCCGCCCGGTAGTGCAGTCCGCGGCCAAGCGCGCACGGTTCGGTGAGTGGTGACGTATTAGCACTAGCAGCGCGCAACGTCGGAGCGGTGACGGTGTGGCCTCGCAAACCATGCCTGGGATTCGGAGGGCCTACCGGAGATAATCCGGACCGCAGGACCTTCTCGTCGGTTCAATTCCGGCTCGCCGCTTTTTGAAGCGTACCCCCGACCCCGTTCGACACTGCGCGGGGAGCGGCCTGACCGCAACATGAGGGACCGCTTGGTGGTAGCAGTGTCGGGGCCCGCGGTGGCCCTAGACAAGCCCAGTCGACGGGGCATCCGTGGCGGCGGCGTAGCTCAAATGGCACAGTGCCCGGATAGAGTACCGGAGATAATCCGGAGACGCTGGTTCAACTCCAGCCGCCGTCGCTTCCCTGTCAGGGGAAGTCTCGAAAGGAGGGTGATATCATGTAGACAACTCAGTGGCGAAATTGGTATACGCTAGCACGTTAAACCGAGTGTCGTGCGAACAGTCGTGAGGCCCCTTCACACAACAGGGGAAGACCCTGGCCCACGACGATTTGCCGGTTCGAGCCCGGCCTGAGTTGCTGAGGCAGCCCCGCGGTCTGCTGGGACAGATACCGCGCGACTAGAGCGGTGATGGCGGGTTCGATTCCCGTCGGGGCTGTTTTTGAAACCACGACAACAATCCCGAAACCAGGAGAAGACGATGAGCGACAGGATGCGTTGGAGATGCGGCGATACGAACCCCGTGGAAGCGACCGTCGATGACGTGACCGTGATTGAGATCGGGGATTTAGTCTATCAGTCCAGTGACAATGCTCGCCCGGCCAGTGCGATAGTGAACGAAACCCACAAGGATACGACACCACAACGGATATTTGCCGTAGCGTTCCTGGGCGTGGCCATGCGGCGGAGCCGGTCCGGTGACAGCGATCCGATCGGCGTGGCCACTACGGGAGTTTTTGAGTTCGATGTGCCGGCCGATCTGTTTGAATTGGGCGACCTAATCGGCGTGGGCAGAGGGCCTAATGGGACGCCGATGAATCAACAAGTGGAACTGGTCGAACAGCACCAAGATGCGATTGCAAGAGTTGCCAAGCGGGTAGGTTTGGAGGGATGTACTGACGCGAAACATGGAGCGCCAGTCGTAATAACCGTACTGATCGACATCCGCTCTACGATTATGACGGGCGGTGTGAGAGGGTCGGTACTGCCCTTTGGCGGCTAACTCCTAACCACGTCCAGAATTCACAAGAGGAAGTCATGAATTACGAACTGATCGCCAAGCACTTCGCGAATGGGAAAATCGACAGGAAAAAATGGGCTATCGAAATGTCCTCAGCCGGACCATTCTGGTCGTATCGTCTCGACGATCTGTCATCGGACGAATACGACCGGGCGGTTTTGAAGATGAGCCAAAAGTACGGGGAGTCCGGACGTAACCGCGAAGAGCTACTCGCGGCGATCAAGGCTCTGAAAATCCCCGCTATCAGCTGACCCGCAACGGAAACCTCCGGTGCGGCACGACGCCGGCTGGGGGATATTTTGCGAAAGGGAATTCATGCTCCAGCGAATAGTAGAATCAACGACAATACGAGTACGCACCCGAGAAAATAACTGGAGATACTACGAAAAGCTCCGGTTCGCGTGCGGGCATTTCCGCCGATGGGAAGGTGTGGCCCCGCGATACAGCGGAAGGGCGCATTGCCATTCTTGCCCTGGTGTGCTCCGAACGAAACCAGAACTGAACTGAGAAAGGAATTTTATGCTGGTTCTGAAACGCAACGACGGCGAGTCGATTATGATCGGCGATGACATTCGCGTCTACATGCTCCGCTATCCAGACGGCTCGACGAAACTCGGTATCGAGGCTCCCCGAGAGGTGCCCGTCCATCGTCGAGAGGTGTGGGAAGACATTAAAAAGAAGCTGCTCATGACGAAGCCTGAGCAACACATTAGCGATGCGCCTCAAACGACAGTCGGGCGAGTGATGACTGCGTGCAGCCGTCTTTTGGCGGCGATGAAGCCCCACGAACTCACGGGCGATGAATTCACAGAGGGAGTGGCGGCCTGTGAGTACGCCATGAACGTCATGAGGGAGGTCCGGGAGTTTAGTCGCTTGCTAATGGAGAAACCTTTTCAGTGGGTACGCAAGCAAGACGACGATGTGTTCCTTACGGCCTATGCGTACAAGAATCGGCTAGATGAGGCGCTCGCCGAAATCGAAGAACTCAAGAGGGAAAAGCCATGACCATAGCCTTTATTACCTGCGTCGTGACGCTACTGATCTGCCTGGTCTTGTCCGCGAAGAATCGCCGGCGACACCTCGACGACATCGCGACCCTGAAAATGTTGAAACAATCCGGCGAGCAGCTACTGCAAGAGCGGGACTAGGCACGGAAACAACGGGACGAGGCACAGTGTCATGGCTGAAAACACAAAGATCGAATGGGCCCACGATTCATTTAATCCCTGGTTGGGTTGCGAGCGTGTGCATACCGGCTGCAAGCACTGCTACGCATTCGAGCAGCACTTCAAACGGTTCGGCCTCATCGGCAAACGGCGAAAAACGGCCGGAACTAATTGGCGGAAGCCGCTTGCGTGGGACCGGGCAGCAGCAGAGGACGGTGAGCGGTGTAGAGTGTTCCCGTCTCTCTGCGATCCATTCGAGGATTGGAAGGGGCCGATCATGGACCACCGAGGACAGCAACTCATGCGGTCACTCCATGGCTGCGGGTCGGGCGACATGTACGTCAAAGGGTGCGGATACGATAGGACAGAGGATCGTCCCGTAATCATGGACGATCTTCGCCGCGATTTCTTTGGCCTCATCGACCAGACGCGGAATCTCGACTATTTGCTACTCACGAAGCGGGCGCACAACATTCGCAGAATGTGGACATGGCCCAAGGGGGATGATGGCGAGGCTCAGCACAGCATCGATGGCCGAAGTGTCCACTACCGCAAGAACGTCTGGCTGCTCTACTCCGCATCCGATCAGGAAACGCTCGACGCCGGGATGCCGCACCTGCTTAAATGTCGCGACCTTGTCCCCGTGCTCGGCCTGTCGCTGGAGCCGTTGGTCGGACCGGTGGATCTTACTCAGTGCTTCCAGTGTCCTCGGTGTTTTGATAACGGCAAGACATGGGACGGCATCACGGACCACGATTGCGAGGTGTGTAATGGCGATAGCGTGGAGCGTGGCAACATCGACGGCGGAATTGACTGGGTGATATGCGGCGGTGAGTCCGGCCCCAAAGCTCGGCCGTGCCATGTTGAGTGGATTGACGATATCGTACAACAATGCCACGCGGCCCGCGTGCCGTGTTTCGTCAAGCAGCTAGGCGCAAACCCATACACGGATCACTGCACGTGCGGACTCAATGCCGACGGTCACTGGAAGGGGCCTGCGGTCTGTTTTAATTGCGATGGCCGTCTTTACCTCGCAGACCCCAAAGGGGGCGACCCGACAGAGTGGCCCGAACGTTTACAAATCCAACAATACCCGGAGGTGAAACGATGACGGACTTACTGGACAAAATCGACGGGTCGCTAAAGGCGTTGCACGATAGCGACACGAGTGAATTACTGAGACTTGCGAAGCGCACGATCACGGCGTTACAGGTAAAGCTCGCCGCGAGGGAAGCCACGCCAGACCGTTTCCGCTCGGCCCTCGACACGATGAGAGCCGAGCGGGATTCGGTGGTGGCCGAGAGGAATCGTTCCTGGGCCGAACGGGACGACCTCCAGAAACGTTACGAAACACTTGAGGCTGATCGGGTTAAGGTAGCCAAAGACGCCGCCGCAACTCAAGGGCGGTGCAACGATCTGTTGACGTTGCGGAATAATCTGGTAGCCGAGTGCGAAACAGCCAGGAAGAAGGAGGCCGATCTCCAGGCCACCGTCAACCGACTGCGGGCCGAGCGGGACAGTCTGCTAAAGACGGTCGAGGGAATGGATTCCGTCAAGCAGTTGATAGATCAGGATTGCAGGGAATGCGACAAGAAACAAGTCGAGATTGCGACCGAAAGGGCAAGTCGGCGCGAGGCCCAGCGCAGTAGTGACGCCTGGTTTGACACCGCGAAACACTTTGAGGCCAAGCGGGACGGCCTTCAATCCATCGTCGACCAGCTGCCGACGAATGCGGACGGCGACGTGGTGTTTCTTGGCGGTACGCAAGAGCGGATTAGCGGTGGTTTCAATCCAACCGGACTCGTGACGTCACTACAAGAGGATGAGTGCTACGTCCAAACAGGCAGTGAATGCGGATGGGGATGGATTCCCTATGACCAGCTCAAAACCCCCAGACAAATGGCAGAGGAGGACAACTCCAGTGAATAATTCAGAGCAGATAAAGAAACGGTTGAGCGAGGCCCGTGACGACGCCGAGGCGCTGACCGAAGAGATCGACTGCATTCACGCTCTGGTGGTCGACATGGTAGAGGGCGTGCCCCTACACACGGAACTGCACCGGGCTATGATGTCAGTGCTTGAGGATAGCTCGGTAATAAAGAACGAAAATGAGCGGCTCCATGCTATCGTTGACAAGCCCTGCGGACATTGCGCCGCGTTCGGTGAATTCGTTAGTGAGGTGTGGAAAATCTCACGGCGACAGCGCAGCTTCCACTGCCAGGGCGATGGCTTCGTTGATGGCTACCGGACTGCGGAGAAGTCTATATACACCCAGTTGCAGGATATCGAGATGCCTCTCTGGCTGGCTAGGCAAACGGCAGGGGAACTAGGGTCATGACAGACCAACAGAAACTTTCCAAGGCACTGGCAGCGACAATCAAACGTATTGATGCACGTGACACGGACGACGGGGGCGAGGTGGACATCGCCAAGGCGGATGCGAGCCGCGTAATCGACCAGGCGGTGAGCGACCTTTGGGGCTACGTCTGGGAGCACCGGAACTTTCTCGACAGCGGCGAATGTTGCAAGCAACTCACGAGAGTAGTCAATGAGGCAGTCGAAACATTCCGACTCTCGGACGAGGCCAAAGCTAAGCGGATTGACGCTCTTGTCGCGTCACGGAAGGCGGCGATCAAGCAGTTGCGGATTCCGAAATGATGGAATCGTACTTTGATGCCATGAAGCGGGAAGCGAAAGAAGAGGCAGCCCGCGAATACTGGGAGCGATTCGATCGGCACATGCCCGTCGTGACTGAGGACGATCTTGACGAAAACGGAAGCCTACGCCTGTCAAAGAAAGAAGATCATGGCCCACAAGACAATTTGGAAGTGTGACCGTTGCGGCACAGTATGGGACTCGGATGAATACGGGTACCCCGGCCCGTTGACAGGTATTGCCATAATAAGCAACGGCGGGGAGTATTGTTCCGGCAAGGAGGAATGGAAGGCCGCCTGGTGTGATGATTGCTTGATTGCGACCGGGGTGACTCGGCCTAAATCAAAGCCTGCCGCCCCGCCACCAACAGAACCGCCCACGCTGGAGGACATGGTGCGGCAAATCGTGAGGGAAACGATATGAGTAAACCAGAGAACGACTGGGACACGTTTCATGAGGCGGTTCAGGCGGCCGGACTCACCCCTCGACGGTGCCACGCGGGGCACTGGCAGATTCGCGGCGAGCAAAGGCTGGTGAACTGCTGGCCGAACACCAAAAGGGGATTCCGCTTTCAGTCGCCCGGGTCGCCTGCGTTTACGGGCTCGGTGGCTGACGCGATTGACGCTGCGGGGCACAACACAAAGCCGCCTGAATCTGACCGCATCCCTTTCGACGCGGACGTTGTGCAAGTTGGCATTATCCGCCGATTCTGGCGATGGATTTGGCAGGGAGAAACGACATGAGCACTCAAGAAGCGTTTGACCGCGAAGCCGGTATTCTTGCCGACCAGTTCATTGCCGGCGAAATCGATACGAAAGAGCACAACGATGCCCTGGATGCACTCGTGCGAGACATGGAAAAAAGGGAACGAGCATGACACTGGGCGATAACATCCGCGACGCGAGAGTACTGGCCGGCCTGACGCAACGGGCGGCGGCGAGAGCAGCAGGCATATCTCACGTCCACTGGAATAACCTCGAACAAGGGCACTCGGTCCCGTCAGTTACGATGCTGCTGGCGATGGCGAAAGCTATGGGTACGACCGGGTCCGCGCTACTAACAGGGGTAGAGTGATGAAACAACGTGACAACGAATGGAGGCAACGGCGGTTGCCGGATATTACCGCCTCCCGGTTTGGCGACATTCTCACCGAGCCGAGCCCAAGGGGTGTCTTTACCACAGGCGGTTCGCGAGGTGCGTGGTATGTGCGCGGTAAGAATGGCGGGAGAGTCACATTCGATTTCAAGCGCAAAGCCGACGCAGACGAACGCAAGGCAAAGATGGTTGCCGAGTGGAAGAAGACTGCCTGGAGCCAGACGGCCGAAACCTACCTAAACGAGAAGCTCACGGAGCTACTAACGGGCCAGCCACACGATACATGGGGGTCGGACGCGACCGACTGGGGCACAGCCAACGAACCGCACGCATTTGAGGCGGCCATCCCTGTCATCTCGGCTATGTTCTTCACGCCGCTGTTACTTCCAGAGGGCGAGTTCGCCTACATCCATCACGCCACAGAGCCGGGCATCGGATGCTCTCCGGATGGGCTCATCGGGGATGACGGGCTGGCAGAAATCAAGTGCCCGTACAACTGTGCAAAGTGGGTCGCCGCGAAACGTAAGGGTCTTATCCTGCCACCGGAGTACGTCCCCCAAGTGCAGGGTCAGTTATGGGTCTGTGGCCGGAAGTGGTGCGCGTTCTGTTATTTCGACCCACGGGTTGCCGCGTCCGGACTTGACCCGCTGTTGTGGATTCGCATCGAGCGAGATAACGATTATATCGACAACGTCTTGGCTCCCAGGGTGATTGCGTTCCGCGATTATCTCAAGGCCGAACACGTCGCTATGGTTGGCAAGGCACCATTCTAACTAAAGGAGAAACCGATGAAACTGGTATCAATCAAAGCGCATAATTTCAAAGGCCTCAAGTTGATCGAGGTGAATCCCGGCGACGGCACTACCATTATCGGCGGGAAGAATCGCGCGGGCAAAAGCTCATTCCTTGACGCGATTGCAGTCACCCTCGGGGGCGCAAAACTGTGCCCGAAGAAACCGATCCGGGATGGTGAGAACGAAGCGGCTTGTGAGATCAAAATCGACGGCGACCCGTCGCGGCTACTGCCTGCCTGCAAGATTATCCGCTCTTGGCGACGGCGAGAGAACGGAACGATTGCTTCGGAACTGGAGATATTCACCGCCGACGGGCACCGGGCGCCGTCGCCGCAGACGATCCTCGACGATGTAATCGGTCCGCTGGGTTTCGATCCGGAACGGTTTCTTCGCATGCCGCCGAAGGAGCAAGCCGAGATACTAAAGGGGTTAGTTGGCCTCGACTTCACGGACCTCGACAAAGAACGGGTCAAGGTATACGCCAAGCGGACCGAGATTAACCGCAGCGGAAAGGCACTGAAATCACGCTACGACGCCATGCCGCATTACAAGGACGCGCCAACGGTAGAAGTCTCGGTGTCGGATCTCATGACCGAGCTACAGCGGCGGCAACACGTCAATCAGCACAATCAGGACGTGAGGCAGGAACTCGCTAGCCTGAAAGCAAAAGACTCGGCATTGGCTGAACAGACCGCCAGGGCGGTTGCCGATGTCAAGGATTTGGAATGCAAGTTAAGTGTGGCTAAAGCCCACGTAGAGACATGCGAGACGGCAAGGGCGACCGCTACCGGAGACTGCAACGTCAAGTCGGTCGAAGTCAATGGCCTGAAGGACGCGGACGAGCAGGACATTCAAGATCAGGTTGCCGCGTCCGAGGAAACGAATCGCCAGATACGGGCCAATAACGATCGAGAGACGTTGGCAATTGACCTGGAGACCAAGCGGACACAGTCTTCCACTCTAACGGACCGTCTCAAGGGTATCGACGCGACAAAACAAACACAATGTGAAGCGGCGAAGTGGCCCGTTGAAGGGCTGGGCTACGACAACGACGGCGTAACGCTAATGGAGAGGCCGCTTGATCAGGCATCGGCGACGGAGCAACGAAAAACAGCATTTGGAATCGTTACGGCACTCAATCCGAGTTTGAATTTTGCCATGATTAAGGACGGCGGGCTGTTGGATGACGAAAGCCTTGCCGACTTCGCACGCATCGCCAACGAGGAAGGGTTTCAGTTATTCGTCGAGCGGGTTGGCTACGGCGAGGAATGCACAATACTAATCTCCGAAGGCGAGGAGATTAGTCGCGTAGAAGCACTCAAGCAGGAGCAAAACAAATGAGCGAAGGCCAAATACATGAGGCAATCATTGCCGTGATGCAAGAGGTTGGGGCCGTTGGAAAGGACTGCAAAAACACACAACAGGGCTACCAGTATCGGTCGATCGACGCGATCTACAACCGTATCCACCCGCTGTTCGCCCGTCACGGTATCTATGCGGCCCCTACGGTGATTGACCAGAAGCGTGAGACCGGCAAGACCAAGAGCGGCGGAACCCTGCACTATTCGATTCTGACGGTGGAGTACAGGTTTATCGCGACCGATGGCAGTAGCGTGTCGGTAACGGTTGTCGGCGAGGGTATGGACTCCGGCGACAAGGCGAGCAATAAGGCGATGACGGCGGCCCACAAGTACGCGCTGTGCCAGGTCTTGCACATCCCGTACGACCTGGTTGACTCGGATCGGGAGTCGCCGGAAATGCAGCCCAGTAGCGTCACGATCGGGCAGCTTAATACTCTCAAGAAAGCGTGGGCCGCCCGACACGGAAAGAAATCACAAACCGAGGATGAGCAAAGGGAAGCGTTTCGGAAATGGGCAAAAGATACGATCGGCCCTAACTCGAAACTGGGCGGAGACTTCAACCCATTGAAGTGGTCGGAATGGACTGTCGACGAATATGAAGTCTGTATCGGGACCTGCGCTACGGACTGATTGTAAGATTCCTATGGACACAAGGATATAGAAATGGGCTACACTACAGAATTTGAAGGCGCGTTCATGTTCGATCAGCCGCTAACGAGCATCCAGGTCGCGTACATCAATAAATTTGCCGAGACACGACGAATGTTTCGTTCTGCGATCATGGCTAGATATTTGCTCGACGAAGAACGGCATGCGGTGGGCCTTCCGATAGGCGATGACGGCGGGTACTTTGTTGGCGGTACCGGCTTCTGTGGGCAGGATGATGATGCGAGTATTTTGGATCATAATGAACCACCGCCCACCCAGCCCGGGCTCTGGTGTAAGTGGGTTGTGAATAACAACGGGACGTTCTTGCTATGGAGTGGGACGGAGAAATTCTACGATTACGTAGAGTGGCTAGAATACCTGATTGAGAACTTCTTCAAAAGGTGGGGGCGCGTTCTCAGCGGCACGGTAACCTACCGGGGAGACGACCCAGGAGACGCAGGCAAGATTGTCATTGAGGGCAATAAAGTAAACAAGATACCTATGGCCACGGAGGATATGAGCCATGATCGTATTTAGAAAGCCAAACTCTACGGACATTAGGTCGCGCGCCGCTGGGTTATGGGTGGGCGTGCGGTGGTGGCTATTCGGCGATTGGCCATCGTTGTATCGGCGGGGCGACCCACCAAGTGGCCGGAAGTACGCCGACATATACGTGAGCTTCTTCCCGGGCATTCCCGTGCTGTGCTTGCGCTACTACAACAAGTCGGCATGGGCGGGGAAGCTCAGGGACAAGAAGAAACGAAAGGATCGTCATGACGAAACGTAAAGCACTACCGTCAAAAAAGACACTCCGGAGCCATGCAGATCGGCTATGGAGTCGAGCCGTCCGGAATCAGTGGGGGCGGTGCGCAATCGGCGGCAGTGGAAAAATCGAGGCTCATCACCTACTAGCCAGGCAACATGAAACAACTCGATACGTGTTGAAAAACGGGATAGCCCTGTCGACCTGGAATCACAATTACAATCCAGACGTAGCCCCGCATTGCAACGCGGCCGGCTGGCTTGAGTGGCTGGATATAAATCACTACAGCCTGAAACTCTGGTATCTCCACGAACACCGTAACCGAGTTCGCAATGCATTCAAGGGCACGATAAACAAGACCTACTTGCTCGGGGTGATTCGTGATCTGAAACAGCACGTATCGAAAGAAGAACTCGCGGACATAGTGGGCGTGAACTTCGCCAAATGGCTCGACGATAACTAAGGAGAAAACAGGATGAAGTGGTTCACGCGGCTCTTGGGCGGCCCACGCAAGGCGTACAAATTTATACACAACGAAGCCGAACTCTCGCACGTAGTGTATGCTCGTAATCGCAAGCAGGCAGATCGCAGAATGAAAGCGTTTCTGTCAGAACAAATGTTTGGTGCGTTCGCGCTTTGGGATGACCCGGCGGATGTGGAGCGTGAATTCCAGAAATGCCGGCTCGACGATAACTAAGGAGCAAACCATGAAGGTGATTTTCAAAAAGCAGATACACGGCTCCATGTCCTCATCGTCAAGTACGGATATCTGGCTCTCACACGTGATGGAGATGCCGTTCGTTCCGCCAGAACGTATGGAGGTTGGAGACGGCGATTGGTGCGACACAGTAGAATCATTGTGCTACATCGACGGTCAGTTGTTTGCGTTCACAGCCGCCAATATGGAACTGTACGGCCGGCCTGGTACGCGAGCAATCGGTAAGATCGCCGAAGAGTACGTGCGTTCCGGATGGACGATTAGCAAACACTGTTTGGGCGAATAACTAAGGAGAGAAAACCATGATTGAGATTTTGGAGTTCGTTTTCCGTGACTTCTAGACATGGCTGGGGTGCTTGATGTTTCTCGCTCTAATCTGCCACGCGATCGCCAACGTGCGGCTTGTGGTCGTCAAGAAAAATATCGCGGCCATCGATCGCGTGGAACAGCATGGCGGTGGCGCAAAGGAGGCCGTTAAGGTTGGCAGATGATTCCTGAATCGAGACAGTGCGTCGTATATATACTCCGCACTGCGACAAAGAACCTAACCGAAGGAGTAAAACGATGACATGTTTCACGATATTTTTGTGGGGGCTGTGGGGTGTGCTGGGCGCGGGGTTAGGGGTATTTGTGCTCATCATGCTGCTCGAAACATGGAGGCTGCTGAGACCAGG
>SDBT01008232.1_pt1 | contig 17055 bp, 12 predicted proteins | sample 2277101 | NCBI WGS metagenome assembly SDBT01 (sample SAMN10404973, study PRJNA504765) | marine sediment metagenome | isolation source: marine sediment core GS10_PC15, 103 cmbsf | place: Arctic Ocean: Southern Knipovich Ridge | collected 2010
TGTTCATATTATCATATATTAATATAATAGTCAATATTAAGACATTATTGACCTTTATACTGTATAAAGCTTCCTATTTCTTTGATTTTCTTATAAATGCTCCTTATTTTATACAACTAAAAAAGGGATCCTTCCCGATACAAGCCTGTCCTCGACCTGATCGGGGAAAGGACCCCTTTCTCTACCTATATATAAAACTACTATTTGTAAAATTAATAAAATTAGTTATAATAAGCATAAGAATCTATAAAGAATACTACAAGAGAAATTAGTGGTTAATTTTCGAAACTTCACCTGGAGGCGTGCATAAACGAAGTACTTCAATTATTTTAAGTTATAATCAATTGGCTATGTGGGGATACTATTATGACTTATGGCATACTAACCAATCAAACTTGTCTAACGCTCTTCGAAAAAATCAACAGACGTCCTTACTGTAATGAATGTCAAAAACAAAGAAGTAAATTTTTAGAAAAGGACAAGAAACATAATTCTTGCTATAGTAACTTGCTTCTTGGCTTTTCTTCAGAAGATATTGATATACCAATTGACGTTTTAATTATCGCAGAAGCTCATGGTGGGGGCAGAGAGGAAAACTTCCGCCCGCAACTTGATTTGGAACGTGAAATTGCGGGTCTTGCAGAATATTATCTAAGTGAATCTCTTCAGAAGTTCCATCAGAAAGAAATGAGAAAGTTATTGAGAACTCTTAACGATAATCGGAAAACCTGGGTTTTCACTGACCTTATAAAGTGTTTTGTTTGGCAAGGCAAAGATAAAAAGAATAATCTTAAGGCCTCTGATAACAAAGATCTAGCAATTCAAAAATGCCGCATTTATTTGGATGAACAAATTGAAATCCTTCGACCTAATAATATTCTAAGTTTAGGAAAAACTGTTACTCAGCAATATTTCAAATTACAAGGCAAATTCGAACACGGAAGTATTCATGATTGTCATATCAAAAATCATACATTTAATATAGTTTTCTCAATATTTCCAAGTCGAAATACCGCGGATTTGTGGGTCGCAAATGGAGAATGGAAAAAGATTTTACCTAAACTAATATAAGCTAACGACATATAACACAGCATAAAAGGTTCGTGCCTTACGGCACCCACCCAAATTTTTACTTCTCAAAAACTTCTTTTATGCTGGGATCGTTATATGAAATGGTGGTTTTCACCACTTTTTTTATTTTACTTATAATCATATTTTCTTATGATTATAAAACCCTACTCTCTCCTCTCTTTTATCTACTTACGACACTAATTTTAAGAATACTTCTTATTTAAGATATTTTTCGTATGCTTTGAAAAAATTTTTAGGGAATAATATATTTTAAAATCATTATATCGTTAACTGCCTGTATGAAAAAATTTTGAGGTGTCGCTCATGATTATACGTGAAGGGGTAAAATACCCCCTTGAATACAAAATATGAAGGTTAATTTTTGGTGATCTAATAAAAAACCCCTGCTCTTTTAGTGCAAGGGTTTTGGTAAGTATTTATTTATTTAATTAATGTATTATATTTTTGAAAATATTTTCTCTATGTTACCTATATATAAAAGCATCAAATATTGCAACTAATATTTAAAGATAACTGAACTCCAAAAAAGTCAGACGAAAGACCGATGATTTGTAGCTAGATATCTTATGTTAATCGTCATTGCTGGTGTCTTTTTTAGTTACAAAACCTTTGTGTCCATCACGAAATTCCTTGAGTTTACTGGGTGCAACATACACGTATTCTATTATTACACGAAAGAAATCGTCGATAGCTAGAACATGTCCCGGTTTTATGCTCTGGTCCGCAGCGTGAGCACCGATATTGCCGAGCAGTCTGAGTACATCTGTCATTTCAGCAAGAACAGGAGGAATCTCACCCCGTGAAACAAGGTCTTGTAAGCGTAGTTGCAGTGCCCCCTTTTTCGCACTGCGATCGTCACAAAGCGCCTCTAAAGCACGTCGTATTTGAACGGCGAATGCATTTGGCGCTAGATTTTTGATCCTTGCTGCTTCTACGTAACACTCAGCAATGGCCTTTGGAACAGATTGGTGGAGGACTCCAGGATCTGGCCAAACAAGATCAGCACGATGAAAGTCCTTATCCTCTACAATGGTCATGAAAACATGATACACGAGAATTTCATTACATGTTTCACAGACTGCGACATGGTAAGTACACGGAATATTATTGTCCACACTACCATCCCTCGAATAGCCCTTGCCTAGATAGTCATGAGTATGTATAAGTCGCTGTGGTGCCCGATTACCACAGTGTGGACAAAATGCAACACAACGAATTGTTTCCACTTTCTCACCTCATTAATTATGATGCTTAATTTAAAAAAACTGAATAATTTCGTATAAATTCTAAATCAGTCTGTTTTTCGAAATACTTCGTTGCAACAATATGATCTTTCTATATTCATTATACTACTAATCTTTTAAAAACCCTCTTTTTCAATAAATAATTTTAATTTTAAAATGTATCGTTATTTTGATTAATTTTAATTCTACTTGATAAATCTATTCCTCCGGAGATGTTCTCGTCGATCTAAACATACTGTAGTTATCCTGATTAACTTGCCTCGTCCACTCCGACTAATAATCTATTTCTACAACGACCGCCCGCTAGGAGCTTTTTTTTGCTAAGAAGTTTAATTGAAAGCCTCCACATACATAACAAGACTCTATCGGACATTCTACCAGAAATAATTTCTTGCATATCTTATCCGATAAAGCTTTGTTATGTATAGCAAAAAAAGCATTATATTTTTATAAAACAAAAAGCAATTTTTGCCTTATAAAAATATAAAGGCGGGCTAAATGAGATACTTCTTATCGTAGGACTAAATCTCTATTCCTAATCATTAGATGGCTCCCCCCCCTTCCCTCCCTGTTCTTGCTTACTATACTTCTACGTTTAAATATTTTTTATCTGTCTGCGTGAGTACACTCCGGGTAGAGCAGATAAAAAAAACTAAACCTATCCTAAGAGTTTATATGTGCGACAACGAGGGCGTTTATAGAAGACTCAGCACCGCAAAAAATGCAGGCAGACAATTAAGCATGAGAATTTTTTGCGGCACCGGCTTCTACAAACGCCGGGAGAGGAAATTGCAAAGAGAATAAATGAAATGATTTTTTTGCTTTTTTTTGCGGGGCATGCCCCACAGCATTAGAATTATAAAGTATGGGAAATGTCCGGGAATTATATTTTGTTATATTAAATCTATTCAGATAGATACACAGACATCGCGAACTTATCTTAGTGTTCTGTCTCATAGATAACAAGTTCGCAATATAATTGACAATCGCTGCTCCGTGAAGTATATTTGTATTATAAAGTTTCAAAAATTATCATAAATTACGCATTTCGTCTATTAATTATTAGCCCTAATAAGAAATATAAAGGAAACGTTTAGAAAAAATACAATTTGGAAAAAGAGAAGTAAGTACCATCCTATATCAAACCCAAATTAAATTTAGTAATTGAAGAGAAAAAATTAAAGCGAATTTTTAAAATTTGTTTTTTTGTAATAAATATTGCATTAATGGTTATCCCATGTAACGGTAACAGTTATGTGTTGTTGAAAGTCCTTGAGGCTAACCAGGGCATGCAGTGGACACAAGAGCTGTGGCGTGAATTTGACGTTCGGAGCATTCTCGAAAATTTAGAATAAATTTGGAATTAAAATATGAATCTTCAATGTTCTGATATTTTACCTGTATTTCAAACTGTAATTCTATTAGGCGGATTTATTATTGGTATTAGACAAATAATATTAATGACTAACCAAATGCGTGATCAAGTTGACTGGCAGAAAAAAAACGTTACTTTTGAATATCTCAATTTGTATATAACTCAATTTAAAGATATCAACACAAGCCTACAAAAAAAGATTAATCTTCTCAAACAAAATGGACAATCTGCAAATTTAGAAACATTGATAGAAGAATTAAAGGACGAAAACACACGTTCTCAATTATTTCATCTTGTTTCTTATTTTGAGAACTTAGCTATAGGTATTACACATAATTATTTCGATGAATCAATTGCAAAGGCTCTATTATCCAATGTTGTGATTTCTACTTTTAAATCTCTAAAACCATATTTGTTAATTCGAAGAGATGAAACTAATTTAATAGTGGGAAGTAATTTTGAAAAATTAGCAAACAAATGGAGTAACGTATAATTTATTTCTTTTAAAGGAGGTAAAATATGGATTATATTAAAATCAAAGATAATGATTATAAATTGGTTATAGAAAATATTGATTTGGATAAAAAATATGTTTCAAGTGAATGTCCCACAGGATGTGTTTGTGCTTGTGCTTGTGTTCAACCTTGCTCAAAAATGGATATAGAGCAATTATTAGATAATACTAAGACTATAGTTACTCGAAAATTAGAAATCAATGAATAAAGAATTTCGACTATCTCCTTTCCTTCATATTATTAACGGTGAAGGAGTTACAAAAGATTACAGCATTCTTTATAATTCATTAAGTTTAGGTTCTGTAATTGTCCATAAAAATATGGCCAATATATTTAGCTCATTAAAAAATAAAAAAATAATTAATATTGATTCTATCTTAAAAGAACTATCTATATCAAAAGAAAAAGAATCGCTAATTTCGGAACTGGAAAAACACCGAATAATAATACCAATTTATAAGAATCCTTATGAAGATTATGTATTGGCAAGTGAATTTTTAAAAAATGTGAATATTGGAATACTTTATCTCTTAGTTACTGATGCGTGCAATTGTAAATGTAGCTACTGTTATGTTGAAAATAATATTCCAAGCGATTATAAATATTCTAAAATGACTAAGGAGATTGCCGAATCTGGTATTGAAATCTTTTCGAATATAATAAACGAAAACAATATTACAAGACCCAAAATTATTTTTTACGGTGGGGAACCATTATTAAATTTCCCTGTTATTGAATCTACGGTAACTCAAATTGAAGAAAAGATTAATTCACAAAAATTACCAAAGTTGACAGAAAAAATACTCAATACGAATGGTACTTTAATAGACAATGATATAGCTGAATTTCTTCATAAAAATAGAGTAGTTGTTTCTTTATCTTTAGATGGTCCTGAAATAATTCATAATTTAGCGAGAAAATATATCTCAGGAAAAGGAACATTTAAAGATGTTTTAAAAGGATATCAAATTCTTAAAAAACATAATGTAGAAGTTGGTATTTCGTGCACAATTGGGGAGCATAATATCGATGAACTGGAAACTATTTTAGAATGGATAGAATCTAACTTTTCAATATCTTCTATAGGTTTTAATATTTTAATCCAATCAAATATTAATGGTTTTAATAAATTATATCAATATGCTGACAAAGCGGCAGAAAAACTCATTAGATGTTTTCAACTATGTAGAGAAAAAGGTATTTATGAAGAACGAATTATGAGAAAAGTTAGAGCATTTGTTGAAGGGTATATTCTTTATTCAGATTGTGGTGGTTGTGGTCAACAAATTGTTATTGATCCAGAAGGAAATATAGGTGTATGTCAAGCTTTTTGTGGAACTAAAGAGTTTTTCATTTCAGAAACAAAAGATATTAATTTTCACAATCATCAATATTGGAAAGAATGGCGTTATCGTTCTCCTCTTGTTATGCCACAATGTATTGATTGTATCGCTTTAGGGATTTGTGGTGGTGGGTGTCCGTTTAGTGCATTTAAACAAAAAGGAAGTATTTGGGAACTTGATAAAATAAATTGTATCTTGTCTAAAAAAGTAACAGAATTTTTATTAAAGGATTTAATGAATAAAAAAATTAAGCTTACTGGAACAGCGATGTGCGAACCTGAATGAACGATGAAATGCAATATGTATGTCAAAATCCCGAAGGACTGTGCGCCGCATGTTCCAGCAATTTATTTTCACGTTATGTATAGCAAAAAAAGCATTATATTTTTTAACCAGCAAAAAGCTTTTTTAGCCTGGTTAAAAAATTAAAGGCGGGCTAAATTAAATACTTTACATCGTAGGGCTAATTCTCTATTCCTAATCATTGGGTGGCTTCCCCCCCTTCCCTCCCTGTTCCTGCTCTCACTATCCTTCTACGTTTAAATATTTTTTATCTGTCTGCGTGTGTACACTCCGGTCAGAGCAGATAAAAAATACTAAAACTATCCTAAGAGATTATATGTGCGACAACGGTGGCGTTTATAGAAGACTCATCACCACAAAAAATTGCATCAAAAACATTAAACGTGGGGCTTTTTTGCGGCACCGGCTTCTACAAACGCCAGGAGAAGAAATTGCAAAGAGAAGAAAAAATGTTCCCTCCTCTGGCGATAGGTGAAACTACATAAAGAAAATATTTCTTTCCTTTTAATATTTTATTTATGGATGTTTTTACTTATCGCTTAACCGCAAGGAATCCGAAAAAATTAGCCACCGAAAAAGAAGGTAAAAAGCTCCCGCAATTATTTCTTCATTTACTTTTTATCTTGTTTTTTTGGGGATAGGGCTAATCCACCCTTCACTAACCGCTACACATTTTATAGCAGAATAAAGATATATAAGAGGGGGTGATTTTCCCTTTTTATATATCTTTTAAGCGTTCGTCTTCTCTTTAGCATTACACGATAAAAATAATTCAAATTTCCACTTTCTCTAAATTTTAATTATTTTTTGAGTGTTATGCTTCTCTTTTCGCTTTTCTATTTTTTGTATTGTTTTTGTAAAAGAGGTGTAACTTCTCCCTGTTTACAAAAACAATACTCTTTCTCTCTCCTGGCAATACTCTCACCCGGTAAATTACTATTTATCCTGTGAGTGTATTGCTCTTTCTTTGTTTTTTCTCTCTTATCTTCTCTCTCCTCTCCCTGCGATAGGTAAAAAAATCTTAAATCAAAAAGTGTTTTTCTTTTTTTGTTTTAAGATGTTTTTTCTTATCGCATAAACACAAAGAATGAAAAAGATATGGTCACCGAAAAGGGAGATTAAAAAATTCCCGCTCTTCTTATCTCACTTATTTTTTATCTCTCTTTTACGGGGAGAAGACTAAACCACGAGAGATGACAAAATCACGAAAAGGTTCGCAAACAGGGGCGGGGCAAGGGAGAGAGGATCTCGATAATGCCCGCGATTATACTTGTAGAGTAGGAGGTGAATCGACCGCAGTTTTTCCTTCCCCCTTATACTTCCCCCCTAATGAATCATAGCCTAACCTTGTTTTTTTTGCGGTGGCGAATAAAGCGAAGCAACAGCGGGGCATAAGAGCGTTACCCCTACATTTATACTTAGAAGCGTCCCCGCGAGCGTAGCTTTTGAGCCAAGGAGCAATAATAAAAAGAAGAGGGTTAAGAGGGGGGTCTTAGGGGGGATTTAAGGGGGAAGGAAAATTACCCGCCCCGTCGATGTGGATTAATAGATTAGTGGCTTTGGATTGTCTTATACATTATAAGGTTGTAGAGCAAGGACGATGATCAAGAGAGCTAGCGAGATGATGTAGGATGTATCCCTATTTTTATTGTTAAGATAAATACCTTACTATCAAAGGTAATATTTTAATAGGATTGTTAAAGAGGATCTTTCATATCCTAATGTTGAATAATATATTCCCGAATTAATTATTGCTGTAAAAAATAAAGCCAGACTTAGAATATAATTGCATTGGAATATTCCTTAGCAATTAAAGCTAAATCTGGCTTTTTTGTTAAATTAAAATCCAAAACAGTAAAGTTTACCGACTCAACTGGATTAGGGCCTACTTGAGACTTATTTCCACTTTATATGACATACCGTCATCAAGTTCGATTCTAATTTCCCAGGTTCCAGTGGACCAGATCACTTCAGAATTTAGGGGCAGCTTTGTCGATAAATTGAAGATGTACTGTTCGCTGTTAAAGTCGTAGCGGAATAGGTTGCCTTCCGTGGCTGCAGCTGTGGAAACTGCCGCTACCTCTCCACTAATGCCATTGTTGATCTTTTTCACAAAAATGTTCGCTACCGCATCAGTAACAAAGTTGCCTTGATCGTCTCGCAACTTGAACTTCACCGGTATGGTTCTTCCTAGCTTAAAGGCACTGCTCCCGTCTGCCTTGATAGGTGGTAGGATATCGCCAAAGTCGTAGGTGAAGCAAAGTTGACCTTCGGATAAAGCAACATTCCAGATGCGGACTTCGTCAATGAGGCCATTAAAATACCAGTAGGTATCACTTCTTCTTCCTATACTCAAATCGGTAATATCGATATCAGCTAAACTGCCAGTATTCTCATAATCACCGCCAAGATAGAGCTTATATGTTGTTCCGGACTTCGTTACTGCAAAATGATACCAGGTATTTGTTAAGATCACCGAAGAACCCCAGACAATATTGACCCCATCATATACACCCCATTTATTATCTATATACGCCAAAAAGATTCCTGAACCATAGGCTGAGCTTGCTGGTGAAAGGCCAATAGGGTAATAAATTGTTTTATTGGTGCTTGCCAAGTTTGCCCAGAATTCAACAGTCCAGTCCCCGGTTACTTCAATGTCTCCAACTGATACATAGTCATTGATACCATCGAAGCTCAATGCCTGGCCCATAGGACTATCAAAGTAAGTCGCTACTCCTCCTCCTAAGAATGTTCCGTCGTTGAGATTGCCACTGCTGTCGGTAAGGTTGTCACTAAAGTGCCACAGACCAACGAGATTATCATGGAGCGGTAATGCTTTCGTTAAGTAAGTAACACCGCTTTGCTCGGTGGCTGGAGCCTGTCCGATATTGGACAGGAATGAACAACCAGTAAGAACAAGACCTAAAATTACAACTATTACTATTAAATGATATAACTTTTTCATTAAAATTCACTCCTTTCATTTTTTAATAGAATTAAAATGTAAATTTAAATCATTTCAATACAATCAATAGCCATCGCCTCCTTTTTAAGATTAAATAAAGCTCAAGTGATTTGTTTATACTATGATGAATGAATATCGATTTTCTTTATCGGGTTGAAAATAATTTTTTAAGCAAAGAAATTATAATTGGTGCTTCGACTATTTCTTGGAATGTTTTTCAAAGGCAGCTTTTAAGTAGATAGATGATATGATTTCTTGAGTGATTTTTTGCTTGATAAATGTAAGGACAAGAGAAATGAGGAACAATGGATAAAATAAAAACTGCCAATCTTTATTTAGTTAAAAAGTCGGCAGTCTGGCAGTCGTATCACTAAAAGTGATTTAGACCCAAAACTTTGCGTCCTATCCTTTCGGATAGTTTACCTTTATCAGTTTCGGTATAGCCATAAAAAGGGAGTGTCATTATGGTAAATCGCACTCCCTTTTGTATTTATTATTATAACATTAAAAAAAGAAATATCGAGAGAAAATAATAATAATTTTTATTTTAATTTTTAGAAATATTAAATATTAATTCGAAACGTTTCGGAAAAAACATAAGAAGAAATCAATAATTACCAGAATAACCGGTCATGATTAGAAGACCATGAGCAAAAGGATCAGGGAGATAGAAGAGGGGAAAGAATATCCCGAAAAGAAACCCCACCTCGTATATTAAATTCCCATCAGGAACAGATCTTCAAATGGCCAGAAGATGATCTTTCAGAAGTAAGGATCCATGTGAAGATACTAAAAAAGGGGGGATACCCTACAGTTAAGGAGTGCTTGGCTGACCTTCTCCCGCTTTACCGGACACCAGGTTGAGAGCTTTAAAATAAAATTTTTCATTAATTTTTTTACCGATAAAGATTTTTATATTTGAACTTTCTTAATTTTTAGTAAATCGCAAAGATCTACTATCTGTTCAACTAAGTCACCTTCTTTTAGTAATAAATGATGGTCTACACCCTCAGAAAGCATCTTATTAAATTTGTCAATTGCGTTTCCACCCAGATTAACCTTGGCAAAAAATTTACTACCACCGTCCACCCATTCCTGATGAATTACCGGTTCGGTTGATACTTTAGCTATTAACATTCTGTAAGTATTTTCCCTCCCGGATAAATTTACCATGGTCACTTCTGGCATCTTTTTTAAAGGAGCTCCAACAAAACAACCTAACTCTTCATTCGTTGATATCTGAACCTTGGAAATATCTTCCGTTAAAGAGTGAGCCGAACTTCCTTCATGAGCCAGGTAAATGATATCACCGGCCATACTTCCAATTTCAGCCAAGGCAGTGGGACCGGGCTTTAATTGATTAAGGATAATCATCAAAACGGTGTGTCCGATATCACCCTCGGTATCCAAGATAAAACCTTCATCCGCGAGCCAGGAAGAAGGCAGGTTCATCAATCCGCTGAATTTAGGGTAACATTCAGCAGCTACCGCATCCAAAGTGTAATGCTTGAATATCTCCTTGGTTGCCAAATATATTTTGGCTGCATATAAAAGGTTCTCTTTATCTGCAATAATCCGACCAATTCTCTGCAGTTTTTTTAAATTCGACAAGGTCTGTTCAGCAATAGAATTATTTTGCTTTTTTGCTCGTTCTAAAATTTCATCCATCTCAATATGAATAATGGTAGGTCCAAATTTTTTTGAAAATTCCCATTCTTCGCTGGTCATATCCTGAGACCCCGCTACCCGCCAAGTTTGCCTAGGACCTATTAAAGCAATTCTTACTTTATTTAAATTTTTAAAGATTTTGGCAGTCCCGGCGTATTTAGATACTTTATCAATAAGTGTAACATCTTGGGGTAGCCCATATACGTACTTATACTGATATCCATGTTCCCATAAAATACTTCCAAAATGCTGAACACAGCCAATGGAAAAAGTCTCCGGGTAAGGTACTCCCCACAAGACAAGAGGACATTTTATATTATTAATAAAAATATACTGCAAAGAATCTGAAACCCAAGTCACATGAAGAATGACTAACAAATCAGGTTGATTCTTCAAAAAGTAATCAACAGCTTTAAATGCATCTGAGGGGGAATCCCATAGTATTTTTCCGTAAGCATTCACTTCTAATCCACTCTCTTCAAGATATTTAACTGCTCCTTTTAAGATTTCTTCTGCTCTTTCACCACCACTTTCATAATGGCTTGCCATTGCCACTAATGCCACCCTTGGCTTAATCATGACAAAATTCTCCTTTCTTAACCTATTTTTTATATAAATCTTAAAAAATATTTCTAAATAAGCAAGTCTTTAGTTTATTAATATTCCGCTAATTATATCTGTTATAATCTCACCGGGTAATATGCTGGGGCTTTAGCTAAGCTAAAAAAACACCTCTACTGTATTGATAGGACTACCAGCTCGGCAAATTCAAATCACTTACACACTTCTCCTTTATTTTAGACCCATAGACTTCTATAAGGGAGCGTATTAATTATCCCCAAAGCTATACCATTAACATTAATGTTAAAAGGCAAAAACTCTTTGGCTCTCTGTATAGTTAAATTCGAAACACCCACCTTTAGAAACTGAATAACAGGCGTTAGATTAACCGTCAGACAATGACCTCGGTCTTTTTCGTATTCACTTTTTGGATTTTAAAATTATCGGCAACTATCTTTCCATTATTGTCTGCTATTTATAACTCTTGTTCATAGCTTTTTCCAACCTATTCAAAACACAATTAACATCTGAAGACAATAAATCCACTCCTTTGTTTAAGTAAAATTTAGTTGCTTTATTTTTCAAATTGATTTTTTCCGCTAATACTATTGCCGATAGAAAATTTACCCTTTTTACCTCTTTGTTGAAATTTTTTGTGGTAAGTAAATCATCCCAAATATCACCAACATATATTCCCAATCTAGTTTTTAAATTTTCAGATAATTTTATTAACCCCTGAGGATTGGATTTTTCTAGGCCATCATCAGCGGTAAAAATATTTTCCTCAGAGATAATATCACTCCAATTCAACCTTTTTAAGGCTATCCTAGCTTCCCCCTTAGTTCTACCGGTTAATACGCCGATAGAAAAATTTTGCAAAAATTTTTTCTTGTTTTTGTCTATAATTACTTTTTCATGTTTTATTAAACCTTCTGACTTAATTAATGATGGATGAAACCCATTAATATTAAAACAGTATTCTTCTCCGGCATAAATTTCTTTAAATATTTTAATAATTAAATCTTTATCCCATAGATTCAATATCCATTCCTTGCTATGTCCGTCTTTTTTTTCAAGCAAATCTAACGCTTTAGATAAACCTCCTCCAAAAGGTAAAATCTTCGTAGCAAAAATTTTAATATCAGGTTCCTTATCTCTAAGTTCATCTACATCTTTTAAATTATTTTTTCTTGCCTTCATTAAATAAAACAAAACTACAGCCGACGTTAAATCCCAATCATTGTTAAAACCCCCAGCCATTTTAAAATATTCAACTTCTTCCGGGTTTATTAAATTATGAGAACCATTAAAGTGTAAGACTTTTTTAAAATAAAATTGAACTGTTTGGCATATAGTTTTTATAAATGAATTTCGTACATCAATCAGAACGCCATCAATATCAAAAACCAAGGTGTCTACCTGAAAAAGTCTATCTAAAATATTATTTTTTAAAAAAATCTTTTCCTCGAATAAATAACTATAACTTAATTTTTCCGAATTTTGCAACAATTCATCCTGCTTCTTTCTTAATGAATTAGGTATTTTATCAAAAATCGACTTAAATATTCTACTTGGGGAAACTTTTTTATAACATCAGAAGGGGGTTCGTACTGCCATAGATACACCTTCTCTTGTTTTAGCATTTTAAAAAATGATTAAGATTGTGCTATTATCATAAGGAATGCTCTTTTTAGACATGCTTATCTGATACCATTATGCTTTAATATTTTTATATAATTAATCTTTACAGGAACTTACCGCCTTGATCTGGATAATGAATCAGATATCGGTTTTTCTAGTAGCTACAGTTATATTCAAAGTAGTGATGGCAAGTTTAGGAAATAATATTTTACCGATAGCATAACCCACTATTTTGCGGAAATAGATATCCAGGATGGTGGCAAGGTAGATAAAACCGTTAAGCATCCTGATATAAGTGATATTCGCACAGCCAGACTTGATTAATGCTGGTAAACTCTTTATCTTTGATCAAATTGAAGTATATTTTATTATTATTTTGGCTACCAATAGTGGTGGCATATTAGTGTTTTATTCTACCTTGTATCTCCATCTCTTACATCGTTTTTAACACCTTTTTTAGGAATGTTTACGGGAAATATTCTTTATATTATTTTTTGTATCTTTTTCTTTTATCTTTTATCAAGGTTGCCTTTCAGCTGGTAATAAAGAGTAGATCTTTTTATACCTATTAGTCTGCAGCCTTTTTTGATTGATTTAAACAAGGGCAGGTAATGATGGATAAATCTTCTTTTCTCCTCTCTTTATATGTAATATTACAGTTATAGTCCGAACATAATGATACACAGCAAGAATTTTTATATGCTTACTGTGTATCATTATTAGGTTCCTCGGTCATTATCTATGCCTGTTCCCTTATTTAAAATACGAAAGATTATCTTTCCTCGGAACAGAGTAAATAAAGAATTAAAAAATCATTTTAGTTTTGGTATCTTTTTCTTTATTTCCTCACAAGCTTTATCCAGAGCTTCTTTTGGTGTATATTGCCCAGATAAACATGCATTTATATACTTTTGCAAAATATCATCCATAACTACATGTTCTGGAAAGCGGTCAAGTTTAAATATTGCAGGAGCTAATTCACCAGTTATGGGATCTGGGGTTTCATAGTACTCTTTAGGTAAGCCCCACGGACTTCCGGGTTCCAAAAAAGCTTTTTTCCCATTAATTTCTAAAACCTTACCATTTTGAATAAAATAATGGGTCGGCGCATAAGTCAGTTTATAAACTTTGGGATCTTGATATGCACTTGTAGATAAAGATATGCTTCCGTGAGACATTAATTCAGCCTGAACTTCTGGACGCTGAGTCCATTGTAAGAACAACCAAGCAGCTTCGGGATTCTTAGACGATGAGGGGATAAAGATGGCCCAGCCATGTAAATTAGTAGATTTGCGAGTAGCAATCGGGACACCACTATAGGCAATTTTACCTATAACCTGCGATTGGGAAGGATCTTCACTAATAGCATATGCGGCATCCGCCCATAACAAGGATTGTAGTGCTAATCCAGATTGTATAGCTGCCAACTGTTCATCCCAAGTGTAGGTAGTGCTTCCTGGGGGACAGAAGTTATCCATCATATCTTTATAGTAAGTCAAGGCCTTTACCCCTTCCTCTGAGTTGATTACAATTGGACCATAATCATCCCCTGTTGGGGAATCAATTACTTGTCCATTAAAGGCATATAACACGTTGAAAAAATTCCATAATGTTGAAACATGCCTCTTCCCAGCCAAGGTCATACCATAAACATCATGATCTAGGATTTCATCCCCTAATTCCGCTCCTTTTTCTCTCGTGAAAAATTCGGCACAATCCCTAAGTTGCTCCATTGTAATTGCTGGCAAAGGCAATTCATATCCATATTTAGCTTTAAAATTTTCTCTTTCTTTTGGATGATTAAATAGATCATGTCTCCATTCATAGAATATGGTATGAGTAGAAAACGGGACACCATATAACTTTCCTTTATAAGCAAAACAATCATTTAACCAATCTTGGTTGGAAATATCCTTTTCCAAACTAAAATTGGGATCTGTAATATTTTTATTCTGCATAAATATTTCCAATGGTTGTACCCACTTATTTTCTGCATTTTGAGCCAGCATCACATGAGGATTTAAAAAACAATCATAGATACCCGTTCCAGCCACAAAGTCAGCTGTGGTTTTCGCGATTACTTGATCAATGGCAAACTGTTCAATTTCTACTTTAATACCTGTCAGCGCTGTAAATTCTTCTTTTAATCTATTCAAAGACTCTAGAGGAGGTAAGGCTTCGCCGATCATATTTATAGTTATCCCGCTATATGGTTTAGATGCTTCTTTTAGCCATTCATCGGAATTCTGCGCATTAATGGACAAGGTAAATACTGTGAAGGCAATTAACAAGAATAAAACAATAATATTAACTTTTTTCATTTTATTTTCTCCTTTTTATTTAAATTTAAAAAACTTAGTTTCAAAATACATACTGGATAATTTTCCTACATTTTCTCACCCCCCCCTTTTTTTTATTACCGTTCAAGGAAGTTGATTTTTTTAATTTTATTCCAAAGTTTTTTATCTTCAAATTTATATTACAGTAAAGCTTGATGATATAATAAATAATGCCCTACCAAGAGAGTGATAACTCTGTTCGTTTCTATATCTTCGAAATTAGCTATTAGGGCAAATTCAAAAATATTCATTCTATCTTTAGCGCTCTTTATTGTAAGTAAGTCCCAAAAAAAGAAAGGAAGTATATTGTAATAGAATTATTTTCTATTATAAATAGTTACTTAGCGCGTTGTGGCCATATTCTTTTTTCTGTGCCTTTATCAAATATAAATATTTTGTCCATATCAAATTGCAGACTAATTTTCTCATTAATTTCCTTGTCAATTGGTTTTTCCAGGCTTATTTTAGTTAAAAAATCAGCTATTTTAATTGAATATAGAAAAGTATCACCAAAATACTCAACTCCATTAATCTCACCAGTAATAATATTTGACTTATTACTATTGGCATTTCCTTCTTTTACTATAGACATGTCATCACTTCTAATCCCAACTATTACCTGTGATTCTATACTCTTTTCAGATAATATTTCTTTGATTTTATTAGGAATAATAAAAGATATTCCATTTACATTAATTAGCATTTCGCTATTTTTTGAAAACAATTTACCAAAAAATGTATTCATAGGAGGTTCACTAAAATATTTTGCTACAAAAACATTAGCAGGGTATCTATAAATAGCTTCTGAGGTATCCAATTGCTGAAGGGTACCATAATTAATAATTGCTACTCTATCAGCCATGGCTAAAGCTTCAAAATAATCCGGAGTAGCAAAGATAGTTGTTGTTTTTTTTTCCGTTTGAATTTTTTTCAGCATGGCTCTAGCTTCATGTCTAAGTTTTGAATCTAAATGAGCAATTGCTTCATCAAGAAGATACACTTCAGGCTTTCTAACCAATGTTCTGGCCAATACAACCCGTTGTTTTTGCCCTCCTGAAAGTTGATTAATATTTCTGCTAAGAAGTTCTTCTATTTGAAGTTTTGTCGTTATTTCATCTATTTTTGCATCAATTTGCTCTTTTGAAAGCTGCTCTTTCCTAATAGGAGATTTCAATGGGAAACTAATATTTTCATATACACTTAAATTAGGATACAGTGAATAATTCTCAAAGGCATAAGCTATATTTCGGTATCTGGGTTCAACATTATTTATAATTTTGTCATTAAGATATATGCTTCCTTTAGATACTTCCTCAAGGCCAGCTATCAGGTTCATAATTGTTGTCTTCCCTGCTCCAGAAGGCCCAAGAATTACAAAGAATTCACTTTCATTACATGTAAAGCTTAAATTATTAATTGCAATATTTTCTCTAAATTTTTTTGTGACATTTTCAAAAATTATTTTAGACATTTCTCTTGCCCCCCGCGGTCCTATTAAAATTTATTCCACTATCTTGATCAAAAAGACAAATCTTATCTTCAATAAGTTGTAAATATATCTTTGTCTTTAGTTCTGGATTAAATATTCTGTCAGTTTTTACTAAAATATGAAAATCTCTTATTTTTACATTCAGAAGAACCTTTCCTTTGCCTCTTGGCTCTATAAAATAAACTTCTCCTTCAATTAAGCTATCTTTTTCCTTAGTTTTAAAACATCTTATACCTTCGGATCGAATACCAAGCCTTACTTTTCGTATTCTCAACTCTCCCTTAACTCCTTTAAGTACTGGCATATACTGGTCAGGAAAATTGATATTTTCCCCAAATATCTCAAGTTTTAAACAACCATCTTTGCTTAATATAGAGGCATTAAATATATTCATGGGAGGCTCGCCGACGAATGAAGCTACAAACTCATTTTTAGGATTATCATAAATATCTTTTGGTTTCCCCACTTGTTGCACCTTTCCTTTATCCATTATACAAATCCTGTCTGACATACTTAT
>SDBT01008233.1_pt1 | contig 17052 bp, 28 predicted proteins | sample 2277101 | NCBI WGS metagenome assembly SDBT01 (sample SAMN10404973, study PRJNA504765) | marine sediment metagenome | isolation source: marine sediment core GS10_PC15, 103 cmbsf | place: Arctic Ocean: Southern Knipovich Ridge | collected 2010
TTAATAACAAGCGCACCCGGCCCCAGGCTGTTGGCGTCATTAGATGTGGGGTCATAAGATGTTAAGTTGTTCGCGCCGTTGAAAAGCGGCTTGTCGTTGCGGCTAGTGCCGTTGACTTTAGAAGTCAGGAATATTCCCAAGCTAACCAAACAACCCCACTCGCCAGTTGGATCATTGAAAGTAATCTGTTCACAGTTTACAATACTAGTCCTGTTCTGGTAGTTTTTAAGCTTATCAGACCACGAGTCGGGTGGAATTGGTGCGCGAGCATAGCAATACAGACACGGTTCAGTTAGCTCACCACGCCACATGTACATCAGCCCGGCGTAGAGCGTCGGAAGTTTCTCAAATTCCTCATATCCCCGTTCTTTGCAAACTTGGTTTACCTGCGCCAGTAACAAATTTCTTGCACTCATCGTTCACCCCGAATTAAATTAGCACTCATCGTTCACCCCGAATTAAATCAGCACTACATTTCTAAATCACATCGCATACAAATACCCGTTTTGTGCAGCGTGTTCCCGCACAATCCACAAGTGCGTTGCTCGTCGGCATTGACTTCATCAAACCCGCCAACCAACTGCGAATCAAGGCCAACAAGAATATCAAGCAGCCCGTCAAGATTACCAACGTCTGCTATAATATTTCCTTTGAAGTCTTCGATTGTGTAAACTAACGGCGGGTCAATAATAGACGTGTACATACCCTCGACTCTATGTTCAACGCATCGAAACACGTAGACCGGCACGCCTCGCAATTCAATTGCAGCAGCAACAGATTTTTGTATTGGACTTGGCTTATTTTTGTTCATCTTGAGTTCAAGAAATCCGTGCCACCTACGATGGATGACTTGCAAGTCGGGAACCCCGCTCTTTTGAAACAAGTGCCCATGCTGGTTGATAATAAACGCGCACTGTGACTCCAAGACTTTGCACAAACGATCCGAGAATTTCGTTTCAGGTTTTTTAGCCATCTGTCGTCCCATTATTAATTCTGTACATCATATCCCAGTAGTCTTTTTCTGCTTGAATCTTCTTTAGTTCAGCGTGAACTTTGCGGTGACATTTAACACATAGCGTTGTTGCATTTTCGTCTCGATTATCAGAATGGTCGCAATTAATATGATGAACAGATAGGCTGTGATTTATTTCTTTCAGTTCTTGCTCTTGGGTCTTGTCACAATCCTGACAAGTGTATTTGTCTCGCTTACGTATGGTTTTGTAAAATGACTTCGTGGATGCGGTGTCTGTTCCGCCACAGATGTAGCTGGGATTATCTGCGCCTTCTCTAAATCTCAAACAGCCGCAACTCTTAGTGACGCCCCTAGTTAGGCTAACTACGCGAATAGAAACCTTGTTGCCGCAGTCACAAGCACAGAGCCAGTGTGCGTTTCCAGATACTACTGACGAAATGCGTAGTGCCAGTAATTTTCCGAATCTCTGGCCCGAGATATCTGATCTTCTTCCGCAGCCACAACTTCGTGTACTACCTGTACGTAGTGCGTTTGCGCTAACTTTAGTTTCTGTGCCACAGATACAAACGCATTGCCACATGACGACGGAATTTATACTCTTGTTGGCTGCGATAACTGTCAATGACCCGTACTTGTTTCCTAGCTCATTTATTTTTTCCCTGCCCATGTTATTTCCAGTCTAGGGTGAAATTACAGCAGTGAGTAATCCCAAACGCATGCTGTTCCGGCCACTCACTAACTTTCACAACAGCGTGACGACCCGCGACGTCTGCCCTGAGTCGATCCATGTCTTCTTTGAGCGGCATGAGTTGCTTAGACAACGCAGAAAGTAGTTCAAGTTCTTTGTGGACTTCGGCAAGTCTCTCTTTGAGTTTGTGACGTTTTTCTTGTATCTTTCTTCGCTCATCCCGCCTAACGCAGCAACCTGCGCATATTATTACGCCTAAAAAGAACGCGGGCGGCACGCATAGTATTACAATGTTCCAATTCATTTCAAAACCCTCGCAAGTCTTCCGACGATCGCTTCGTCTTCTTCATCAGCGTCTCCTGAACCAATATATCTATGGTCCGCAAGCCACACCAGCCTTGCCAGCAGCAAATGAATCACTTCATGTTTAGCGTGTTCTTCTGGCCCGTCGTCGAGCAACGTGCATTTCTCGTCCCATTCTGTACTGAGGACAACGTGAGCAAGCTTACCCTCAATATTAGTCCTGAGTTGCGCATACGCACCGTCGAGATGTTCTTGCAAGAAGTAAACGCGATACTCCGTCAGCCCGAACTTTGTTTGCCATTGCAGAAACGAATCTTTGAACCGTTTGAAATACGCCCGATTGGGTTTGAACATCTTTTCTTTAGTCATTTCAATCCCCGTACTCAAAAGGCGGGCTACGCAATTCTCTAGTCAGTCGTTCGACGTCGCAACGAAGCGAGTCACGTTCTCGCACCAGCTCATCGCGTTCAGTACGGCTGCGTTCTAAGCTGTGTTTCAAGTTATCACGTTCGTCTTGCAGTGTCTTGCTTCGTTTTATCCAGTCAACTCTAGCGTCGCACATCGCGGCGTACTTCCACTCCAATTCAACGCGCCCGCGTTTCAAACTATCGCGTTCGTCCCGTATGCTGGCAGTTTGTTGTACGTGGTTCCGGCCCAGTTCGTTGCGTTCTCGCACCAGTTCGTTGCGTTCTCGCACCAGTCCATCGCGTTCTCGCACCAGTCCATCGCGTTCGTCAACGAGCGAATTTGCTTTTCGTTTCAAGCCCAGAACCATTTGGCGAAGTTTGTCCGCGTCCTCGTACATAGCACCAACGCCCGTCTCTCTACCTGTAATGATATTCTCGACAAGGCGGATCGCGCCATGCAAACCGTGCAACGAGCCTCGCCACCACGCGGGATGCGCCCAATCCGTGCTGTCACATTCCGGGTCATCCCATTGCTTGTCGCTCTTCATGACGCTACGTACCGATTTGCCAACACTCTTACCGCTCTTATCCGCGTCGATCGCCGCCCGAATCATTTCATCCGACGGAATCTCCCGCTGATTTTCAATTCGTATGACGTGACGACAAGTTTCATAAGAGCACATTAATATTTTAGCTCTTGCGTCCCACACGAAACCGTATCGTTTACACTTTGGGCATTTGTATACGTCCATAATTATCTACCTCTGATAAATTCCGTCACTATCTGCAAGCCCAACGCCGCCCACACCGCCCACGCCACCTGCACGTTTGTCATTCAACCGGGCACGTTCGTTGTTTTTCTGCATGTCCATGTCGCCGTCGTTCATATATCTGTCGTCCGGGTCCGCGTCTGGGCAACCCGCGCAACTATCACGCACGCCATCGCACCCTTTGCACATGCGAAGCGTGTCGTCGTCCGACTCGATGTCGTCAATGCCAAGACTTTCACAGTACGCGCCGTCACAATTATCGCAGTCGCCGCCACAATCGCCGTTGTCCCCAGTACGACCGCACTCTATGTCATTACACGCCCCATCACACTCGACGCGTCCACATTTATTGCCACACGGTGGGTCATCGTCTACGTAGCCATCCGGGTCGTCTGGATTAATGGCTTTGAGTAGTTCAGCGAGTCCCAGATTAACCATGCGTTGTTTCAACTGCCGTTCGAATAATAATACTTTCATTTGCCATTGTTCGACGCGCAACTGGACAAGCAAGTTTATTTTCTCAAGTCGCTCGACTTGGAGACCCTGCAACAAGACTCTAGAGTAGTTCGTCGCTTCCAGCGCGTCTAGTCGTAACGTCGTTTCTCGAAATACGCCGTTCAGTCCGGGGCCACCCGAGTCTTGTGCATCCCGCACTGTATCAGCAGCGGCCCTTGCAATATCGTCTAATGCAATCTCTTTAGTTTCCCAGATCACCCTGCCGTTGAACACCAGTCGCACGACGTTCGCCTTGTACCACTGAATTGTCACGGCTACTTTTTCGTCTTTGTCGTTCATAGCTTACCCCAGTAGTCAATAACCAGCACAACGCAAATAAGAATCACACACATTATTGAACATGTAATTGCAGCATTGAACCAATCTCGCAATTCGCTTTTTGGCAAGCGTTGCATATCTTTGCACGTTCGGCACCAAACAGGCTCGTTTTCTGTAGTCGCGTTATTAGTACATTGTCGCTTCTGCCACCACCAAAGTCGCTTGCCGCACCACACGCAGATATTTTGCTTGGTTTTCATACGTCGCACCTCAGTCACAATAGTCTAACCAATCTTCATTCCTTGCAGCTTGCTGCTTTATTCGTTGAGCAGCACACGTTTTTAATTCGGCGTACGTCAGGATTTCTATCGGGAACTGAAAACGGAAGTTGCATTTTCTGCAAGAAAGTACTTGGTGCGTTTCAGTTGTTTTAATAAGATCAAGAAAGCCCAAACAGAGTTCATGTTGTTTGGCACCGTAGTCTACTTTGTCACTAAAACTGCACACAGTCTGCGTTGTCAGTATGTCCCCGTGCCTTGTCAGCTTTATTTTAACCATCATGGTATCCTCAAACTTCCTTAAACTTAGCAGAACATTCACTCCGCGCAATGTCACAAAAGCGACACTCCATGCGACTCGGAGTCTTACGACACGCGACTTCCGGCCCGATGATCTTGTCGATCGTCGCGAAAATCTGGTCTCGCAACCCAGCGTCGTCCGCTATCGTGTTTGGAATATCGACGTTCGGTACGCCTTCGGGGTACACTACGCAGCCGCTGAACTTCGTCGTTGCGTAATCTGGCACAGCCAGCGGAAGAAGTATTTGGTACAACCAGATTTGGACAGAGTCGCTTGTCTTAGGCTTCCCAGACTTCGCATCAGAGATTTCCGCAAACTCAACAACGTCAATGTCGCCACCATACCCACTACGAACTTGTTCTTGGCCAAACGCTAGAATGTCCGGCTTGAAAGATATGACGCAGTTATCCCCTGCGCTGCTACAGTAGTCAAGCTTGGCTGTGTTCTGATCTTCAATCAATACGCGATGGCCCTTGTTCGTCAGCACGTCCACTCGACTACGAAGCAGCGTCGTGTGTTTTACGTTCCACATCGCGGAGTCGAACGTTGATGGTGTCTTATCATAATACTGAAAATGTGACTTTAGCCACGACTTCCAGAAACAATGATCCTCGCCCGCTATCAACTTCGTTATCCACGATGGCCATATAAATGGCTTTTCACGTTTCTTTTTCATCTGTTACCTTATAGAATAATGTATTAAAATTCCTAGAATCGTCACGATATGTAACAATTGGTCTACGTGTTGGTTTATCCATTTCTCGCACTTAGCGAAATCAATAATCCAGTGGGACACCGCAACTACAAATCCGTACTGAATTGCGCAATGTATGGGCAACAAAGCAGCAAAGATTATGCCGTGAATTAATGCGTGGGCTGTAAGCCAATAGCACCACGTTAAGTCAGTTTGATTCAATCCATGCCGGTTCTTTTCATTTGCCATTGTGTTTGACTGCAATGCAAAATCTGCTAACGCATGGCAACACACCATAATGAAGAATAGTTGTAGGATCATAAACTCATCCTCGAATGTACCGCAATGCACCGCGTCACAAAAACAGCGACGAGCGTCGCCGCAGCCCAGTGTTCGTGGAACAATTTTGTCAACAGAATCAGTATCTTGTTATTGGCCATCTTTAAGTTCCCAGACATACGCATGAAATTGAGTTGTATATTTCCAGGAATGTGTCTCCGAATTCGGAAGAACAATCACAGACACAAGTCTATAATCAGGATGAGGATCGTGTTTAAGATAGCCCATTATGTTGTGATTGTTTGACTCCTCAATGAACTGATCTCGTTTAACGTTACTCAGCCCAATATGATCGTCGCAAGTCCCCTCGTCTACGCGCATGTACGGCTTCATGTTTAGCCGCACGTCTGTGCCCTTGCGGAACGATGACTCTTTAACCCTTCGTTCCAATTCCGCGAGTGCCTCGTCATTCAAATCGCCGATTGTCATGCCTTCTGGGATATCTTCAACTGTTAGATTTACGTCCTTCGGCCTGCGTCGATCTCTGGCCGACTCTTCGTCACTCAACTCTTCGTCGCTTGTGAGTCCTGTCAAATTCTCTCTGCGTTTGTCACCTGCGGCTTCGTCCGAGCCTTTAATTTCGCTGCGTATCGTCGCAGCCAGATTGTCTGCCATCTTACCGCTTAAGTTGTCAATGAATCTTGTTTTCAATATCTCGTAGCCAATATCGCCGTAATAAATGTGGATGCCCAACATCCCAGCAGTCTCAAGCTCGTGTTTCGTGCCTTTGCTATTCTCCCACCCAGGACATACGAATACGATGTCCGCTTTCGCAAGGAACGGCTGCGAGTTGTTGAAATAATCATCGTACTTCCATCCGCTACAAGCGATACCACACAGCAAGTCTATGCCAGGAATAAAAACAGCGTATCCAAGTGCGCGTATCTTGTCTGCCCACAGAATCATATTGCGCACATTCTGGATGTACGCGAAGCTCGCGTCGTTCAACGCACCCGCCACATAGCAAATCGGTTTTTCGTGCGGCTGTTGATCTGGCGGGTCTTTAATTAAGTCACCACGCCAAGTATACCTAGCGTTACAATCCGGGCAGCAATAATCGTTTGCAGTGTTGCTCCAGACTAAAGCACTTTTGCAGCCGCCGCCATCAATACAATAGAGGTTCGTATCAGGTTGCCAGGATATTGGCCTTCGTTGGTCAAAAGTCATGTCATTCACCTCAAACACGTCACGCATGACGGTCAAACATAATCAGATTATCTGTCAAACATAATCAGGATAATTTTCAGCCACAAAGTCTTTAGCCCAACGACGGGCGTCGTCCATTGTGAAATTCTCGTTGTCCATTTCAAAATCGAATCCATCGGTGTAATATCCAGGACTCCTAACGTTCTGCTGTGACAGTATAGCAATGTCATCCAACGCAGTCTCAGACTCATGTTGATCGACGTCGGCGAACGGCGCACGAGTCAATCGTATCACCACACCGCCCAAGTCGTGAATAGCCTTTAACTCGTTTGGAAAACGTACGTCGGGGCAAATTACGACGTCCTTCTCCCTGCCGCCATATCTGTGAACCGTCGCAAGCCGTCGTTTCCACGCGTTAATCCACACGTCTGGATAAAGCTCGCGAAACATTTCGGTGCCGACTTGCTGCAACAAATACCGAATCGTGTGGCCACAAGGAAGTAACTGGTTTTTAACAGTATCTGGGCCTAAATCATTGGGCTTAGTAATTGGTGCGCCGCCAATAAACAGTGTAGGTGGTATGAAACAATCAATCATGACTTGTTTCAATGCGTCCGCCATGCAGATAATCTCTGGCTTGATCCAACTCTTAGTCGTGTCTGCTTCACGCTGCGAGTACACCAAAAGTTCACACAAATTTTTCGCCAGGAAACTCTTGCCGCCCTGTTTCTTGCCCGATATTCCTATTATTTTCATCTGATAATGTCCCGCCTTTCAATCCCTAAATCATCTTGGTGTACCATGATTGGCATTTGCACAGACGACAAGCAAAACGGAATAATCCACCGAAGATTGTCCATCAATGCGAAGGGTAAAATTTCAAGTGGAAATACGCCCAACTCTTCATCTTCAATCTGTTCAAACGGAATGCTTGTTGTGCGGATCGACGCCGAATATACATACAACGTGCCACCTGGACAAACGAGCGTAATGCAATGTTTGAATCCATCAGATAAGTCACCTGCAAGATTCATTCCAGTTTCTTCAATGCACTCACGGTCCATCGCAGCAAGCGGTGTATCATCAGTCTCGTCTATCTTGCCGCCAATACAGTTCCACATCCCTAGTTGCCAGTCGGGTCGTTTCTTGTTTATCAACAAGATTTGACTCTTGTCGCTGTTGAAAATCAATCCTAGTACGTAGTGTTTTCTTTTCATCGTTCAACTCCAGTCTTTTCGTGCTTTGTCTATGAGTTCTCTGTGTTCAGCAATTTGTGCTTTGCTGTACAACAAGGACTGTTTGTGGCTCTTAGTGCAGTTGGTTTGTATCGCTTGTTTCAAAATCGCAACGAGCAACTTGATTACAGTCTTTCTGAATTCGTTTTAAGTTTTCTTTCAATACTTGTTTCGTTCATCGTTCAACCTCCGCGCATCGCCGCCCGGCGTGCGTCTCTCGTGTCATTGTTAGCGCATAATCTTATTTGTATATGAATCAATATTAGTCTGGAGACGGGCGACGGGACCAGCAGTTTTGTCCCACACAAAAGCCATGCCAATTCGTTTCTGCCAAGAGAACGCGTGAACTTTGTGCCACTCGTTAGCCGGGACTAACGACGGGAGAAACTCAACGCCTACGCCCTGTTCAGCCATCACAGATGGGCGACCTGAACCCTTCCGATGTTGATCGCCGCAATGCCACTCCCTATATTTGGTTTCGGCCCACCATTCCGGGCATTCATTCGCCATCAGCCCGCTTAGTCGCAACGTCTGGCGTATCGAGTGACCATGTTCGAAGCCAAGCAAGTTCACGCCGTATTTATGGAACTTGTACGATGACATATTCGCGTCAACGTGTACGTTTTCATCCTTGTGGTAATAGGCAAGCAACGTACGGCCCATCGAAATTTCTGTGTGCATCGCGTGGTTGCCGGGCACAACGATAACTTTCACGGGTGCTTCTTGCTTCATCCTGTCAATCATTGCCATCGCGAGCACTTCGCCGTGCAACAGTGTATTTTTCCATGCATCACCTTCGGGCTGGGTCGTTCCGGCGGTCGTAGTATTAAACACGTTGTCTGTGTGCATGAAGTCGTTGCCGAACGGGAATATGATTCGCTCAAACGGCCCGAAACTCTTCGCGGACTCTAGCAAGCCATCAATAACACCCATCACCATCTTGTCAGCAATATCTGGCGTCCAGTCAATATCGGAATTTGGCGCAAGGCATCGCAGCCCAAGATGAATATCCATCAACGAAATCTCTAGCTCCCTATGAATTTCACCGGGTACGACGAGCGTGTGTAATGGAATAATCGGAACGACGGGTGACGCAGATTCCATACGTTTCACCAAATCCTCGAATGCAAGAACTTCAGGCGCACGACGCCGCAACCAAAGCGTTACTTGAAAGTTGGTATATGTTTCGGCGTGCGTCTCACTACATCTGTCCGCGCCCTTGCCGACGGTTTCCTTAATGCCCATCGTGACTTCCCACGAGTTGACTTTTGACCGTTCAACTTCCCACACGTTTAGGTCAATCTCAGCGACACGCAACGCATCGTCGATGGTCTTTATATCCAAACTCCGCGTCGTAATAACAGTTGTCCCCTTTGTTTTGTCCTCGTCTTTTGCCACCTCTCGCACGAACGGCGCGTCTTTGGCCTGCTTTGATCCTACTTTGCCCGACGCACGACTCTGGGCTGTCGCCTTTCGGCCCGCGTCCTGCTTCAAAGAATACTCAACGCTTTCTTTGCAGAGTTTGTCATCCTGTGCAATAATCCGCCGAACGGTTTTGACGTTCATTCTCCACTCGCGGGCGAATCCTGCAAGTGTAAACGTATCCATTTTCATGGACTGGCGGATTCGTCTCTTGACCTTGTTCTTTTCTTCTTTGGTGTAGTTTTTCATTTGGTTCCTTTAAGTTGGATCAGTGGTTTAAGGGATTAGCTGTTCCGATTTTTTGGCATTGTTCACAATGTTCCGTATCCGGCGTGCTGCAACAGGCCTGTGAGTAATTCCACGCCAGAAATGCAGCAAAATTTGCGACGTCTACACATTCTGATGTTACTTTGTCTTCAGTTTTGTGCGAGTCAACAGCAGTTGTTAATTCTTCAAATTCTTCTTTTATTCGTTCAATACATTGAAAAGGTGTTAACTCGTCCCATCCGTGTTTGTTTCTATTTTCATCGAGCTTCTCTTGCATTGCTAACGCAAAAGAATATACTAGCTCGGATAGCGGCAGTTCGGGTAGCTGTACTTTTTTCATTTGTCCCCCTTAAATACTCTAAAGTCCTACGTCAATAATGACGATATACGCTGCATGATTACTAGTTTAACTGACAATGCAATAAATCAGGCAGTTGACGCAATACTAACGTCGCACGACGCCCGTCACGGCGATTACTGGCTCAATGTGTACGATTACAACCCATTCACCGATTCGTTGCTTGAAGGGCTACTCTCGTCGATCACAGGCGTCGCCAACGAACCCATCGCATAATCCACTGAAATAGGCGGTACGAAATAGGTAAATACGTAAACCACCACGTCTCAAACCCGCAATATCCGCAGTCACAAATTGGGCCATGTACTTTCAAGAATGCCATCAGTCAGTCCCCACTTCTTCCGGGTTGTCGCTGTCAATAAAGTGGCCTATTATGTCAATCGGTCTTCGCCCGGCAAGTACGTATTCTAACTGGGTAGACACATGTTCTTCGGTTAAATCTGGGTATCCGAATTCTTGCAAGTCTTTTGTCTTGGCCACGATGTACTCTTGCCGCGTGCATCGAACCGTACTGTCATTACTTTCAAATTCGATCATCAGTTAATCCCCACATCGCCCGACGGATTGTCGCGGGCTCTGTCTGTGATATATTGCGCACCTTTGTGTGACCAGTCATCGCCCTTGAAGATGATTCCGCCGCCACCTGATATTAGTCGGACGAGCGTCGACCAGCCGCACGCTGGGCATTTCTTCTTCGCAGCGTCCAGGATCGAGTGGCGTATATCCAACGGCGTTTTCGCGTCATTGTGTTTGCACTCTTTGTTTTCACATCTGTATGAATATGTTGGCACGTCACTCACCGCCTTTCTTTTCGTTTGTTTCGTTCATAATTCATCACCCAAGCCTTGTTTCTTAACCAATTGTTCAATTACCCACAACAAGCCCATCGTGGTAGGGTTGTTAAGGTACGCAGTGATCTCGTTGGCTATTTCGTTAGTTATTTTAACATCAGTCAACGGTTCAAACTCCTCGTCGCAGATTGTGCTTGCGGCGTGACGCCAGTGAAATTCATAGCATAATCGCATCTCGTTGGCGAAAAGTTTTGGGTTGCATGCGTCTGTCGTATCATGCATCTCTATAGCAGCATAGAAATGTTTGCATTGCGCGCAGACTCTTGACTCGTCAGGCCGCGTTTGCAATTCATCGTTAGATATTATACTGTCCCAATAATCCGAGTCGTATTCACCATCCCAATTGATACCACCAAATTCAGCCCAGTAGTCATAGCGATCGTTCATACGTCACCGTCCAAGTCTTCAACTAGTCTTTTCAAGTACGAGACCTCGCGACGAAGGGCGTCACGTTCAAACAGCCCATATTTCACATACGTTCGAAGCGTGTCGATCGTATCAAGTATCGCGTCGCCGCGTTGCTTGTTTTCCGGCAGAACTAATTTGTCCGGCACCCTCGGCACCCGGATAATCAGCGGCGGAACTTTCGGTGGAAGTATTCTTGGCCCGGATACAACCTTCGGGGGCACGTCAATATACAAATCAATAATTGCATTCAGCATACCAATGATTTCATGTCGCGTGAGCTTCGTGGGTGTATTTACTACCCAGTCACGGTCACGGTCACGGTCACCGTCTTTATCTTTGTTTGGTTCTTCAGTGCTATCGGGCCCAAGATTGCCCTTGTCGGTATTAAACATATTAGAATTCCTCGTCTGCTCCGATTGGGGGCGATACGCCGCATTCACGGCAAAGTTTCAACGAACGAAACTGCATGTTATAAAGCCACGCACCGATTTTCTCTTTGTCCCGCGCCCGTTGCACGACTTCGATGTCGTCTTTCACGACCAACGTCACGAGTTGTAGATTCTTTTCGTACCGACTTGGTCCAGGCCCGGCGTACCAGTCTTCGCCCGGCCCACCGCCAGGCACACCGCCAGGCTCGGATTCAAAATCCGGCGCAACATGAGCGTCGATGGCGTTCGCCTCGCGACCTGAGAACAATGGATACTCGGCCATATTGTGCGGCCCATATCCTTCTTGAATCGCAGCGGCGATAAACTTTTGCCGCACCCTGTAAAGTCCCGGTACGTTGTCAACCGCGTCACCCATCCAAGCCTGGAACATTTTGAACTGATGCGGTGTCAGACCATTAAATTTCTCGTCAATGCGCAATGGTGTCCAAAGCTTGTCCTTGTGTTGAAAGTCTTTCATTTGTGACACGGAAAAATGATTGTCCGCGTCTGGGTCTGCCCACTCTGTGATTTTCGATCCGTCAGCAGCCGCAGCAACAAATGTTCGCGGGCTTGTATCACGAAGCAACTGATGCAAGTCTTTATCGCTGGAGAATATAATAACAGGCTCGGTCTTGCTGTAACGCTCGGCAAGCGACGCGATTATATCGTCTGCTTCCAGTTCGGGTTCCGACGCGCTCTCTGCAACCATCAACAGAAAGTCTTTGAACTCGTTGATGCGGCTATAGTTTAGGTGCAAGTGTTTCTTCTTATTCTCTTCTGTGTCTTCACCGCGGTTCACCCGCCGCGTGGCTTTATACTCAGAGTCGATTTGATACCGAAAGTTCCGTCGGCCCTCCCAACAAAGTATCAGCTCGTCCTTAAAGAATCGCCGCAACGATTCAAGAGCGACGAGGAAACCATATTCCATTCCCGTCAGTCGCCCGTCGCACGTTTGCAACTCTTGCAGCTTCCAACTCGTTCTGTACAACAACGTCATGGCATCAACAAGTATCATCGTTCGTCTCCCGTTTGTCGTTCGCAGACTGAGCAATCATTACTTTTTCGTAGGGACTCCAGCCGCACCTACATCCAATTTCGTAACAAAGTATATCAGGCATTTTCTGGTGTGGCATCTTCCCGCCTGCACATGGTACAGTAAGACAGCCACAAGTTTTTGATCTGTCCGTTTCTGATCGCAGCACGAAACCCAGCGACGCACATTCGGGCGGCACAACGACGTCGCGATGGGCGTCGAACAACTTGCCCAGTACGCTGATTACTTCTTCGTCGAAGGGCGTAAATTCTTGCGTGTCTTTACCTTCTGCAAGTCTATCACAGTATTCAGACAGTTTGCGTAAGTTTCGTAGGGCGGCATCCCGCTCTTCGTTCATATCTTGAACGTACAACGCCGGATGGTCATGCGGATGATTCTGCGCGTTAATTAGCATGAATTTTGGTTTGTATCCGTCAACCATACAGGGCACTTTGCCCGCCCGCGCCATGTCACGTGCTTCTGCGACGATTTCAAATAGTTGTTCTTTGTGCGACGTATATTCGCCGCCGGAATAGTATTTGCCGTGCCCTTTGAAATACGTCAGATGCACTTTCCAGTTGAATTTATTTACGTCACTCATCGTTCGTCTCCATCGAGAGCAATATCTGGCCAGACATATTCATCTGGATAATTCTGTGCGTCTTTAGATATGATTTTAGATACTTCTAAAGTACCCTCGTCATACTTAGTCACAAGATCATGAAGCTCTTCTTTGCTCAGTTTCTCAATTAAAATTTCTTCAATTGACTTGCCACTCATTGTTCACCCCCTGAATAATTCAATCCCTATCCACGCCCTCGGGATTCATTACACGCCGTTGTGCAATCCAGTCACTAGATATAAGCGTTACATGGATGCAAATGTTTTGTGTACGTGGCGCGTGCGCCGTGATCAGGCACGGCGAACCCTCTTCGTTATACCACTTGTCTTTCATCAATAAGCGTACGAGAACTTCTCGCAGCTAAGTATCTTAATTAGTTTGAGTATCGCGTCTCCGCGTTCAAGTGCCCATGTCTGCTGCATACCTCTCGAATTTATTTAACCTGGCTGGTCGCCAGTGTTTCAACCGCACAGGTGGGATTCGAACTCAATTAGGCCATGGTACCCTAGCCTAATCCTCACGACCTTCCGCTTGCCGAATCATTCTTAGGGCGGACGCTCTACCACTGAGCTACTGCGCGAAAATACTTGTTATTAAAGCTGGTCATTAAAGTTGCTCACTAGTGCATTGATCTTTGTCCTTGTCTGTTCGCCACCTCAGGAAACGGGGGAACCGAAGTTTTCCACCGCTGGTAAGGCAATCGTATTCAACTTCACAAACTCGCCCGACGAGCGTCTCACGTTTCTTCTGCGTGTTATACTCAAGTCGAAACGCCGCTTCAAATCCCCCGCCGACAGTTCCCAGGCTTCTTTGTGTTTGAATTTTACCTTTAGTATTCCAGTCTTTCCAATCCCAAACAGCGACGTCGATACTTTTCAGCCCGCCGTAGTACGACGCCGACGTTGACATTGTCGTGTTCGTCACAAAACAATCAACGGTCTTCGTGGGTTTCAACTTGTACCACCCGGACATGTGCGATTCTTTCAGCACCCAGCCTTCGATCTTCTGTTTGACTGCGTCAGCGAGAAGGAACTGTTGATATTCAGCGTCGACTTCTTCTAGCGGGCCGGTAACTGTTGCTGCTATTTCGATGTTGTATTCAATAAGCTGCCCCATGACTTTATGAAGTTGTACGCTTGACATATCGACGCCACCCAACATCGGCGCGGCGAACGCAGTAAGACGCAAGTCTTCATTCGCTTCATTGAGCATCGTCTTGACGTCCGTCGCGAATCGCCCAGGGCAGTGCAACTCCGCGAAAATCTGCGAGTTAGCAGGTAGCCCGAATATCTCTGCTCGGATGTGGTGGATTGCGAGCAGCTTATCAGTGATGTCTTTGTCGTTCTTCGTGAGTGCGCCAACTCCGCCGGCACCGCGATAAATCTTCACCAAATGCCCGTCGGCCTTCTTTTGTATGTATCGCACGGGTTGGCCGTCGTAGTCTTTGAATTTTGGAAATGGAATTTTGTTCATTGCATTACTCCTGATTTTGTTCGCTGACTGCAAGCACATGCTTGCCCAAGTCGGTTAATTTGAAGTACGCATCGCAGAATGCTTTCTTTCCTGCGTATTTCATCAAACCCTGAACGATAAGCACTTGCATATCTGTGCTGTCACCACAATAGAAACCGTTCGCTGCTCGGTACGCAGTATGTTCGAGAATGTTCCTTTGTTCTTGTGTCAAGTCTGCCGTCATTCTACGTCCTCCGATCACCTTTTGGCGCGTGCTTGTTGTCGTTGTCAATGTCTTTAATGTTCCGCCCAGATTTCTTCGATCCGTATGCTGAGAACATCGCACCCATCGTTCGTTCCCAACGCTTCTTCTTGTTCTTCTGTCTGCTCATCGTTCGTCTCACAATACAACGTATCTAATAGAATCAAAATAAACTCAATCGCACCCGAAATCCATTGTATCCCGGTCTCGTCTACCAACGCGGCTGATTTGTAACTGTTGGTGTTAGATAAACAGTTCGTTCGCTGTTGAGTGGTAGCTATCAGCGTTTTGTCAGCCCTGACCCCCTCGTTCGTTGTTTCCACACGACCGCTTATGGGTCGTTCCACAATGAAGTCAACAAGAGACATTTCATATAGTATGCGAAAGAGCATTTAGTCTTGCCCACGGCAATATATACAACGCGGCGTACTTTTGTGCCGGGCCTGCGCCGAGTGCGTTACTGCCAAGATAATGCCATGCGGGCCAGCACGGTGCCAACCCGCCGAGAGATGTAGATGAATGTTTATGTTAGATTGTTATCTGCTTTTACATATTGTTCAACCACTGCAATTACTGCTTGAATCCTGATTCGGCCAGGATAATTAGAAGAGTGACAGAATATTTTCTTCGGCGGTACGTATTCGCGATTGAATACTGCTTGTTCAATCCAAATCATTACATCGTACCCGGTCATTTCACGATCGTCGTCATTGTGGTATCCCAAATCGTGGTCAAGCGATAACGAAGCAACAGTATATTCTTCCACGTTACACACCTTGAGAAGTTCAATCGTATCTTCGACGGTATTCGTTTGAATAACACCGTGCGGCGCAAGACGAACGTCGTCAAGAAATATGTGTATTGGTCTTTTGTTTGTCACCGTTCACCTCGTATTACAGTATCTTTAGTTGCGCGTGTTCTAAACTCGCGGTGGCTGCGTCGAGCAAGCCAGCAATCCGAGTTTGGCCTTTGTCCGAGTACTTGTCCGCGACTACGCGTATTGTATCTTTTATGCGTTGCAGTTCAGCGACGTCCTTCAGTAACTGCTTATTTTCTTCAGCCTGTTCTTTAGTTCGTTTTCCCTTTGCCATCATTCGTCTCCTGTTTCGTCTGCGTTTTCCGGCTCAACGCAAATGTCATCGACGTCGCGACCCGAACTGACCAACTCCGCTTCGAGCTTTGCAAGTTTTTCACGGGCTTTCCTGACTTTATCGACGAGCTTCGTCCGCCCCGTGACGTGCCCCGTGATTTGATCCTGTTCGGCTCGGAACTTATCCAACTGGCGTCGCAAGTCTTTTAGTTTTTCAGGTGAGTCTACGTACTTAATAGCGACTTCTGATTTCTTGATTTTGATTGCTTCGATGTCTATGTCGTAAGACGCCAGAATCGCAGCACAATGCTCAGATATGTTTTTGTACTCACGAATCTCCTTCGTGCATATCCTTATCATGTCGCTCAGGTCTTTAAGCCGCTCGCGATTTGCACTTGTTCCTCTTTGTCCACCCATCGTTCGTCTCCTGAATAGATTCGTTCGCTACTGTGACGCTAACTGATAATCGTGGTCACTGGTGTGTATTTCAACTTGCGTATTCTCGCCTGCTCGATATAGTCGTCAACCTCTTTATTTGCGTCTGCTAAACTCGTGTATGTTACTGGATCACCGTGACTCCAAATATCTTCCCAACTATTGCTAAGCCCAAACCATATTTCTTCCAAACGTTGTATGCGGAAATCAATTCCGTTGCTTGTTACACGATACTGTGTCTTCATCTCTCGTCTCCCGATTAAATTATGGCGTTTCCTCATCAGCACGACGCTCGCCGTTCGTCGCGGACTTGCCAAGTGCTATTACACAAATGGCAAGTTTCGGACTCTGCCCGGATTTCTCCGCGAACCAATTACTAATGGCCCGGGATAAACAGAGTTTTGTGCCGTCTTGGTTAGTCGTCCAAACTGGAGATGTCGATATTCTCGGCTTCTGCCTGCTTGGTGAGTAACGCCAACTGTTCCTGCATCTTGAGAATCTTGCTGATCGTCTTGC
>SDBT01008234.1_pt1 | contig 17047 bp, 19 predicted proteins | sample 2277101 | NCBI WGS metagenome assembly SDBT01 (sample SAMN10404973, study PRJNA504765) | marine sediment metagenome | isolation source: marine sediment core GS10_PC15, 103 cmbsf | place: Arctic Ocean: Southern Knipovich Ridge | collected 2010
GGATTGGTGCGGGGAATTTAACCCGCAAGGATTGGGTAAAGAAGACGTGCCATCGATATCCCTTCGGTTAATACATAATTGTCAATTTACGCATAAAGTTGAGAATATCCTTGAATGGAAAGGTATTCAGACATTAGGGGATCTAAGTATAACGTCTCCCCACTACCTGCTTTCTTTGCGCATGTTTGGTCCGCATGGTGTGCGGCAAATCGAAAGTGTATTGGAGCGATTTGGTATTGATTGGGATAAGAGCGTAGCGGTTGGGACTATGCAAACGTTATAACGTTATCCCGGCAACTCCCCAACCGCATCCCGAAGCATCTTCTCATCATCCGCATTGACATAGTATTTCATGGTCGTGTTGATATTGCTGTGGCCTGCGAGCTTTTGCGCGATGACAGCGGAAACATTGCTCTTTGCTAATAGGGTCAAGCATGTTTCTCTGAGGTCATGGGGTGTTACGTTTTGGAGTCCTGCGGTTTCGATCATCCTGTTCCATCGTTTGCGGGGGAAGGTGGTGGATGTATGCTTTGTCGTGGGGTCAGTGGCGTGAAACAACCACTTCCGGCGAGGGGGCAGCGAAGCCATGTAGTTGACGATGACCTGCATCACAGGCTCGCTGACGGGCAGGATTCGGTCCCTCTGGCCTTTTTCCCGGAAATACAGGCGGTTGTGCTCCACGTCCACATCTTTGATTGCCAGGCGTTCTACGGCGCCGGCCCGCTGTGCGGTCCCCAAGATGATTGACACACGGCAGCACATATCCGGGCTTTTCGCGGCTTCAATCTTGAGGTTCTTGATTTCCCTGCTGCTCAGTACACGGGGTATTTTGCGATGTTCGCGCACGAGTTTGATGTTGATTTTCTGCTTGTTGTAGTTGCGGTCCTGCATCCACCGGACAAATCCTCTCAATATTCGCAGTTCCTTGTTGAGTTGGGCGGGCGAAATAATCGTATTCGCTTTTGTGGCTATGAGTTGCCGCTTGCCGACCTCGTCCTTTTTCCACGTCCTTCGCTTCTGTGCGGACCGTTCAGCCCTATAGCTGTCGATTGCCAGTTGGCTGATCTGTGCCGACGCCAGAGGCCCACAGATGTCCTGGAATCGTTGCAGGGTCCGGGTAGTGAGTTTGAGGGTCAACTCCGTGCAGTTATTTGATTGTTGCCAGGCGAGGTAGAGCTTGCGTAGCCGGTCCCAGTCAATCGGGACGGCGGTTGGGGACACATCGGCTCGGAGTTCGAGATACTTCTGGGCTGCGTAGTCTTTGGCCTGGGGCATGTCGTCGAAGGTCCGCCCATACTGCTTTGATTTGCCGCCGCCGATGGATTCCCGCCAATAGACGGTCGGCTTGTTGTTCCGGTCCTTGCGGCGGCGAATCGTTACTTTGCGAGGGTGCTTCATGGCAAAAAGCTTACCAAACGCTTACCAAGAGTCAACATAAATCATTACAGCCCCTTCGAAGAGTCTTTAAGTGCTGTATGCACAAGACGTTACAATCACGCCCGGCAGGACTCGAACCTGCGGCCTACGGATTAGAAATCCGTTGAGGTATACCATGTCAAGAACAAAAACCGCACGCGGGATAAAAAAAACCATCATTTCTCCTGAGTCGCCATGACTTAATATCATTCCTTACTACCCCTTTGTGCTTACCAAACGCTTACCAACAAAATGGGCGTATAATGTATGTGTGAGTGGTGAAGGCCCATTATGGAGACCCCACAGAACATTGAGGACTTGACTCTTGAGCAAATGAAGGAACTTCGACGGAAGCTGAATGAGCTAATCATCGACCGCGAAATATCGCTGGCGGTGGCAAAGGCGAATCATGACGCAGACAAAGAATAAAGGCAGGCCCCGAAAGTACAAATCAGTCAAAGCCATGCAGGAGGCGATTGACAAATACTTCGCAAGCGATGAGAAGATTACAATTTGCGGACTGGCGATATATTTGGGCTTCGTTTCTCGAAATTCATTACTTGATTACGAAGGATACAGTAAGGGTTTTTTTGGCACGATAAAAGAGGCTAAATCCCGCGTGGAGGCATATTACGAGGAGCACTTAATTGAGTCAGGGTGTGCTGGTTCGATCTTCGCACTGAAAAACTTCGGGTGGAAGGACAAAGTTGAGGCGGATATTACATCCGACGGCAAGCCTATAGCACCGCAAATTATTGTGTTCGGAACTCCGGCTAAAGCTAATGACGATACCCACTAAACAATTCGTTGATGGTATGCACGAGCACCAGCGCGACATGCTTGAGGCGTTCGACAGAGGGGGTACGTGGTCATTCTGGCTCGAATGGGCACGTCGTCATCGAAAGACCACGTTGGCCGTCAATCTGCTCATAAGGGAGGCGTGTCGTTATGAGCGGGCGAAATACGTCTATGTTTCACCATATCAGGCTGAAACCAGGAAGATTGTATGGGATGACCCGACCATGCTCCCCAATGCGTTGCCTGACAAAGCCGAGATGGGATGGAAGGCCAAGGACACAAAGATGCTTATCAAGTTCGCCAACGGCAGCATGATCCAGTTTGGCGGGGCCGATGAGCCGGATTCGATTCGTGGCATTGACGCCATTGGCCTGGTGCTTGATGAGCGGGCGTTGATAAAAGAAACCGTTTGGACTGAGATATTTCTGGCGATCATCATGGGGGATTTGCCTCCGCACCTTGTGGGGACAGGTGTGTTTCGTTGGGTTATGAGCCTGTACACACCCAAGGGTATAAATCACGCCACTATTGGTTTCGATAAAGCCTGTTGTCTTGCTGAAGGCGGCACGTTGCCAGAGTGTGGCAAGGCCGTGAAGATGAAACCGGGCTATTACGCCAGCAGGCTTGACGGCGAGTTGGCGGGCATAATGTCGAAAGCGGCGTTGGCTATTGCCAAAGACGAAGCTCCCCTTGTAATTTACGAGCAAGAGTTCAGGTGCCGCAGGACCACCCAAGAGGAAAGAACCTTAATCACGTCGGCTATGCTCCAAGCGTTGAGCGGTGTGTGCTGGGATAAGACTGGGCGGATATTCGAGGACGTAAGGCGTATTGTAGCAATCGACCCTGCCTTCGGTGGGGATCTGTGCGACATAAAGGGGTTCGAGAACAATCGGGAGCTTGCACACGAACAGTTCCACCCACACATGACCCATGAGATCATTGCCGCTGCGAAGCTGGTGGCGAAAGAAATAGACACGAAGAACTTTATCGTTGATTGTATCGGGAACGGCAAGGGGATAGCTGACGGGTTGAAGATCGACGAAGCCAAGTACCACGTTCAGTATTTCGGGTCCGCAGAGAAACCAAGTGATGCGCCAGCACAGAAGGGCGCCAAGAAATCACTATTCGCTAACAAGAAAGCCGAGGCGGCTTATTATGTTTCAACGCAGGTTAAGTCTCTCAGGGTTGCAGCCATAAGGCGCCCGGAGTTGTTACGTCAGATACCGTTGGCGACAAGGTACAAGGTTACAGGGTCAGGCCAGATAATCTTGCTGCCCAAAGACGAGGTCAAGAAGGAACTGGGCTGTTCGCCCGACGATTCGGATAGTTGGGTCCAGGGCATCTACGGCTTGCAATTTGTCCAACCCGTGGGCCCGCAGGCGTTCGACGAAGATGAGTCTGACATGGCAGGTAGTTATGAAACACAGAGTGTTATTTGAGAGCAAGAAGAAATGTCAGCTTTTGGGATAATGGTTTTGGGTATCGTTACTATAGTAGGCATGGGCATGGCTGCGATGGTCATAATGACCTTGGCGGTGGTTAAGGACATGTTAAAGGAGGAGCGAAAATGACTAAGAAGAACACAATACAACATAACGGAGTGACCATATATTGCCTGCCGCCGTCGATTGCGATGAGTCCTTATGAGTATCACAAGAGGCGTTGCGAAGCTGCTCGTATCAGCAAAATACGTAGGGAGATTGCAGGGTTAGATGCCTAAGAAGACCAAAAAATTAGGCGCTGAGAAGAAACAGAAGCTCGTCAAGCACATCCTTGAGCTAAAGAAGGAAGCTGCCGACGCAACACGGGACCGGCGACTGGTGTGGGCCGAGTTATGGCAGTTGTTCCAGAACAAACAGGATGCCAGCCGCAAACAGGCATGGCAGTCCAAGGTCTTTATTCCCAAGGTGTTCATGGCGATACTGCGGGCCAGCTCACTGATTAAGCAGGCGGTGTTGCAGGCCCCGAAGCTGTTCAAGTTCCTGCTCGACGACGATGGTTTCGAGAAGAAATTGGGCCTCCAGTCTGGCAACGAGGAAGCCGACCAGAAGCTCGAACAGGCAAAGGCGGAGGAACGGAAACGACTGCTGAAATCGGAAAAGAAGTTCAAGCGGTATCTCGGCAAGAGCAATTTCGTCAACGCGTATTCCGAGATGATTGAGGTTGCGTTCCTGCTGGGCCTGGGCTGCATCAAGGAAGTCTGGGAGGGTGGCAAACTCATCTTCCAGAACATCGAGGTTGCCAAGATATTTATCGATCCTGACTACCGACCGTTCCAGGACGACAAGCCGGGCTACATCATCGAGGAGGACGAGAAGTCGTTGACGGCATTGAAGAAGTTAGCCAAAGATGTCAACAAGCAGGCAAAGGCCGGGGGCAAACCGGCAATTTACGATATGTCTGAGATTAAGAACATTGAGGAGGACTGGAAGAAACTTAGTGAGGCAGCCGAGGAACGGCGCAGCAAGGGCTTGAGCGATTACAAGAAGGTCAACAAGCGTATATCCCTGTTGTTGTATTGGGGCGATGTGATTGACGACGACACCGGCGATATCGACGAGGACCAGTTCCTTGTCATTGCCAATGAGAAGTACCTGATCCGCCGGCAGCCGAATCCATTCGCGTCAAAGCGACCACCCTACATCCTGACGTTCCCGATAGTGTACCCGCATCGTGGTATCAGTGGAATCAGTTTGGTCGAGCCGATGGTGAAGATAAACTACGCTTACAACAACATTCTCAATATGTATATCGACAACTTGAATTTCACCGTCAATAAGATGTACGAAGTGAATACCAATAATCTGTCGAACCCCCAGAGTTTAGGACTCATATATCCGGGCAAGCTCATCAAGAAAACCAGCGACCTGCCTGCAATGACAGAGGTGTTCAAAACCCCGGTGTCCGATGATGCGCTCAAGGCCCTGAACATACTCGACCAGGAGGTACAGGCGGGCACTGCGGTTACTGAGTTCGTCTCAGGCATATCGGGCAAGACCAAGACCAAGGCGGAGTTTGAGGGCAAGGTCGCCGCGTCGCAGGGGTTGTTCGACGTGATAGGCCGGGACATCGAACGCAACTCGATTAAGCCCGCATTGGAGATGGCGAGGGACATACTTATCCAGTATTCCGATTTGGCCAAGGACCTTGACGGCGAGTACGATATACAGGTGGGCGGTGTGAGCTTGCTGCTGATTCAGGAGAAGATGCAGCAGTGGATAGGGCAGGTACTTGCGATTGCCCTGCAAAACCCACACGCCCAGGCTATGACCGATATAGGTGAATTGTGGTTCCGGTTCCTGACCGTGTTGAACTTGCAGGATGTTTACATCGACCCCGAGGAAACAGGGGGTAAAAATATCGAAGCCGTGGCCCAACAAAAGGCAAAGGAGGCTGTGGGCGAAATGTCGGACAAAGAAATTATGGAGGCGCAGGTGGGATGACACCGCCCAGACCAAATAACGCACCGATGATAAGGGTCTTTGCCATACCCGTGAAATGGGTGTGCGGCTGCGGGCATACGAATCTGCTCAGAGAGACACCGTGCAGGATGCAGCATATACCGTGTGAGTGCGAAAAGTGTAATGCGATAGGATACGCAGATGCCGGACATGAATGTTAAAGGAGAAAGAAATGGCCGAAAAAAATAGTCCCTCAATAATACCAGAGTTGTTGTCGGCATGTGATGTTTATATAGTTTATTTGGAAGCGATACTCAGGCACGAAAGTCAGGACGGTTGGTTAATTACCAAGGGAACCCTCTTTGACATTGTGAGACATTCTGGTGTGATTGACCCGTACGGACAGAGTATTCAAATTGTAAATAATCATTTTGATGAGTGCATGAGGGCGGCCCAAAAGATTATGGGAACGTTTTTCCAGGGCGTGGATTTCTTAGACGCGACGCCGTATTGGGGCCAAGGATTTTATGAGGCCGTGAAGGACTTTGAATATGAGTGCAATCAACTGCTTGAGCTGGTTAAGGAGATGCGTGAGGCCCTTAACCAGAAACATCAAGCAAGGCTTGCCGTAGAGGTTGCCCCCGCAGAGGTAGGATAATGGATAACCGAAACCAGGACGAAATAGCCGACATCCGGCAACGGGTCAATGACGGCGACAGCGTAAGGGCCATGATTGCCACCGATGGCTGGTCTCAGGTAATCGAACCGCACCTTCAGACGAAGCGTGAAGCGTTCGTGTCGCAGCTTGTGTCGGCGCCTGATTACAAGACGACGAGGCACCTGCAACATGCGATTCAGGGCATAGACGATTTACTGGCCGTGGTCAAGGCTGTCATACAGGATGGCGAGGAAGCTGCGGAAATTATTGCACAGGAGAAAATGACTTAATGTAAGTGTATACCGGGTCCGCCTGAATCAGCGCAGGTTCAGGCGGGGCAAGAACGAAACAAGGCGGCTGTTGTGGGGCCACAACCCTGACGACGGCCGCCTTTTTTGTTGCCCGCATGAATTTTTCAACTGCTTGAATACCCGGAAACGGACTCAGGCCAAAACAAGGAGACTTTCAAATGTCGGAACAAGAAACAGAAGCGGTAGAAACAAACGTTGAAAGCCAACCTCAGCAGACAGCCGAAACGGCTGCCACTGAGACACCGGCTGAAACGCAAACTCAAGGCGACAACTACGAGCAACGGTATAAGGACCTGCAGGCGGACCATACAGTCGTCAACCAGGAACTTGCCCAGAGCAAACAGCTTGTCGAAATGATGACGCCGCACGTCAATTTCGGTGACAAAAAGGAATCGGAATCAGCGGTTGACAACGACGAGTTCGTTCAGACCGGCCAGATGAAGCAGCAACTCCAGGACATAAACGCCAAGGTAGACGACAAGCTGCTGAGTCTGAAGTTCCAGCAGGACAACCCGGACCTGAAAGATTACGAGCACGTCGTTGGTTCCATGCTGAATCGCACCGATCCTCGGTTGCCGAAAGAGACACGTCTGGAAGAGGCGGCAAAACTTACCCGCGAATTTCTCGAAACCGAACGCAAGAAAGGCGCTGAGTCCGCAGAGGCGGATAAGGTCAAGAAAGCGGCGGCGGAAGCGGAAGTATCGGGTATCGCATCCGGCACAACGAAAGTCTCCAAAAGTGAGTCCGACGACCTGGACAAGGAACAATCATACAGTGACTACATGGCCGAACGGACCAAACAGGCTAATTCAATTAGGGAGCCAATCGCTCCCGGTTAGGAGACGAACAAATGGCACAGATATGGGTAACAAGTTCCCTCGGCGGGTACTTGACCAATAACAGGCTGTCCAGACAGATTCGCACGGTTGTTCAGCCTTTGATGAAGTTTCGGCAGTTCGTCGAAATCAAAGAGGCGATGGGTAAGGGTAAGGGCGATACGGTTTACTTCGAGAAACTGGGCAACGTCCAGACTCAGGGTGGGACGCTGACCGAGACAAGCACCATGCCCAGCACTTACATCATCATCGCAACCGATTCGATGAAGGTGAATGAGTATGGTAACAGTGTCCCCTTCACCGGGAAGCTGGAGGCCCTGTCGGAGTTCAGCATCAACAACATCACCACAAAGGCGCTGCGTAACGACCAGGCGAAGGTCCTGGACTCGGCGGCTGCCGACCAGTTCGCGGCTTCGGACATGAAGTATGTTTGCCACGGTACAGCGGCCTATTCGCTGACCAGCAATGGCACGAACTCCAATACGGCAGGTTCGTCCGGCAGCGGGCACGGGAACCTCAACGCCTACCACGTCAAGAACATCGTTGACAAGTTGAGGATAATGAACATTCCGAAGTTCGACGGCCAGAACTACGTCTGCATCGCTTCGATTACGGCCATGCGTGGACTGAAGGATGACAATGCGTGGATCAATCCCCAACTCTACCATAAGACGCAAAGGCTGTTCACCGGCGAAATCGGCAAGCTGTACGGTTGCAGGTTCGTCGAGGAAACGGACTTCCTGTCAACGACCTTGGGTAACGGCAGTGTTTTCGGTGAAGCGATATTCTTCGGCGCCGATGCGGTTGCCGAGGCGGTCGCAATTCCCCCGGAGATACGTGCCAAAGTCCCGACGGACTTCGGGCGTTCCAAAGGCGTCGCATGGTACGGCATCCTCGGCTTCAAGAAGATGTGGGACTACTCGACCGACAGTGAATCGCACATCATTCACTGCACGAGCGCGGCGTAACCGAATGGAGTGCACCAAAGCACAAATGTAAGTGAAATAGTAATCTCAATTAATTAGGAGATGAGACCATGAGTTCAGAAGGTGTTACATACGACAATGCGAGGTTTGGGGACAAGAAGATAATGGTCCTGCCCCGGATTGCACCGGCGGCCAACAACGATGCGGCGGAAGTCCTGGCCCGTGTCGCGCATTTCGTGAAGATGAAAGTCACGGGAGCGCGGGGGATTGTCAGGACGGCGGGCGTCGCAACAACGTCGGCCATTAAAATCCTGAGCGGCACTACGTCAATCGGGCAGATACTTCTGGCGACGAAAACGGCTGATTCGGTAGTGGACGCAACCATCACTGAGACGACGTTCACCAAGGACACCGGCGTTCTTTCGTTCCAGCAAGTCGTTGCCACCGATACCGGTGCGGCTGATGTGATGGTCGAGTACCAGGAAGCTTACGAAGGCGTTTGACCGTGAGGCGGGGCTGTAATGGTCCCGCCACACTTTTTTTGAGGAAGAAAAATATCATGGTTTATGATTGCTTTAATTTCGATGACGAACTGGATATGCTGGAAATCCGTCTGGCTACGCTCAAAGACGTGGTTGACAAGTTTATCCTGGTGGAGTCTGAGCACACGTACATGGGGGACCCCAAACCCCTGTACTTCAGCCAACACGCCAACGACCCCCGGTTCGCTCCGTTTATAAAACAAATTGTTCACATCATTCACGACGCTGAGCCTACAGGCGACCAGTGGGCCGACGAAGCGGCGCAGCGACAAGCGATGTATCTCGGTCTTAACGAGGTCAAGGCTACGGATGAGGACATCGTTTTCCTTTGTGATGTTGACGAGATATGGCGACCGCAAACTCTGCGTACATACCAGGAGAACATAGAAGGCCCGGCAGTGCTGGAAATGGACCTGTTTCGGTATGCCTTTGACTGCAAACATCCTGAAAAATGGCACGGGCCGATAGTGTTGAGGGTCAAGGATATGGAAGGCATTCAGGACACGTTCAGGGTTGGCGGTAAAAAGAAACTCCCGGGCGTCAAATTGCGGCTGACTAATGCCGGGTGGCACTTCAATTCAATTCTTTCGTCCGAGGGCATTGTCCGCAAGGTAGGGCGATTCGCACACAGCGAACTGAATTGCAGTCCATATAACGAAGTGGCGTACATCGAGACCTGCAGGCGCGACCATGTCGATATGTTTGACGGCTCACAGATGGAGATCGTGCCGTTGGACGTTCCGCCGTTCGTCAGGAATAACTATCGGAGATTCAGGAAGTTTATCTTCGGCCTAAAGCCGGTGGATGTATTTTACCGCAATGTTTGCGACAAAACAAAATGGGGCAATGGCACTTGGGTGTTCCCCTACAACGAGGACGCCGGGCCGGATGATATCTACGAACACTTGCCATTCATGCAGGCCCTTGCCAAACAAGTGGACCGTGTTACCGAGTTCGGTGTGCGGTACGGCTATTCAACGTCGGCCTGGCTGACGGCCCAACCGAAAACACTGCGGTGTTACGATGTATATCCCTTGAATCCCGATTCGCTGCAAGCATACAACGAATATGCTATCGATATGGGGATCGACTTCAAGATGGTTGTGGCGAGCACGCTCGATATCACCATCGAAGAAACAGACCTGTTGTTCATCGACACGGACCATACTTACGTGCAGTTGAAGGAAGAATTAGGGAGGCACGGCAATAAGGCACAGAAATATATCGTCATGCACGATACCACCTCATACCCGAAGATTGTCCCTGCTATCAATGAATTTCTTCAGGCCAACCCCCACTGGAAAATAAGAGACGTTTTCGAGCATTGCGCCGGTTTGACGGTACTGGAGCGTGCCGCATGATACCGGCAATTATCCCGGTCTACAAAGAGTTTGCCAAACTCGAACGGTGCAAGAAACACCTGCGGTCCCAGACCGTGCCGGTAGAGATATGGGAGTGGGACAACAGTATCAACAACATTCAATTCACGGCGGCGGTGAACAAGGGTTTTCGTCATTACCTCAACCAAGACTGTGAGTACATGATGACAATCAATCAGGATATGTACCTCGAGCCTCACGCTGTCGAGAACATGGTTAAATGTATGGACGCCCACCCTGAGTGTGGGATAGCGGCCCCGTTGCAAATAGCACCTGACAACCCGGACCATGTAAGTGATGGAGGGGGTGGCAATACCACGCCTGTGGGACAATGCTTCGTTGGTGCGTTGTCCCTTTTCAGTTCCAATAATCCGATGTACTGGGTCAGTGGCGCCTGCATGATGATACGCAAGGCCATGATGATTGAAGTCGGTCTGTTTGACGAGAACCTGATCTTCATCGGCAGTGACAGCGACTACTGTTTCACGGCCCGGTCGAGAGGTTGGGAGGTGTGGAGTGTTGTAACCGCTCGCGGCGTACACGACATGGGAGAGGCTTACAAAACAGACCCCGCCTTTGCCGAATTGAAACATAATGACATACATTACTGGAAGGGAAAATGGCAGGATGGGCTCTTGTTTAATATGTTGGAATATGCCGGCACAATGGCGCCGGGCACAGTGAATCGAGCAAGAAATTTTGCGGAGAAAGAAAATGTGGTCTGAAAATTTATCGGATGGATTCGAGGTAAGAAAAGTACGACACCGGGTAATATCTTATTGTGCAGGCATCGGTCTGGACCTTGGCTGTGGTGCGGAGAAGATCAAGGAGGATGCCATTGGCATTGACTTAATGGGTGAGCATCCAGACATTAGAATTGACCTCAGCGCCAACGATGCACTGCGGATGTTCTCGGACAACTCAATGGACTACGTTTTCAGTTCGCACTGCCTGGAGGACTTTACCACCGCCGAGGCGGTGCTTGCCGAGTGGTGGCGTGTAGTTCGCCCCGGCGGGCATATCATCCTGTATGGTCCCGATCCTGAGTATTATCCCCGCACAGGGACTACGGGGTCCAACAAACTCCACAGGCACGATTTGACATGGCAGGACGTTTACGGCTGGCTCAAGAAACTGGGCAATGCCAAAAAGGTCCACGCTTCGCGGCATAAGGAGAGCAACGAGTATTCGTGGCTGCTGATTGTCAGAAAAACTTCCGGTCTGGTGAAGCGGGTCCACGACATGATGAAGCCCCGCAAGCCCCTTGCGGCTGTGGCATTTCCACGGACCCGCAAGTCAAATAAGGACGCCCTTGTTATCCGGTACGGGGCAATCGGGGACTCCGTGTGGTCCACGCCTGTGGTTCGGCAACTCAAGAAGGAAGGCTATCACGTCACCTATAACTGCACGGAATACTCCGCCCAGGTGCTCAGGAACAATCCGAACATAGATGAATTTCTGATACAGGGCACCGACGAGATACCGAACTCCGATCTTGAGGGCTACTGGGAGACAATCAGTGAAGGGTTCGACAGGGTTGTGAATCTGTGCGGGTCCGTAGAACAGAACGTCCTGGTTGCAGAAGGTATCGACGACGAGTTCGGCTGGCCACACAAAAAGCGGCACGAGAAATGTAACAAGAATTACATGGATGAAACCATGAAAAGGGCCGGGTACCCCGATATGTTGGGCGAACAGCCGGAACTGTTCTTCTCTGACACGGAGGAGATATTGGCTCAGAACTTCCGGCACAAGAACAGGGACAAGTTCTTGATACTGTGGACGATGAGCGGGTCGTCGTTTCACAAGATTTACCCTTGGGCCGAGTACATTGCCGGCGACCTCTACAGGAAGCATCAAGACGATGTGCGCATCGTTACGGTCGGCGATGAATTAAGCCGGGTACTGGAATGGCAGAGTCCTATCACAATGAATCGGTCCGGCCATTTCACGGTCCGCCAGTCGATGATAATGACCAAGTATTTTGATTTAGTGATCGGGCCGGAGACGGGAATACTCAACGCCGCATCGTGTTTCGATACGCCCAAGATTGTGCTCCTCAGTCATTCGTCGAAAACGAATCTCACGAAATACTGGCGAAACTGCACGGCCCTTGAACCGGTAAGTTGCGCCTGCCACCCGTGCCACAGGATAATCTACAGCAATAAGGTCTGTCCGAAAGACAAACAGACGCAGGTTTCCGAGTGCATGACGAACATCAAGCCCGAGAAAGTATATGAAGCGTTCCTGAACTATTACAGTCAATGGAAAAATGTAAGGATAGTAGCATGAAAAAGAAACTGATTACAATTTTGGTACTTACCGCGATTGCCACAGCTATGCTGCTGCCTGCGAAGGCTGCTTTAACTGCATGGCAAACATGGACCTCTATAGTCGCGGCGGAGAGGTCGACCGGCTATTCGCAATGGCACTCAACGGCCACAATCAGCGATACGGCCGCAGAACCTTCGGCGCTGGGGGTTACGGAGCGCACGTACACTACTATTACGGCAGCAATAGCCGCCAATGTGCAAGGGGACGGCAAAATTATCGTATTTCAAGTTCCGTATGGCGCTAATGCCGTAAGGGTGCGGGCCGCCGGCACTGCCGACGCCACGCTGACGACGGACATTCTCACGGGTTGTACGGGGACACCGGCCAATGCGAATTTCGAGGTAAATCTTCGCGGTACGTTGGCGTGGGTGATGGGTACTCAGGCCACGGCGGTAACGGGTTTCGTATTTGCCGACGAGTGTACTTTGACTGCGGATTCGGCGTCAACAAGTGCCTGGACGATAGCAGACCCCGGCGACGGGACCAATTTGCCCGCAGAGGCCATGATTGATTTGCAGGGTGATAATGTCATTGTAATTGTCCCGACAACACTGGATGGAGACGCCAAACTCATACTCAAATTCTATTGAGGTGTAACACGGAAAAGCAAGACCTGAGTAAATTTATCTCGAAGAAAACAAGCGTCGTGATTGCGGCGGGTTGGGCGATTCTGCGAGCAGAGGACTTCAAGACGCAGATTGTAATTGCCAGCGTGGCCGTGGTTTACATGGTCATCGACGCCACAAAGCAGATAATTGAAATTACGAGGAAAGCATGAAAAGGCTGATTGTAATAATCGTATTGCTGTTCGCGTCTGTGATTACGGCCGGTACTTCTATCAGAGGCAGATATGGCGGAACTAATGTTATCAAGGGAGCCAGTCAAGGCACTCTCTTGTTTTGGGCGGATATTTTGCAGGCGTGGGTTCCGACCGAAACAAATGAACTGTTCTGGGATGATGTAAATAAAAGGTTTGGTATAGGGACAGCCACGCCTCTCAATAAACTGCATATTGATGGAGAAATAGGATTTGTTCCCAGAGCGCCCGTTGCTTTGGTATCATTTATTTTTGATGATGGTAATGATACAGATTACGATGTCATGAAACCAGTATTTGATGCTCAGGGAGAAGTTGCTTGTTCGGCACTTGTAACAAATTTCATGAACCAAGCTGGTAATTTAACTACTGCTCAAGCACTGGAATTACAAACAGCAGGATGGGAAATCTTAAGTCATACGGTAACTCATCCTGATTTAACAGGCTTGACTGAAGCTGAACTTCATACAGAACTTGGAGGTTCTAAAACAATTCTGGAAGGTTTGGGTTTCACTGTCCGAAATTTTGTATGTCCTGGTGGCCTTGATAATGTACTTGTTAGGAGAATTGAAAGGACATACTATAGGTCTGCAAGGGGCGGCGGTATTGGAGTAAATCAACGAATGGTAGAGACGTTTCATTTAGTTAGTCGTCTTGCTGATGACCATACATTATTAACAACATATCAAAGTAATGTTGATACAGCAGAAACTAATGAACGATGGTTAATATTCTATATACATGACACTGATGCAAATGATGCTACTACCATTGGTTCTCTTATAGATTACATTCAAGGTAAAGGAATAAGTATAGTTACTGTAAATCAAGCGTTAAACTTAATAGGCAATTATAATGATACAGGAGAGGGTTTTGCTCTTGGAGAACAAGGATTTAGAGGAAAAGCTTATGGAACATTTTCTATTGTTGCACAGGATAATTCAGACCAGATTGATATTCATCACGACACCAGTGATGCTTATATAAAGTGGACTGATGGGACTTTGATTTTAGAAACAGATGAAGGAGATAATACAAATACTAATGTTTTCATCAGGGGCAAGGGATCAGGGAGAGGCTATTTATATGTTTATGATGAAGACAATGGTGAATATGTTAGTTTTAGGAGTAGTGATGGAAGAGGGTTTCTTACGGTTGGGGGAACATCCCCTGTTAAATTGGCTTTGCAACAAGAAGCTGATATTCCTATTACTATGTTTGAGGCTGCCACTGCAGGCGAAACACCAGAACTCAAAATCTACGGATATAAAAGTGGTGATGCTTCAAGAAGTTTAGAAATAGGGGTAGGCGTAGACGCTGCTGATACTGTAAGTTTTGATGGTTTAAGTAATTACTTATTTGATGGTAATATCCAAAGCACGGGCGGGGCGCAGCTTGGCGATGGTGGAACAACGAATTATTTGGGCGTTACTAATGCAGGCAATGTATCTTTTAATGGTTTGGCAAAAATAACCGGCCTGAAATTGAATACTGTTGCCAAGACAGGGGCTTATACAGCCACGGCCACTGATGACGTTATTACTTGCGGAGCTGGCAATGAGACATTCACAATAGACCTACCTGCCGTAGTGGACGGGAAAGTGTTTTATATTAAGAATGTGGGCACGGGCACTATAACTGTTGACGCCAATACCACGGGCAGCACAACGATAGATGGTGCTAATACAAAGGCACTTGCTCAATTTGAATTTTTACAGGTAATTGCAGACGCTTCAGTTTACTGGGCGATATAGGAGACCTATATGCGATATTTACTCATATTCCTGATATGCTGTGTTTCAGTGTTTGCTCAGAGTACCATCGACGAAGATTCGATACATTTCATCGGACAGGCTTCGGCGTTTACTGTTGGGGCGAACCTGATTACAGGTGGCGGGGATTTTACGGATTGGACTGGAAGTGATCCTGACGAAGTGCCGGACGATTGGGACGCAGTAACAGCAGTAGCCAACGAGGTTGAACTCCAGGAAGTTGGGGCGGGGGCGTTTAACGATGGCGCTGGAAGTGGCGCGTGTAATATATACCGTTCTGGCGGTGCTACATATATGTACGTCAAGCAAAATAATATCTTGACATCAGGGAAAACGTATAGGTTGACCGTGGACGTGTCGTTTAATTCTGGTGCATTGCAAGTCCAGAATTATGCACTTGGTACTAATTATAGCACTATGTCCACAGATGGCACTAAAACGGTATATTTTACGGCTGCTGATGCAGGGGTAACCTTCAAGACATCAGCGGATCCTACTGATGCCACTATCGACAACGTAGAAATCGTAGAATGGGTTGGCGACCTCAATGCAGGTGGCGGTTGTACGCTTGTCGGCTTCAAGTTGGAGGGTAACGAGTTATTGGATATCATGGGGTCTGAGGGCCAGGTGCTTCATCACGATTCAGGATTAGCCTTGGCCGACAGCGGCGGCCTTCTGTTGATTGCGGCGGCAACGACATGGGACCAGACCCCTATTATCGGCACTTTTGTAAAGTGTGATTTCTCCGCGTTGTTTGCCGATGGCATTTACGAGATAACTAATACGGGTGCTTCTACTATAGAAATCGACCTGCCATCTACAGGACTTGGCGCCGAGACTGTAGAGGTTTGGATAGGCGGGGCATATCCCGATATTGCAACTGCCATGAACGATTCGACGTTGTCACAAGGTTATGTGACTATACCATTTACAGGTGCCGGTGCTTACGTGATGAAGCCGGGTGATGAGATTGATGGTGATACAAGTGGTGCAACGGCTACTATTCTCGGCGTAACAATCACATCGGGCTCGTTTGTAGGCCAAGATGCCGCCGGCACTTTACGCATAACCGTTCCTACGGTTGCAAGTTTTCAGGCTGAACAGATAGATGTTGCCGCCAACAATGATGTAGCCGATGTAACGGCAGCCGAGAGTTCGACGTACCGCAAACGCTATATCTGTGTAAACGTAGACCAGGAAGTCGGTGCTGTAACTGATTTCATTGCCGAGACATCCGAAACTGCGTTACGCGAAGATGGTGGTTCCCGTAAGATAATCGGATTCTATGATTCTCTCTCAGTAGTCCAACCTGACGCCGGTTATCGCATCGTGAGTGATATGGACCAAGGGGGCATATATTATGGCGGGGCATGGGAGGCGTTCAAGAGGGACGAGAGTTTTACCAGCATACGCCCTGATGGTAAGTGGACTGAATGGAACGCCAAAGGCAACGATATAAACATTCTTGAGTTAAACACCTCAAACGTCGAGATGCGAAACCTTAAGATACATAATACGATAGCAGACAGTACAGCCGAAGGGATACTGCATATCGATACAGCGAATTTCAATACGCAATTTGTGAATTGCTGGTTTGCTACGTCGAGCAGATTTGTCGTGGATGATTTAGTCGGCAAGGGTAACGGCGTTCTCGATTGCTATTTCGAGGATACCATCGATGCGATGAGTATGTCAGATTTTCGCAGTTCATATTTTGTAGATTGCATAATCGATCTCGGAGCAAAGGCCAACGGAGTCGCAACGTTGGATGATTGTTGTTTAGATTCCTGTTTAATCTATGGAGGAGAAATAGGCATAAATGGAATGGCTAACTCATCTGTACGAAATACTGTTTTC
>SDBT01008235.1_pt1 | contig 17047 bp, 33 predicted proteins | sample 2277101 | NCBI WGS metagenome assembly SDBT01 (sample SAMN10404973, study PRJNA504765) | marine sediment metagenome | isolation source: marine sediment core GS10_PC15, 103 cmbsf | place: Arctic Ocean: Southern Knipovich Ridge | collected 2010
ACCTAATCGAGAGTGGCGGTGGGAAAATAGACCCCCTGATTTCCCACCGCCAGCTTTCTTTGTAGGATTGAAGAGATGGTTATAAAGGTCAAGACCATAGAAGACTATCCTCCGACCTACGTTCGGCCTTCTTCTTCCCGTGAGGAGCGGCTAAAGTTCAAGAACGACTCCATTGAACGTGCCAAAAAAGCTATTAACAATCTTGCTGATCCCTTTGACAAAAACAAAATTGCGTTTAGTAATTTACTCAAAGTTCTAACCATTTTGGAGTGGGAAATTTCTGAACTTCAAAAGACTCTCACAGCTTATGGAGTAAAGAATGGCTCGTGAAAAAGCCCTCGCGCTTGAAAAAGTCACCATAAACCTGTTCCTTGGGGACCGAGAAACTCTCCAGGATTTTCACTCTGCTGACGGATGGTCCGTAGCGGTGCGAGATCTTGTTCATAAGAAATGCAAAGCTTATCGAGAAAGAGACTCCCAAGAAGTCCAACGTAAACTGAAAATAAAAATCCCCATTGGAGACTTGAAACTATAGGAGCCAGAAAAAATGCCGGATTTAGAACATCCAACCAATGAAGTCAACCCACGCTCCCTAGACGAACTATATGGTGCTGATCCGCTCTCTCTTACGAAAGTGGATCGAGCTGCTATGGTGAAAAGTCTTCGGGAGAACCACGCCGCTTACAAGGCAGAGGAAGCCCAGGCAAAAACTGAGGGTCGTAGGAAGAAGAGAAACTATGTTGACGCACCGAAGAAAGGTGAGTTGAAGCTTGATGATCTGAACCTCAGTGGGATTAAGATGAAATGACCGACTCTTTAGGCAAATTCATAGCCTACGGGACAGCAATAGCTGGTGCTGCTGGTATTATGGCACTTGTAGGATTGAGTCCGTGGATTGGAGTAGTAATAATGTGTACATCACTTTTGTTGCACTGGAAGAAGCCATGAAACATCCTAACAGAGACGAAGCAATCCTCACAGATTGTCTCCGACTTATAATGCTGGATCTAAAAAATGTAGGAGCTAATTCAGCTGGTGAAATCTTAATTGAGACTAAACGAACAGAAGAAGTTGGAGAAGTCACTAAGACAGAACAAACAAGGGTCAGAATTTGTGAATTAGTATGGAATGAAAAGGAGCCAAGTGGATGATCTCAGAAACTCCCCTAGCGGAACTAACCGCTTCTAACACAGCCTTCTCAAACACTCTCCCGGGACTACAAATCGCCTGGGACACCGTGTCGAGTGGGACGCTAAAAACCTGCCCTAGAAAATACCAGCTTGCCCACGTAGAAGGCTGGGAACCCAAACACCAAAGCCCACACTTGCGCTTCGGCCTGCTGGCTCATGAAGCCATTGAGAAGTTCTTCACCGCTGAAGCCAAAGGAGAAAATTTTGCCGACTGCATGGACGCCATGCTGGTGCACCTACTAGAAGCCTCTGGGGAGCGAAAACTCGCCCACGCTTGTTCCTGCGGCACTGTAACAACAGTTGAAGCCTCCCAAGGTATCTGCCCAGGCTGTATGGAGATGCTTCCCACCACAACCGAGGTCTTCTTCCCGTGGGACTCCGATCACAAGTACAAGAACCGCAAGAACTTGATCCGCACGATGGTTTGGTTTTTCGAGAACTACAAAGATTCTCCACTCAAAACAGTCATCCTCAAAGATGGCTCCCCCGCTGTGGAACTATGGTTTAAGGTGGAGCTAGACCTAAAAACTCCAGATGGAGTCCCTTATATAATGACCGGCCATATTGATAGGCTAGTTGAACTCCATGAAACCTTCTGGTTCTGCGATCTCAAGACTACCGCCTACACCATCTCCTCTAGCTTCTTCGAGAAGTTCCAACCAGACAACCAGATGTCTCTCTACACAGTCGGCGGTAAGATTATCTTTGAACAAGACCTGATGGGAGGTATCATCGACGGAGCCCAGGTTGCAATCGGCTTCTCTGCCTTCTCCCGTGGCATGATCGAGATGACCAAGGGTTCGCAAGAGGAATGGCTCTCAGAATTTAAAATGTGGATCAAGCAGGCTGAGATGTTCGCAAAAGCTGAATACTGGCCTGCCAATGATACCGCTTGTCATCACTACGGCGGCTGCGATTTCCTTGACGTGTGCAAGCGCGATCCCAAGAGCCGGCTCAATAAGTTGAAGACCAACTTCAAGCAACGAGAGTGGAACCCACTCAAGGAGAGGAAATGATCCAAGCGCTGGATAAGATAATAGCTTTTGTTATTTACCTCTTCCTCTATGGAGGAATAGCACTAGTTGTATTGTATCTTCTCTTCGGAATTGGAGTTGGACTAACCTGGCCGCTCTGGCTGTGGTACTTAACTTGAGGAGAAATCTATGACCAAGAAAATGACCGAGGGCCAAAAAGAATGGGCCAAGGAAGTCAAAGGCAGAGTGAAGCATCTTAAAGAGCTTGAAGATCTTGGTGAAACCTATTGCGCGTTTGGGTGTGATCGAATTGGTGTTCTCAACAGAGAGCTAATAGCTATCGCAAAAGCTGGCTGGAGTCTGCACAGTGTAGTCCCACACGTCATGCCATCGCATCTTACACTAGATCATATGTCATACTTTTGTATCATAGCAGAAAAGAGGATGTGAAAAACATGAAATACAGAAAAAAGCCTATCGTGATTGAGGCAACACAGTGGTTCGAGAGTGGAGACCATCCCGAAGACAACCGCGAAACATTTACTGGATCAGATGGAAAGCCATTTCTAGGTGAGGGAAAGGTTGTTCGTTACTATCGAACTCCTGTCCTAGACGGTCAACAAGAGTGTGTTTGCAGTCGTATTATGCACGATCATGGCTGGATCGACACGCTTGAAGGTGGTCATACAGTCTGTCCTGGTGACTGGATTATCACTGGTGTCAAGGGAGAGTATTATCCCTGTAAGCCTGATGTCTTTGAAATGACTTACAATATAGTGGAGGAAAATTGATGGACCTGACATTCGATACTGAAACAACCGGCTTTGCAAAATTCAAATCTCCCGACAGCGATCCTGGACAGCCGCACCTAGTCCAGATAGCTGTGATCCTATCACAAGCAGCCGAGATAGTAGAGAAGTGGGACACCATAGTAATGCTTCCTGAAAGCTTCGGTGAGGTACCGGAGAAAGCATTAAAAGTCCACGGCATTGATAAGGAAAAGTCACTTGCAGAAGGCATACCACTCGTCGAAGCCATTAACAAATTCCAAGGCTTCCTCCGTCGCGCCAGTCGAGTCATCTGCCACAATACCAAGTTCGACAGCACGGTTATCAAAGCCGCTTATTATCGAGCCGGTATCAGCAGTCAAGACTTTGAAGACACACCATCTATCTGCACCATGTTAACTACCAAAGACGTTCTAAAGATCCCTCATCCAAAAGGCTGGGCCTCCTACAAGTGGCCGACCCTTCTAGAAGCCTACCAGCGTCTAGTAGATGAAGACGGCTTTGAAGCAGCCCATTCTGCCGATGCGGACACCATGGCGTGCTGGAAGATCCTAATTGCGCTTGAAAAGCGAGGTGTTAAATTAATCTGAGGAGAGAGTCATGAACATAGAAAAAATGGAGAGAGTCATGAACACAGAAACAATCTTATGGTCTCACGAAAGCCTGATACGACAAGTTCGTCAAGTTTACTATGAAAGTAAACACAATAGTAAATCTTCAAAAAGTTACTGGTACCATCCGATGAAAATTCTTGCTAGAATTGGAGAAACAAGAATGCAACTTGCTTTATTTGGTTTTCCAAAAGGTTGCTCCGCATGTCTGACACAGCTGAAATTGAACGGAACGTATTTGGAATCAGCAGACAAAAGAATGATAAAGAAACTAGATTTACTAAACAATGATCTAATACCAAGTTTAGTTCCAGATGTTTGGAGACCTACATTGAAAACACTCTACGAGTTTGCAGGGCTTCAACTCATTGCTGAGTACGGAGAAGCTGCCTGTCGCCGGGCGGGAGTTTTGGAGGACTAGGAATTGAGAGGAGAAACTTGATGCCACAGGGCATTTATCACCAATCAAAGAAAACCACTAAGCTCCTCAACATCGGCCACTCCGGAGCTGGAAAAACCGGCGCCATGGCTTGTCTTCTAAAGGCCGGTTATCGACTCATAATACTAGACTTTGACAATGGCTTACCTATCCTAATCAACATTCTTGGTGATGATAAGGAAGCCTTGGAACGACTATGGTACGAAACTTTCACCGACAGTATGCAGATGACAGGAGATCGTATTCTTCCAAAAGGAAATCCTACAGCATTCATACGTGCAATGAAGGGCCTTAATAAGTGGGAGTTCTCACTAGGAGATGGCTCTGACGAGAAATATAACCTAGGCGCTGCAAGTTCTTGGGGACCGGAAACTATACTTGTAATCGACAGCCTAGGCTTTGCTGGTCGTGCGGCACTTCGCCTTATCAAGCAACTTGCCGGACACAAGCTCGAAAACTTCACCTCTCAACCAGACTACGGACAAGCCATGGAGAGAGTTGAAGGAATGCTAGAGCTTCTATACTCCGATGGTATCCAGTGTAATGTGATTGTAAACTCTCACATCACTTACAAAGAAGATATCATCTCAGGAGCTATCATGGGTTTTCCAATGGCCCTCGGAAGCAAGCTCCCAGAAAAAGTTCCAGGTTATTTCAACAGCGTAGTCAGATCGATGACGAAAGGAGTCGGAAAATCAGAAAAGAAAATAATCCGAACCATAAGTGAACCAGGCTTGGAGTTAAAGCTCCCAGTTGGTCCGGGAGTCATTCCAGATGAACTCCCAATAGAGGACGGTCTATTGACCATCTTCAAGAAGCTCCAGGAAACGCCCTGGCTCGACCCAGAAGACAAGCTCACCAGTGTATCTGTTAGTGGGCTTGCACTGCAACCACATACCAAGGATATGAAACCATGAGCGAAACCAATTTCGAAGAACTCCTCGCCAGACAGGTCGATTCTGTAGAACGTCCGAAGCTCTACCCTATCGGCAACTATTCTGCAATCATCGCAAGCCATGAGTTCGGGAAGTCTTCCAAGAAGGAAACTCCCTTCGTGAAGTTTGACGTTAAGCTGGTAGGAGCCGGCAATGACGTGGACGAAGAGATGTTTGAGGAAGCTGGAGGCAATGAAGGGCTCAATAAGAAAAAACCCCTAGCATTGTACTTCTATCTCACGCCGGATGCTTTGTTCAGGCTTCGATTGTTCCTGGAAAACACTCTGGCACTTGATTGCGCCAGTCGTCCGTTCGACGCTGTGATCCCAGAGACTGCAAACTGCTCACTGACTGCATCTTGTAAGCACCAGGCGGGTCAGAAAGAAGGCGAATTCTATATGTTTATCGACGATACTTCTGTAGCGGAATAGAGTGGAGACTGGAGCCAGGTAGGCTCCACAATCCTTTAACAAAAGGGAAAGAACAATGAAATTAGGTACACGAGTCACAGCAAAAAATCAACTCGTTAGACGATATAACAATGCTGATAGAAACAATATCTTAGTAAGTTGGGGTCCCCCAAAATATAGAAATAAAACAATCAAAGGTATTTATATTGGCTGGCGTACTTATGCAAATGGCAACATCCATTATAATTATGAAGATGGTAAGACATTTCTAGCTAATGAACACATCAAAGTTGCGTTGATAGTTGAAAGTCTACGAACAAGACCAATTCCAGTCCTGTATTCAGAAATGGAGGAAGCAGAATGAAGCTCACATCATACTTCGCCAGGATACTTTTCGCTTTGGCTTTGTTATCAATCCCAGTCTTTGCAATTTGGCTAGCCATCGAAATCATAGAGAAATCCTGATGCTCACCCAACAAATAGAGGCTGCTGCAAAGGCCATTGAGCAATTAATTCATTACCCGGCTGCTATCAACAACGGCCCGATAGCCGAACTCAGTGATGGGTCATTCGTTCACTTGACATCCTATAACGCAGCGGTGGCTGCACTTCAGGCGGCTGGGCAATAAGGCGCCCAACGATAACTAAGGAGCCAAACCGTGCCACTGACCTATGATTTCCACGAGGTTTTAATCTCCGAAATAACCGTTCCAAAAGATCGCCAGCGAAAAAGTTTTCCGAAGATCAAGGAACTAGCAGAGAGCATTGACAGAAACGGACTTCTCCATCCCATAGTCATCACAAAGGACAAAGCCCTGGTCGCAGGAGAACGGCGGTTCCGAGCATTTAAGTTACTTGGGCGAGAAACAATACCTGTTCACTACCTAGATGAAATCTCTCCACAGGAGGCTAGGGTGATTGAGCTTGAAGAGAACACCAAAAGAGTAGACCTCACCTGGCAGGAGAACTGCCTAGCAACTTATGACTACCACGAACTTCGAGTCCTCGACGAGCCGAAATGGACAAAGGTTGCTTCCGCGGAAGCCTTGGGAATGAGTGTGACTTGGACCAGGCGGCTGATAACCGTTGCAACGGCGCTTAAAAAAGGCAGCAAGTACGTTGCAGATGCTCAGAATGTTGACGCCGCGTATCGAGTTGTTAGAAGGGAGCAAGACCGCGTTGTTAAAAGTGGCATTAGCCAAATAGACTTCAAGAAGAAATTCAAGATCTCACCCGGTAAGGAGGAAGAGGATGAGGAGCCAGAGGAAACCCTTCCAGAAGTCTCCATCGAACAGGGGGATTTCATCGAGTGGGCACCACAATATGAAGGCCGTAGGTTCAACTTCATCCACTGCGACTTCCCATATGGAGTCCTATACCATACGACCAATTATTCAGGTTCTTCCACTTGGGGTAAGTACGACGACACCCTGGAGACATACGAACTTCTCCTTGATACCTTGTGTGCGAATGTAGAGCGACTTCTCTTCCCAAGCGCCCACTTAATGTTCTGGTTCTCCATGAACTACTACTCTATGACAGTGGAGAAGCTAACGGCTGCCGGATTCGCGGTTAATCCGTTTCCGTTGGTGTGGACTAAGGACAGGGGTGTTATCCCTGACCCGCAACGGGGGCCACGGCGGACCTATGAAACCGCCCTGCTAGCGTCCCTAGGCGATAGGAAGGTCATTAAGAGCCCGGCAAATACCATCTATCACAAGGTTGAGAAAGAGGGTCATATCTCGACAAAACCGAAACCTGTCTTAGAGCATTTCTTCCAGATGTTCGTTGAAGACATTACAGAAATCCTCGATCCAACTTGCGGTTCCGGCACCGCCCTGGCAGTCGCAAAGAAGCTCCGAGCAAAGAGAGTGGTCGGTCGAGATGTAGAGCCGGAGTACGTTACAACATCATTCCTAACAGTTGACACAACCAGGAGGGGAAGCGGTGAAGAATCTTAAAGTCATTTTTCTAAATGGGCCTCCGCTCAGTGGCAAGGACACCTCCGGGGAATTAATCTGGCAGATGCGGGAGGGTGTTGATATTTTTAAAATGTCTCAGCCAATCAAGACAGCTCTTCTCAGCTTCCTAAATCTCAACGATGATACAAGTTATAACCTTTTGGAAAGCATGAAAGAAACTCCATCAGATATGCTGTTCGGTAAATCCTGGAGAGAACTTCAAATATCTCTAGCAGAAGATTGGGCAAAGAAGCATCTCTCACACGAAGTATTTGGAGAACTTCTCAAGCGCCGAATACACCAGGCATCTAAGAACGACAGGAGCTTAGAATACATAGTCGTAACAGATTCCGGCTTCTCTGAGGAAGCCACTCCAATAGTAGAAATGGTTGGCCCAAGCAACTGCTTCCTAATTCGTCTCCATCGAAAAGGTTGTGACTTTACAAAAGACTCTAGAGGTTATATTGATCTCTCCGACTCAAAAGTTGACTCCCTGGACGTTATCAACAATGGATCTCTCCGGGAGCTAAAGATGGAGCTACTCCTAGCTCTAAACAATCGGTGGAACTTCATATGAGTGACAAGTCTGATAAATACCTCTGTTCTAGGTGCGGGCTTTCTTTCCGTATCGCCCCAATGAGACGAGGAAACTCTTATCTTTGTTCTGAGAAAGAATGCAAGGTCATCTACCAGGAAGGTTGGGTAAAGTCAGTAAGAAAAACAGTAGCCCTTTATATAACAAAGGCTGTTGCTAAAAGGCTCCGTAATGAGGTGTAAACCTTCTGGTCCGCTCGACGCTAAGATAATGCTGATAGGCGAAGCTCCTGGTGCGGAAGAGGCACGCCTTGGAAAACCTTTTGTCGGGTACTCAGGAGAAGAATTACGAAAGATACTAGCAGAGGTTGGAGTTGATCCCAACCTCTGCTATATGACAAACGTTTTTCTAGATCGGCCTCTTAATAACAAGTTCCACGATGAATGGTGCGTCACCAAGAAAGGTGCGGAGGTTGCGTATGAGCAGCTTCGAGAAGAACTGGTTGCCACCCACCCGGAGATTGACTGGCCAACAAAGTACACCTGGAAAGCTGTCTCCGCTGCGAAGTACGTATCCCCAGAACACTTGCCGGAAGTGTTTCGCCTGCGGAAAGAAATAGAGCTTGTTCACCCTAACATAGTAATCTGCCTCGGTGCAACTTCAATGTGGGCTGTTCTGGGACATGGTGGGATCAAGAAGCTTCGGGGTACTGTTACAGAAACTGACTACGGCCAGAAAGTACTCTCCACCTATCATCCAGCTTACATAATGCGTGCCTATGAAAACCGGCTTACGATGCTGGTGGATTTGAAGAAGGCTGTCCGCGAAGCGGCTTACCCTGAGATACGGAAGCCGAAAAGAAAAGTCTACATCGCGGAAACCATCTCAGATATAACTTATTTCTATATGGAGTTTCTTTTAAAAGACATTGATCTTCTAGCTTTCGATACTGAAACGGCTCATAAAAAGATCTCCTGCATCAGTTTTGCACCTAATGAGAAAATAGCTCTGACTATTCCCTTTCTTGATAAATCAAAGCCTGGATATAACTACTGGTCCACCTTAGAAGAAGAAGTTGCCGCTTGGGACTTTGTAGCATTAATATTAAGTTCCGATGTACCCAAGCTAGCTCAGAATGGACTCTACGACCTGCAATATCTCTGGGCAGCACATGGTATTCCGGTGAGAAACTACGCCGAGGATACCATGCTGCTTCATCATGCTCTTTATTTAGAACTGCCAAAGGATCTAGGCTATCTCGGTTCCGTCTACACCGAAGAAGCCGCTTGGAAGATGATGCGCTCTCGTGAGCGAGACAATGTGGAGAAAAAGGATGACTGAGAAAGGAATGATGAAACTTAGTGGAGAGGAAAAGACGTTCTCCGAGGAAGAAATCTCCGCCATCAGGGAACTTGGTTGGGACTTTCGACCATACGCTCCAAATGATTGGAGATGGTTTAAATATGACGCTGATGGAAACAAGATTTCCAAAGAGGGAAGCATCACCTGGCGAGATGACTTGATAAAGATAGGAGCACTCATACGATGAAGAAAACTAGCGTTCGTTGTCCAAAATGCTTAGGTAAAGGATATTTTATGTTAGATGGATTAAAAATAGGAAAAAAGCTACAGCTTTTGAGAGAGTCTCAAGGTCTGAGTAGGACAAAAGCGGCACTGGGAATTACGGCACTGGGAATAAGTATGTCTGCTCAAACTTTATTTAATATCGAAAGAGGAAAATATAAAAGTCCAGCTATTGATAAAATAATAAAGATATTAAATTTCTACGGACAAAATCTAAGTTTCATAGAGGAATAGCTGCCGTGCAGTACGCAACCCGTGTCATCATCGAAAGTCCTTACGCCGGCGAGGTGGAGAAGAATCGTCTATATGCTATACTCGCGATGAAGGATTGTTTTATCCGTGGAGAAGCCCCATTCGCTTCTCATCTCCTCTACCCAATGGCGCTCCAGAAATACTCAGACGAAGACCGACAGAGGGGGATTTTGGCCGGAATGGCCTGGACTCCGGTTGCGGAGAAAACTGTTGTTTATACTAATCTTGGAATTTCTCAGGGGATGATCCGAGGTATTGCTCGGGCAGAGAGTCTAGGCATTGAGGTTGAAAGAAGAGAACTGGAGATCATGTTATGACTGAGATTTATCGTTGTGATATGTGTGCTGCGGAAGGAGATATAGACTCAATTTATGCTAGAATTGAGTTACTAGATTACAGCAATGCAATTCTTCATCTGTGCTATAAATGTAAAAAACAACTTGTAGAATATCTAAAGAATCATGGAGAGTAAAATGGGACCGGAAGAAACTGATAAATACATAGCCAAGCTACGTGCGGAAGAAATCAAGGTAAAAGCTTTAGAAACCACAGCTATTATATTATGTGACCGAGTTGAAAACGAACATACTCTTGAAGGTTTAAAAACGACTTGTAGAATAGCTTACAGCACATTTTGCAATATTCTAGACAGGGAGAATAAGCTATGAGTTTCCTTGCAGAACAACTTTTGAAGATGAATTTAGAAGTTGGAGAACAATTACTAGAAGAGTCTAAATTCACCACAACTGGAATGATACCAGGAGATTTCAACACTAGAGACTATCTTACAATCTACTTGTTGAACGAGATAAGGGTATCTCTCAATAGCTTAGAGGTGGCTATTGAAGCTGCACAGATTGGAGATCCTGCATGATAGACCTAACTCGACGAGGCTTCATGTTAGGAGCCACTACAACTGGATTGTTAACAATACTCCCAGCCGCCTTGATTGCTAAAATACCAGAGCTGGTAGTTGAGAAGTTCGAGTATGAAACTGACTTAAGCTTCGAATCAACAGGCCCTCTCACAACCTATAGCATAGATAATGGTGATGGCTTTGGTATCTTTATCAATAATAAACTGGTAAAAACTGAGAAAGCTATGCTAAATATAAACAAATTTGGAGACGAACTACCAGACACAATATTAGATCTAAAAAATGTCTTTATGCAGGACAATCCGTTTTGGTTATTTGGAGAAAATGTCAACATAGTAATCGCTAATAATGGTCTAGCCTATGACTGTGATTATATGGTACAATTTGTGGGGCGGCTAGAAGAATGAAGATAATCGAAACCGATAAAATAACCCCAGGTTCTCTAAACTCCCTAGACGAATACCATACTTACTGCGGCTTAGACTCCTGCCTGACCCATGAAATTCTAGGAAAAACAAAGCCTCAGCTAGACGAAACCACTACCAGAGTCTACAACTTCTCTCGTGCTCTCCAAGCCCCCATCCTGGAGATAATGCTGCGAGGGATTGAGACTGACAGATATCAAGTCGGAAGACTAATCGGCATCTTCACCAAAAGAAAAGAAGTACTCTTCACGATTGCTCAAGAATACTCCTGGGCCATGTGGGACCGTGGGATTAACCCTAACTCCCACCAGCAGGTCAAGGAGCTTTTTTATGAGTACATGGGCCTGCCGAAAATCTACAAGTTCGAGAAAGGAGTCAAGAAACTAACAGTAAACCGGGACGCCTTGGAGAAACTCCAAATGTACCGCTACGCCAGGCCGATGGCAATGGTGATCCTGGCGTACAAAGACCTGGCGAAAAAGATAGGAGTACTGAGAAGTGGCATTGACGAAGACGGAAGGATGCGATTTTCTTATAACATTGGAGGTACAAACACCGGAAGGCTATCGAGCAACAAAAATGTTTTCGGAGGAGGCACCAATGGACAAAACATTACTGACGAGCTTCGTCGTATCTTCATCGCAGAAGAAGGTAGGAAATTCGCGTATCTCGATCTTGAGCAAGCTGAAAGTCGCAAGGTCGCTTATCTTAGTGGCGATCAGAATTATATTGACGCCTGCGAAAGTTCCGATCTACACGTTGCTGTGGCGAAACTCATCTGGCCAGAACTAGACTGGAGCCCCAACGGCGAACCAACACACGATCGAGAAGTTGCCGAGAAAAAGTTCTGGCGCCACTGGTCCTACCGCGATCTCTCAAAGCGTGGTGGGCATTTGACAAACTACATGGGCCAAGCGCCAGCCAATGCCAGGAACCTGCACATCAGCGTGGACCTGATGAAGAAGTTCCAGTCCACCTACTTCAAAGCATTCCCAGGAATCAAGCGTTGGCACACGGATGTTGCCAGGGTTCTTCAAACTAAGTCTCAAATCACAACCGCCATGGGAAGGAAGCGGCTCTTCTTTGGTCGCGGCTGGGAAGACGACATTCTACGCAAAGCGGTGGCGTATGATCCACAGAGCAGCGTTGGGGATATCCTTAATCTCGGAATGTATCGAGTTTGGAAATCGGTCAAGGAGGCTAGACTTCTTGCTCAGCTTCATGATGCTATATTAATTTCCTACAAAGACGATCCGGTTATAGAAGAGAGAGTTCTAAAACAAGCAAAAGAGTGTCTAATAATTCCGCTAAACATCACCGAAACCCGTCTCCGAAACCCCGTTACCCGCTTAATGCACATTCCAGTTGATATTGTAGTCGGCTGGAACTGGTCGAAAGCCTCTAATGATAACCCAGATGGCTTAGTAAAATACCGCGGCCCTGAGCAACGAGTCCGCCAAGTCTCTCCCTCCACTGATCTTCTAAAATTGATAATGTAATGATTTTTAAAGAGAGCAAAAAACGTGTCAAAAAAGGATCATATAAGAGTACTAGACAATTGGGTAGACTCTTTTCTAGAGTACACTTCAATGATACCATCTCCAAGATTGTTCAGAAAATGGGCAGCGTACTCTGCAATATCCGGAGCCCTTGAAAGAAGAACTTGGATAGAAAGCTCTGGTAGAATTCTATTCCCAAACACTATAGTCTTGTTAGTGTCAAAGCCTGGCGTTGGAAAGACGAATGCTATTGATGAGATATATAAACTTCTAGTAGGTGTAGGTAATCTAAATGTTTCTCCAGATGGCATGACAAAGGCAGCGTTGATAGATCAACTTTTAGAAAAACAAGGAGACTTCACACACAACAATAGAACTTACTTCTACCACTCTCTTTTGGTTATTGCATCAGAATTTGGAACACTACTTCCAGAATACGACAAGACCTTTTTGAATGTTTTGAACAAAATTTATGATTGTGAAGATGTTCTCAGAGACAAGACTCGTCAAAAAGGTACGCTTGAGATAAATCGCCCACAGCTTAACATGATTGCAGGAACTCAACCATCATATTTAGGAGATATTCTCCCTGACTCTGCTTACGGAATGGGCTTCACCAGTCGTTGCATAATGATCTATGCAGGGGAGCTAGTAAAGGTTCCACTATTCACCAACCCAAGCAAGTCGGTAAAACTTGGAAATTCTCTCCTCAATGATCTAAAGTCAATCTCAGGTATTCAAGGTCGATTTAAAATCGCTACTACTACAAAGAAGCTGTTTGAGGAATGGCATATGAGCAACGCCGATGATGCTCCAAATCATCCAAAGCTGCTAAACTATATACCTCGTAGAATAGCACACGTAATGAAGCTAGCTATGGCTTCATCTATAGCTAATGGAAATGAGCTTCTCATAACAGACAGTGATTTTAATGAAGCAAAGAGTATGCTACTTCATGCAGAGAGTCTAATGCCGCAGATCTTCAAAGAAATGACAGTCTCTGTTGATGCAAAAGAGATACATGAAATTCACTCCTTCATGTTTAGCTACTGCAACAACACTAAAAGTGACAGCGTTCCAGAGCACCAGCTAACACGATTTATGATGAAGAGAGTTCCAGTTAACAGAATTCAGTATTTTATGGAATCTATGCTGGCTTCTAAAATGATAAAGATGACAGGCATTAACCTGGACGGGAAGAGAAAATACGTTCCTCTGTCTATCGCAAAAGCTGGAGAAGAAGACTAACCTTACAGTTTTTTGTCCTCAACAGGAAAATTAAAAGTTTGCCAGTTATCTCCAGCAGCCATCATACAAGTTATTCCATTAGGATCTGTTAATAAAAGTGTCCAAGTATAACCTTTACTAGATGCAAATACTTCTACAAGATGACCATTACTAGCAACTCCTATAGCAACAGAACTTTCTTTATATCTATCTTCCAGATGTAAAACTACTATATCATGCGGCGCGCATAATATCGCAGCAAAAGAATAAGATGAGGAAAACACCAGCATTAATAAAACAGCTATGAACTTCATCGGTTTTCTCCAAGCTACATATGGGCCTACAGTCACGCTACCCCGAAAGCAAGTACCTAAGATACGGCCAGTTCGCAGGATTCTTGTAAGTCCACCAGTGGTCAGTATCTCCATCTGGATTATCTCCAGTTACTCCAGGGAAGCCCTGATTCGCGAGATTCATCCTAGTAAGCTCTGAATTGATATCAATATCATACCAGTTTGATGGGCTGTAGGAAAGGCCAGCCTGACCTATTGTTCCACTCCTCACTCCACCAGGCGAGAATATCTGACCGAAGGTTCGAAGAAGATCATCGCTCCGGACGATCAAATTATGAAACTGCACGCTGGGGTAATTCCCAGCAACAAGGAGAGCATCATCAGATAAAGCTGCCCCGTTCATAAACACAACATTACGCACGTTTAAGTCTGGATGCATCGCAAGAGTCCTTAATACCACTCTGCTTCCAAGAGAGTGGCACAGAATATCAACCTTCCCTCCACGTAGTTTTATCGTAGTAGCAAGTGCTGGAGCTACCACCTCTGCCAGTTTCCAAGCATACTTATAGGTGTTCCAGTGGCCAGCACACCAGGCTTTCCAGATAGACGATCTTCCAAATGGACAAGACCACCAGCCGAAGCCAAATGGCTGTAGATTTGGCAAGACTATGTTTTCTTTCCATATACGGAAAGTGCCCAGGTGTGGATTATCTTCATAGTCATTAATAAATGGATCATACCGGAATCCATGTACCATGACTGTGCTGCTGGCTCCACTTGCTTTCGGAACGAGAAGCGCTGGATCGAAGTTCTTATCTGAATGGGTGAGACCCTTTGTGATTGGTTTAAAGTATCTCCCCTTGTGATAAGTAATTCCGTTCATTGGACAGGAGCCTTATTGTTAGTGTTGCGAATCTCTCCATAACAAAGAACTGCCATTGCGTCTTGCTCTGCTTTGTTATAGATCCTAAGAAACGCTCCCAGTCGCACAACACAAGTTGAAGCTTTAACCAATCTTGCTTCATCATCATTCAGCTCTCTTGCTTTCTCGACACTAGCGATAATTGACATCTTTGCTGCGTCATAAGAGCAAGCACCAAGAGTTAAAAGTAGTGCCAAAACAACTGGGAGCGTTTTCATGCTAATCCTTCTTTTCTGGCAAGATGAGACTGGCAAAGAGTGCGATTCCAGCAATGGCCTGAACCCATAGATCAAAGGTATCAGTACCAACGCCAATAACTACAGCAAGCCCACCAAGTCCTGCGTAGGTACTTGGCTCCTTGAGACGATCGATAAGATTATTCATCTTGGCTTCCTCATTCGGTTACTAATGACGGTCTTTACCGTTCGGAACTAGAGTTCTCATTAAGTCCAAACCTCTCCATCATTTCAGAATCGATTTCTTCCGCACTCATTTGCGGAGAGCCTTCCTCTCGCTTCTGAACGTGGTTCCAATCCCAGCCAGCTCTCACTCCAAGCGACACCAATCCTTTTTGTTCTGCAATCTTTCCATAGACTTGGTAGCCATTCTTATCGTCGATTAGTCGCCTCTCAGTGGTTGACCAATTTATTTCCCCATTCATCAACCAGAAGCAATCCAGGGCCTCTCCCCATTGGTGCCAACTATAACCCGGTTTGGCATAGGTTAGATGGCCCCTAGCGCCTGGCCCAGAGAATTGTGGCCCAACATCAATCAGAATGTTAGCTAGGTGGTGGGCGTTTTCATCATGGAAATCACTAGATGTCCGCATGATACTTTTAGTGCTTCGAGTCTTTCGCCAAATCCTAGCTTGTTCCCAAGGAGTTCTGATCGTGTAATATGGCTTCATCACCACATCAGCATCAGCACAAGCTTTGAGAAGCCCTTGGACCCGAGAGAAGAACTTACTGTCGAGTCCACTAAAGTCCCGGCTCATTCTATGACCTCAAAAGTTATCTCTGGATAGTGGATTACCTGGCTCGCTATAGGGTTACAGTTCCAAGTTCCTCGAACGTGATAAACATGGGTGCCAAGTTCTATCGCATTAGGCAGCTTTACTTTATACGAAAGAACCCTCTGTCCAGCAGCCTCAGTCTGGTGTCCGTAACTATCTTCAAAAGTTGTTACGATACCATTCGTTACCCAGGACGTGAAGGATCTTGGACAGTCTCGTCTTGTATCAAGCGTGTAAAACACTTTGATAGTGTCACCCGGTTTAACAAGCATCGGCTCCGACCAGGCTGATCCAGTGATCACATCAGCTGGGAAAATGTGTTCCTCCACAAGAACCCAGTAGCCCACTAGAAGAATACAAGCCAATATTGGAGAGATGAGCAATATTGGCAGTAGGTTTCTCATCTTTGTCATTGGCGAAAAACCGTCGCTAGGACGCCTCCAAGTATTGTTAAAAGGGTGCAGGAAACTAGCAAGTATATTAGATTACGAACAGGCACGAAAGCCTCTTTGGTTACGAATAAGTCAAGCCTCTCTTCCATGTTTTTTGTTCTCTCGTCAATCCTAACTAAGAGTTCTTTGTCGCTGTTATTAAGACCCTCGGACATTATTTAAATCCTAAACAGGCCAAGGAGTTCCGTCACCAAAAGGATCAGCAGCAGTTGGGTCAATAGTGTCAAGAGTGGCTTGGTCGGCAGTCGCGTTTACTTTAGGTATGGCAGTGTTTTTGGCATAGAGCAGAATATCTTTTGCGAGTGTCTGCTCCGTCGTCATAGCTGCTGTATCGAGCATGTTGACTATCGACAACAGGAACTCGATGCGCTCGAAACTATTCCAGGCTGAGACCTGGGCAGCCATGCGCGTAACAGCCTCTGTTTTGAACTCTTGTCGTTTGATGGCCTTTAGCTCAGAGAGTGTTGGAGGGGGCGGCTCGGCAGCAACCCAAGCGTCGAGATAAACTTGATAATCGTCGAAGTCATCTAGGATTTCTTCCTCCGTTCCGTCGTTGTATTCAACGTGTCCAATCGTCCCATCCCAATGAACAGCACGGATTGTTGCTGAGAGAGTGGAAAGATCAACAGTCCTGGAAACACCACCGACGTTGACTCTATTC
>SDBT01008236.1_pt1 | contig 17045 bp, 20 predicted proteins | sample 2277101 | NCBI WGS metagenome assembly SDBT01 (sample SAMN10404973, study PRJNA504765) | marine sediment metagenome | isolation source: marine sediment core GS10_PC15, 103 cmbsf | place: Arctic Ocean: Southern Knipovich Ridge | collected 2010
GTGAAAATCAATTTTCCTCTTTCACTCCCCTTTGATTCATGAATTCTTGCAAATAATTGCTATTCAGTTGTTATTCTCTTTTTTCCTGCCAATAAAAAAATACATTCTGTGAAGATGAGTTTAAATTAAAATTTCAAAATTAAGGATAAAATAAAAATAATTAATCAGTAGAAATTCATCCTTCGCTCCGTGTAATTGAAACAATGTTAAGGGAAAAATATGTCTCACGCTTTCACACAGAATATCTACCTGAATGAAGAATTACGAGTAGTAGATCAGACGATAAGAACTGGATTCGCTATTCTACAACGTATTACAGATATCTATCGTTATTTACATCCTCCATTGCAATTGATTGCCAGTGGTTTTGAAAGATTCATGAAATGCATTCTTTGTTTTTATGAATACGAACAAAAACAATCCTTTCAGATTCTAACTATATTACTGGCTTCCGTCATGACTTAATTTTATTGAAAGACAGAATTACTGAGATTTGTTATACCTCCAAGGTAACTCAAAAAACTATTTTAGCTCAGGACTTACTTTTTATTAACGATAATTATTTCCTCAACTTAATTTTAGATAGTTTATCGAATTTTGGGAGAGGAGGAAGATATTACAATTTGGATATTGTTACTCAGTATATTTCATCTAAAGCAGATAATTATTATCGAATTTGGGAAAAAATCGAACTAAAAATTTCAAACCATCTTGATCTTGACCTAAATTTAATAGAAACTGAAGATCAAGGCAAGGAGATTTATTCTCAAATATATTCTTATGTTATTCAGATCTTGAAACAATTTATGCGAGCTCTAAGCAGACTACTTGTTAAAGCTAATTTAGGACGGCTAGCAACTTCGTATTCAAATACATTTCATTTTTTCTTGTTAATAAAAGATGAAGAGTTAGGTTAACAGATTATTCTGAATTTTTAGGATAGATTATAATATAACATACAAATAATGTTCTTAGTTCAACTTATTTAACCCTCGGAAAGCTGTTGTTATTTTCAGATTTTTCGGCTTTAAGATAATTCAACAAACCTGCATAAAATATAGAGACAGAAAGGATTAATAAAGCCATGATTTCTAGAATAGTTAAAGTATTGACTTTTCCTAAATATTCATCAGTATAAACCAATGTTTGATTATCTTCTAGAGTTTGAATGCTATACGTTGGCATTGTATAAGTTAAGATATTGAATATTAAGACCCCAAAACTTGTTATTAATACTAGCAACATAATCACAGATAAAAATGACACTAATTTCGACATACTCTTTTTTCCTTATGTTTTTAGAGACATTCACGTTTAGTTATGCATTCAAATGATTGAACTTCTGGTTAAAAGGTATTTAGGTGCTACTATTAAACTTCAATAGTATTTATTCAGTATAATCATTTTTATTTTTTTCTTTAAGTTTTCAGTGCAGCTATCCCTATCCAACCTGGAAAATGACGTATTTTTTGAATTTGAAGCTGATTTTCTAAGAAATAAGATGTTAGTTTTTTTAATGAAAGTGGTTGCTCATATCCAAAAATCCATTGACCCGTGCGTTCAAGATACCAACGATTGATACGGTAAAAAAGATCTGGTGTTGGTACCCAACAAACAACCCACCCACCTAAAGCAGCATATTTGACATGATTCTGAAAGGCTTTTTTTTGTTCTTCATATTTGAAATGTTCCAACAAACCGTGAGAATGTACAACATCAAAACAATTCTCCAAAGATAAGCTAAGAATATTTTGACAAGCAATGCTTAAGGAAATGTTATAATGTCGGTAGAGATTTTTAGCATGCTTTAAGGCGATAATTGATGAGTCTACTAATGTTGGTTTTAAATTGTATTTTTTTGACAAGCGAAGAGAAATCTGACCAGTTGATGATCCAAGTTCTAGAATTTTCCCTGGCTGGATTGATAACCCATGAAGTAAAAGTTTATAATTCCGCCAAACAGTAAAAAAATAATGAGCTCGAATAAAACCTGAAAATGTATTGAAAGCATATGACTCCCAGTCGGCATCCGATACACTCAATCCGTTTATACTCCATTTAAAGTTGTTATTTGATACTACAAGATTAGCAAGAAAAGAAGTTTAACTCCATTTCTCTAGTCAAACATATTTATTTCACATGATTTTATTCTCACTCAAGGGAAATACAATGAAGAAGATACTCATTACAGGTTTTGAGCCTTTTGGAGGACATAATATTAATCCTTCCGCAGTGATAGCTGAAGATTTAGATGGAAAAGTCATTCAAAACATAGAGATTATTGGTCGAACTATTCCACTAAATTATTCAGAAATTATGTCCACTAACTGGAGATTTATTAAAGAAATAAACCCTGATATAATTTTCAACCTTGGACAAGCACCTCGTCCAGCGATTTCTTTGGAGTATGCCGCTATAAATGTTGCTAATGTTTCTAGTGGAGCATATAACTGTGGAGCTAAACCAAGGAATGAACGTATTGTTGAAGACGGACCTGCAGCATATTTTTCGAATCTACCTACTCAGGAAATGGTCAAATATCTAAATGAAAACGGTATTCCAAGCTATACTTCGTATTCTGCAGGAACATTTGGATGTAATCAGATATTCTATTCAACAATGCATTATTTGGATATTCATTCAAAAATTGATTCTACATTGGCTGGTTTTATCCATGTACCTCTATTACCTGAGCAGACGATCAAAACTCCTCAATCTCCTTCAATGTCATTACCAGATATGAAAAGATCTATTGAATTATTTATTTCATTTTTTAGCTCTTATGATGCTAATGATGCCAATGAGAGAGGATAAGGATCAAAAAAGAATAAATCTGCTATTTTTTAATCCGATGATAAGAATCTATTATTGTTTTGGCTATATCAGACGCAGATGTTCCAGGATTTTGACAGTGATTGCTTTGAAGGAAAGATTCTATGTAAGTAGGAAGATTTATCGTCTCAATATCCGTATTCCTAAGATGTTGCTCTAATTGAGGAAGAATTGTGTCTGGAAAAATCCAAAAATCACCACTGATCAATATATCAGCAAGTATAGAATCTCTAAATTCACAAATAGTTTGTATTAATCCTCCTGGTGATTTATGAGCACCTTCGACAACATGAGCTGATCCATGAATTTTGATTTTTTGATAAAGATCTTTACCCCTTTTGTTTACTTGATATAACCACTCATCTGTAAGATATTTTTCTCGTAATTTGTCATCCATTTCATTTGTTTTCGGATTAAGAGAGGTTGTTGTGAATCCCACTCCAAGAAGCTCTTCACACTGACCTATAAATTCTTTGATAATTGCTTTACGATCTGGAATGTATCCAATTTCATCTTTAAATGACGTGATTCCAGCTTCTAGTGATTTATAGACTTTATCTCTGAATTTTTCATTAGGAACTCTGAGTATTTTGCTCATTTCTCTACGAGGGAAGTCTAGTATAAAATTTCCAGTAAGAACTTGAGCCTGTTCAATTAAACCTGCTCCGTTACCTGAAATTTTTCGATTTCCAACAATAATATCATTAACTGGACGGTATTTTGCGTCGATATTAAAATGGCGATAAGTCTGAACAACTGGTTCAAGTAATTTAGCAAAGAAAGAACTGATATTTCGTGGAACGATCTTAGAATCGATATGAGCTACAATGTGGTAAAATAATTGATCGGAATCTAGTAATACAGCTCCACCCCCGCATACTCGTCTAATAACGGGGATATTGTTTGTTTTGCAGGAATCAAGGTCTACAACATGGTTCAATGATTGATGAAAACCACAGGATACTATAGGGTATTTTGGCCAATCGATAATTAATAGATCTTTTTCTTGTATTCCTTGACTACGAGCTAATGAAGCAGCATGCCAAACTGTTTGAGTATTGATACTATCGATTTCCTCAAGTATTATTAAATCCCACTCGGTATCTGAAGCTGTCATACCATTCACATACTATTAACCAGATAATTTCTAATTGAAGAACAAAAGGAAAAATGATAATCAAGTTTTTTGGATAAGAATAACAACATAATTATATTGCTATTCCAAAGATCGCAAGAGTAATTTCTATTGAGAGTCCTGAAAAGCCAATGAAAAATGGCTCTAAGGTTTTAGTGTGGTAAAATTTTGATACATAGTTTATACGGAAAAAGAATCGAGTTTTTCAGGACTCTCTCTTTTTCTTCATTATTGTGTAGAGGATGTATATCATTAAACTAATCATTATAGGTTCTAAGGAGATTTGAGTTGTTTGACTAGTTTGAATATCAGAGGTTGTACTATCGGTCGTATAAGAAGCATCGCTAGTGGTGGTATCGGAGGTAGTACTATCGGTCGTATAAGAAGCATCGCTAGTGGTGGTATCGGAGGTAGTACTAGAGGAGCTGGATGAAGTTAATGTTTCTGAAGAATAAACACTTGTTGTGATTGTCTCCGTTGTTGAATTATATAAAGGAAATGATCCATTAAAAGTAATGGTATACGAGTGGATACCTTCTTCACAGTATAATGTCTTTCCTGTGAAAGATGAATAAAGAGTGTTTCCATCTAATAGGACAGACTGAATGTTTAAATTTTCAGCAAAATCTATGAAGATCGTCCCCTCACTTCCTGAAGAGACTGATTTTAGTGTAACTCGCTTAGAAGCAATATCTATGGATATTCCAGTAAAAGCGCCTGGCATTCCATAACCATCTGGCATTGTAGTCGTTAATCCGTAACCCCAATCAATTTTAACGTTTTCTGATGGTATGAACGAACTTGGTAAGGCTAAAATTGCTAAGTATGGGGCTTGATCAAAAATCATTGCGGGTCTATCGTTATAATAACCATAAGGTTGTAGAGTTCCAGTGTTAAGCATATTAGTATAACCTTTAGGAAATCTATGAGTTGTCATAAGCCAATTATAATGGTATTTAGCTTTTTCGAGAAAAGTTTCATTACGAGTGTATTGGAATATTAGATTTGCCGTTCGGACTACCATTATATTGCTAGATCCAGAGAATTGACATTGGTATTTTAGTGTATTAGGTGAGTGAATGATAAGAGAATTACTCATTAGTACGCCATTTGGTTTCACCAGATCTGAACCCATGAATCCATTTTCGAAGTCTTTTACTGCTTTATTTAAAAAATCCTCATTTTTAGTTATCTCGTAAGCTAAGATCATAGCATAGTCAACATAGATAGCATTCATTTCAGGAATATCCCAAGTATTTTTATAATTCCATCTTTGAGCGAAGGGATGCCACATATGGTTGGATATTCCTAGAGCTGTTTTATTTATTAAATCAAAATAGGTATAGTTCCCTGTACCAGCAGTGTCATTCCTACCATTTAGAAAATAAGCAAGTTCTAATGCAGATAACCATCCTGCCATGTCATAATGTGTCACAGATGGATCTATGACGAGGCCAGTGATTGGATTAACACCTCTAGGAAGAAGATAACTGTTTGAACTATATGACCAAACTGCGTTGATTGTTTCATCCGCCCAATGTTTATATGTCGAATTTCCAGTTAATTCCGATAGCCACAACAGTTGAATAATTTTTTTACTTATACTTGAACCCCACGTAAGGTGACAGTTTGTGCCAGTTATTGCTCCATCCTTACTCCTTGCGTTGTATATCAGATTATTCGGAGACCAGAAAATATCATGACTAGTTGATAGAAGATCTTCAAAATAAGGGATATATGAGGAGTCTTCTAAGGCGATTGGAACGTATAAGGCGATTGGATAAATCGAGCTATCTGCTAGAATATCATTTTTCCAGTCATAATGAACAATAACGTTATAACTACTGTTTGAAACTAATATTTGGCTTGTTTGGTATTCTAATACTTGAGAAAACAGATCACTAGCCAATTCAAGATAACTCGAATCATTTGTTATCTTGTACATTGAGTAAAAAACTGGGAGGTATCCAAGATTATTAACAATTGAATCATTTGTATTACTCTGGACAGCAGTCGAGTAGAAAAAGCCCGTTTGATTCGGTCCATACACGTCTTTTCGTAATTGTAATTTATCCCAGGCATATTTTGCATCAAGATAGAGCTGATATATCGGAATGGAGGGTGGTGTTAAATCGCTATCTGTTTCTGACCCCAATCCTTCTCGAAGATAGGAGGTGGAGACGAATAATGTTGTTGCAGCAATATGCGTCATTAATAATATACTAATTAAATACTTCGGGGTGAATTGATGCCTCATTCTTCTTCTTACCTACTAATAGAAGAATGAAATTGAGTTAAATTCAAGGATTGTTATGTCTTTCTATATGAGAAGTGAATATGACTGTTTACTCCGTTTTCTAATGCAACTCTATAACGGTGATTTCCTTTTTTTGTTATTCAATTAAGAGATGCTGAGAAAAAACAGATACCGAGGGAAAAACTATTGTTTATTCTCACACAGGCAGGGAGAGAGCCTCCGCTTAATACAAGAAAATTAACTTGTTAGAAAGGAGATTCATGTAATTCCCTAATTCTCCTACCCTCCCGAAAAGGTTTTTAACAGAAATGCCAGAAATCCCCTACTTGAAAGAAGCTAGGGATAAATAATCTTGTTTCTGCGGTTAATTTACAGTCGCGATTTATTCAAATAACATTATAAACGCCCTGATAATTATTGGCGAAAGAAAATAGTCGAAGTGCAATCCAAACGTGACCATTGCAAGAAAAAAAGCCACAAATGGCACTGGTACAACCGTAAGTTAGTAGAGATAAAAAGAAAACAATCTAGTCAGTTGAAAGACTTTCAACAAAAGATTTCTAAAGTGGTAGTAACTAATACTAAGGCCAACACTCTCATTGTTGGCGATCTAGCGATTAAACAAATGGCTAGGAAGAAGAAATTAAAGAACCAAAGGATACTAAACTATTCACTCCAAAATACAGGACATATACGCAGGTTTGTACAATTCTTGACATTTGTTATGACTAGTACTATAACTTTTTAGGAGGTGTTTACTAAGTTTTACAATGTACTGTTTAGCCGGGGGTAGTTCACGAATTATTCAGGACTCTCCTTTTAGGATACATAATTACTAAGGAATAGTTAAATTGAATTCATCGGGAATTGTTTTTCTATCAGGAGGTACAGGAACCCCGAAGTTATTGCAAGGGGTACCAGAACTACTAGATTTCAAGAATATTACAGTTATTGGAAATACTGGAGATGATTGGAAATTCTATGGTTTATATGTCTCACCAGACATAGATAGTGTCTTATTTACTTTATCAGATCTTATTGATACTAAGAAATGGTGGGGGATCAAGAATGATACATTTAAGCTAATAAAATTTCTAAGAACCAACTTGAAAGAAGATGTGTGGTTCAATTTGGGGGATTACGATGCTGGGTTATGCCTATTCAGATCCTCTCTTCTAGAAATGGGAAGATCTTTAACTGAAGCTACAGAAACTATTCGGAAGCGATTGAAAATACAAACGACAGTTTTACCAATGGCTGATCAAACAATTCAAACTCGAATAAGAACGAACGAAGGAACAATGCACCTCCAAGAGTTTTGGGTAAAGCATAAAGGCCAACCACATGTCGTGAATGTTTTTTTCGAAGGAAATCTCCAAAAAACCACTTTACAGGTTCTAGAAGCAATAAAAAAAGCAAAAGTGATAATTTTCGGTCCTAGTAATCCAATATCATCTTTAGGTCCGATTTTGGCAATCCATCCTCTACGGAAAGCACTACAAGAGACTTCAGCTACCAGAATTGCCATAAGTCCCATAATAGGTGATCATGCTGTTTCTGGTCCAACTGCATCTTTTTTGCGTGCATGGAACCACCAAGTTTCTCCTTTAACTGTAGTAAACTTGTTTAAGGATGTTTTGGATGAAATAATTCTGCATGAAACAGATCAAAAGTATAAAGAAAAGGTCAACAAACTGAAAATCACTCCCCTTTTTGATAATATTCTAATCAATTCCAATGTAGACTCAACACGATTGTTGAGTAGAATAATGAGTAGAATATAAATGAGTTTTACCAGAAATCCAAGCATTTTAGCAGCGATGGCTGGTATAACGGATGGTGATTTTTCTAACTTCTTTTTAGAAGAGGGTGGTGCTGGTTATGTAACTATAGGAGGATTTTCTATTGGAAAGGAGTTAATAAAATCTTCCATTAAATCTTATCGAAGAGGACGAAGTGAATTTCTTCTGCAATCTAGTAATGAATCACTTGAAATTTTCCAAGAAGCAAGGAAAATCAAACAGCTTTCAAGACTATTTATCAATTTAAGAATTAATAATCATCTTGATGCAAAATCATTTGCGTATGAATTCGCTGATTTATCAGGGAATGATCTTCCTATAATAGAAATCAACGCTCATTGCCGTCAGGAAGAAATTATGCATAATGGTGGAGGTCAGAGTCTTCTTCTACGAATGAATGAGCTGAATAAAATTATCAAATCATTTCAGGCTAAAGATTTTAACGTATCAGTAAAGATTCGCGGAAATGCGGTACTTCCTCAAAAAATAATTCCTCTAATCGATACTTGGCAACTCAATTTTTTCCATATTGACTCTTATCAGACAGGAAAAAAAGGAACAGACTTAAAATTATTAGTCCTTTATTCTAACGCAATTAATACGCCAATCATCGGAAATAATTCAATAATAGACTTTCATAGTGCACATGCTGTATTAGATACTGGTGTTAGCTATTTTTCCATTGCTAGAGCAATCCAAAAGGATAGATTGATTTTTAAAAATATCTTAAAAAAATTATGATAAATAGCTTGAATGACCTTTTTGAGATCATGAAGGTGTTTAACTACTGGAAAATCCTAAAATTCTTGCCCTCATTCCAATAAAAGAATTCGAAAAAACTAAATCACGTTTAAAATCAGCTTTACCATCTGAATATGTTTTGTATATTGAGAGATTAGTCGAAGTATCTTTTTTGAATACAATTGGAATTCTAAAGAAAATTTCTTGTCCATTTGGAGTTATTTCCCCCTCCCAATCAATATTAAGACAAAGTAAGCAATTGGGAGCAATTTTTACATTCCAAGATTCTGGTGTTGATTTGAATGCCGCCTTATCTGATGCAGTACAATTATTACCTCAAAACCAATCAATAATGGTCGTCATGCCTGATTTACCATTCTTAAACCAAGTGTTTTTTGAAGAAATTTTTAATAAAATTGATGATAGAGAAATCATAATTATTCCCTCAATATCACAGAATAATGATCTTGGAACAGCAGCTTTGTATTTAAAAAAACCTACTGTGCTAAAATTTAATTTTGGTGTAAAAAGCAGTCATCATTTTCAGGCAAAGGCTGAATTAAAAGGATTAAATTACGAAATATTAAATATTTCTCCATATAACAGAGATTTGGACACACCAGAAGATATTAAATACTTAAAACAGAATATTGACCAAGTAATTGAACCAGAGCAATATTTAGCAATTTTAAATCATCTAATAATTATTTGAAGAAAATATTACTAGATCTGTTTGAGGTGCCTTTGGTTAATTTGCGACAAAAGTAAATATTAAAATGGTATATGCGTATTTAACTAAATATCATCTGAATACTCTTCATCTGTGTTGAAACAATGCTCCCCCAGAAAAAAAAGATCTTAGTCGTTGACGATGAGATAGATACTTTAGAATTACTTCATACAGTTCTTGAACATGAAAAATTCGAAGTTTGGAAAGCTATCAATGGCAAAGATGCTCTAACACAGGTAAAAAGAATACCAGATTTAATTCTTTTAGATGTTCGAATGCCAGGGGGATTATCTGGATTAGATGTATGTAAACAGCTTAAGCAAGACGAAAAATACAGTAAAATACCTATTATAATTTTCTCTGCGAAAGTATTAGATCGTGATATAGAGTTAGGTTTGAAAGCTGGGGCTGTTGAGTATGTTACGAAACCCTTTAGCTCAAAAGAGTTGATTCGGTTAATAAATTTGCATATATCTTAAAGATATTCAATTTTTTGATATATATGATCTTTTTAAATTAAATCGATCAATTATCAGACATAACCTATATGTAAAAGTTAATTATTGTTAATGAATTGAGGCAAACTAATGGTTTTCATCGTCATCTTAGCTGGAGGTGGAGGAGAAAGATTATGGCCAATATCTAGAAAGAATCGGCCAAAGCAATGCATTTCATTAGATGGGAAGCAAACTTTAATCCAAAAAACACATGAAATTGCAGTTCAGATTGCAGGTGAAGATAGAGTCCTAATTTCTACTAGAAACGAGCTTGCATCGGTCATTCAAGAGCAATTACCTGAAGCAAAACTCTTAGTAGAACCACTAGGCCGAGATTCAGCTGCAGCAATTGGTTTTGCTTGTGTTCGATTATTAGAGGATGACAATGATGATGTAACGGTATTCATGGGAGCAGATTATCACTTACCTGATATACCTAGCTTCAAGAAGACACTATTAGCAGCTACGAACTGGGCTGAAAAAGAGAAGATCGTTACAATTGGGATTAAACCAACAAGAATAGAAACTAGATTTGGTTATATAAATCCTGGGCAAGAGCTTTCTAATGTAACACCATATGTGTATGAGAGCGAAGGATTTATGGAAAAACCCAATGAAAAACTCGCAGAAGAATATATTTCTAAAGGTTATTTATGGAATTCTGGTATGTTTATAGTAAAGCCATCTCTTCTTTATCAGAATATTCGAGAGTATATGCCTTCTCTTTTTGAAGCGTTGGAAGAAATAAAAAGCACGAATTTTGATGAAGTTGTCTCTAAAAAATCGTTTACTGGTCTATCAAAAATTTCAATAGATTATGGAATCATGGAGAAAACAAAAGATTTGGTAGTTGTGGAGGGTGAGTTCGCGTGGGATGATATAGGCACATTTAATTCATTAGATTTAATATTAAGGTCTGATGATAGGGGAAATGTTATACTAAGTGAATTTTTAGGGGTAGAAGTCGAAAATACAGTTATTTTTAGCGAAAAACCTGTAATTGCTTATGGGGTTTCTGATATCGTTGTTGTAGAGACTAGTGATTGTATATTCATATGTCATAAGGAGAAAACAGGAGAAATTAAGAATATCATCGCTAAACTTGAAAAAGATGACAATTTAAAGAGATTACTTACTTTCTAAAACTTTTTTCAAATTAATAAGCTCTCGCCTCCTAAAAAGGAACATAAACAATCCGAATACACCCATTAATGACCCCCAAAGAACATAAGTTTCAATCACATAAGTAAAGGAATCTTCATCGTATACTTGAGTAACAAGCAAGAATAAAGGAATAACAAGAAAGAGTAAAACACTCAGAATTCCAAAAGTAATTGTAGAAAAAAAGAGGATTACACTTCGTTTTTCTACTCTATTCCTATAACAGGCTCGACAAAGGTATCCTTTCTGAGTTTTATCTCCGTACGAGTTTGTTTTTGTACCACGGATCATTGAACTAATAGGAAAACGCACTCCACAAATTAAACATTGTCTATCTTGACTCATTGAAACTCAGTTTGCCTATCGCTCTCTTTTTGAAGAACCTTTTTATCCGTGAAGCAGACAAATGTAGAAATGACACATTTCGTCTAGTCAATTTTTTCTTGGTTTTTTTGATGGAAACAGTAAAAAAAGAAGCTTTAGAACAAATTTTCAGTTTTAGGTCCTTTATTGTTGGAATATCATTAGCTATAATAGTTTATCTATTATTAATGATTTATAGTGGATGGGAAGACCTCATTCAACACCTAATTCAGATGAATCCCTTTGTAGTTTTGTTTGCTATAATATTAAGTTTTACCAACTATGTACTTAGATTTTTGAAGTGGCAAATCTTTACTAAAAGTTTAAAGCTAGACATTCCAGTTACAAGAAACTTCCAAATATTCATTGCAGGTTTAAGTCTTTCAATTACTCCAGCTAAAGTTGGAGAAGCAATTCGGGCTATTTTATTAAAAAAATCTATTTCGAGTGATCTCTCCAAAGGATTAGCTTCAACTTTCTCTGAAAGGTTGATTGATTTACTTGCAGTAACATTTCTTGCACTAGGGGGAATTTTAGTGATTGGTACACAACAATCAATAAGCTACATGCCTATTCTAACATTAATACTATTTGGTATCCTTTTCAGTGTGTTGGTTTTTGTTTTCGATCCTTTATACTCAATTTTTAGTTATTTTTTCCATATAAAACTTTGGTCAGGTGTAGGTATTAGACTTGATAAATTTCGTGGCGATGTGGACATCACATTCCATTACAAAGCTTTCCTATCTGCCTTATGTTTAGGAATATTAGGATGGGCATGTGAGGGATTAGGTTTTTTCCTACTAGCTCAAAATTTAGGGATATCCATCGGAATTGAGGCTGCAATTTTCATTTATGCAACATCATCTCTTCTTGGAGCATTATCTTTTCTTCCAGGAGGACTTGGTGCCATGGAAGTAAGTATGGAAATATTTTTGGCTAATCTGCTAATTATATCAGCCCCACTAGCAGGTGCCTTGATAATAGTTACACGTATGACAACTTTATGGTTCGGAGTAGCACTTGGAGTAGTAGTTCTAATATTGGTGACAAGAAATATTGAAAAACAGATACAATTAAGTGAATAATATGAGTAGATTGATGTTCAAATCTAAATACTGCTCATCAAAAATGTTTATTTTTATTACCAGAAGTTTTTTCAGAATAACGCATCTTTTGCATATTATAAAGAATGGATGATTTCTTGCACAAAAACATGAAAGAAACTGAATTTCAAAGTTACATTATAGAATCTAACTATTTTTCAAGTTAGAAAGAAATTATTGCACTTTAGGCGTCGAATAATTTGGTTAAAGATGAAATAAGGATTTCTGTTGTAGGTACTGGGAGAATGGGGTTCTATCACACTCGATTACTATCACGAATGGGTTATTTAGACTCAATTGTTGATACGGATTCAACAACAGCTGAAAATGTCGGGAAAAAGTTTCAAGTCCCGTGGTTCACTAGTTTAAAAGAGATGAGTAGAGATACTAATCCCAATGGTTTGATCTTAGCAGTTCCGACTCCTTTCCATCATTCAATGACTGAAAAAGTTGTCAAATTTCTCCCTGAATTAAAAGTATTACTTATAGAAAAACCGGTTGCTACATCTGTCAAATTAGCTAATGAATTAAAAAGTAATTTAGCAAACACAGAAATGAAGATAATAGTAGGTCATGTTGAAGTATTTAACCCAGTTATTACCAGAATCCAAGATATTCTTAGAAAAAAGCTGCTTGGAGATGTAAGATCAATTCTGTTTCAACGTAGAGGAACAGTAGGAGAGACACGAATTAGTTCAATAGGAGATGTCTATGAAGATATTGGAGTTCATGATTTTGATATTGTGCGTCGTTTACTACCTAAAGGGAAAATTAGACTTTTTTCCAGTGCTGTGAAGTCTAAAGGTATTGATAATTCAAGTACAATTATAATTTCACCTGAAACTGAGGAATTTCATGTTACGCTTCTAATGAGTAGGGAATATGCAGGTAAATTACGAACTGTTGATATTGAAGGAACTAAAGCTACTTTATGTGCAAATTTATTGACACAAATGTTAGAATTACGTAGTTTGGAGATTGCACGGGGGGAGAAGGATATTTCTGCGATTCGCGTTCCTTTTTCTAGTGGAGAACAAACAAAAGTCTATGGGGAACCATTACTATTAGAAATGTGGAACTTAGTAGATTGTATTAGAGGAGATTCCACTCCTCTTGTTTCAATAGATGATGGAATAAATGCATTAAGGTTAGTTGAAGCCGCAAGAGAGAGTATCAAGAAAGGGGATGTAGTACTATTAGAAATATAAATAAAAATGGCTTGAAGATTAATATACTCCATTCAATAAGATAAAGAAAGCAAAATCTAAAGAAAAAGAAGATCATATAATAGGATACAGATTTTAAGCTATTGGATATTGTACAAAGAAGTCGATTTGAGATAATATCAAAAAATGAAGAAACCTCTGGAGAAAGCATCATGTTTAAAGATAAAGTAGCAATTTCTGTTATTGGTACAGGTAGGATGGGATATCTTCATGCACGATTACTTAATAAGCTAGGATATTTAGACTCTGTTATCGATTCAAACCCTGTACTAGCTGAAAAGGTAGGTCAGCAGTTTAAAGTTCCATGGTTTACAAATATCGAGAAAATGGTTAATAGGAATTCACCTAACGGAATAATTGTAGCTGTTCCGACAAAAAAACATTTAGAAATCGTCCAAAATGTTATTAAAAATAAGCTAGACGTAAAAACATTACTCATTGAAAAACCAATCGCTTCTTCTATTGAGGAAGCTGAAGAAGTAAAATCTATACTTGATAGAAATAATATTTCTGGAATTACTGGCCATATTGAAGTATATAACCCAGTAGTAGCAAGAATCATGCAAATACTTACCGAAGAATTTTTGGGGAATATTAGATCTATATTTTTTCAACGTCGTGGTGCTGTTGGTGAAAAACGAATTCAGGCACTTGGAGATGTTTATGAAGATGTCGGAGTCCATGATTTTGATGTTGCATCGCGTTTATTGCCTAAGTGTGACGTAAAACTTTATGCTTCTGCTGTAAAGGAGAATGGAATAGATAATTCTTCAGTTATTGTCATTTCATCAATGAATGAAGATTTTTATTGTACTTTTCTGATGAGTCGTGAATATGCAGGAAAAGTAAGAACCATTGATATAGAGGGAACAAGAGCGACTCTAAATGCAAATCTTATATCACAAATAATCGAGTTACGCAGTTTAGAAGTTGCACGAGGGGATAGAGATATTTCTGCTATTCGTATTCCGTTCTCAAGTGGAGAACAAATGAAAGTATACGGTGAACCTTTACTTCATGAGTTATGGAACCTTGTGGATTGCATTAAAGGAGAATCAGTACCAATGGTATCCATAGATGATGGTATTAGAGCATTGAAACTCGTTGAAGCTGCAAGAGAAAGCATACAAACTAGAATGAGTGTCAATTTAATGCTTTAAGCTTTTAAAAATGAAAAAAGAATCTCCAACCAAATACTTTCGAACTTCCTTATCATTAAGTTTCCATTTCTCTTTTCGAGCCTGTAAATATCCTCGAAGTATGGAGATAGCTCCCTTCTTTGCTAGAATCATTTTAAGAATCAGTATAATAGGGTTGTAACCGAAATGATAGGTTAATCTACCCTTTCTAAAGTGATCTTTTCCTGGAACATGTGTTGTTGGTCTTTCTTGATACATAAAAACATGAGCTAAGATTGGTTGAGGCTGTAAGAGAAAGTAAAGGCAGCAGAAGCCTGTAAAATTATTGAAAATAGGTTTAGAGATATCTATATTGCGTTTGTCAATGAATTAGCAATGTCTTTTGATAAATTTGGAATTGACGTTTTAAAAGTCATAAATGGATCTTCCACAAAACCGTTCGCCTTTATGCCACACTTTCCTGGTACAGGAGTAGGCGGTCATTGTATTCCCGTAGACCCTTATTATATCATAGCAAAAGCTGCGGATTTAGGATTTGATCATGAATTTTTAAAGACCGCAAGAAGAATAAATAATTTTATGCCTCAATACACCGTGAGAATACTCGAAAAGCTTGTAGAAGAGTCAGGTCGAAATCTTAATGGGCGAGTTGTAGGTTTAATGGGAATAGCTGTTAAAAAAGGGATAAATGACACTCGAAATAGTCCTTACACTATGATTGAAAACCAGCTACAGCAGAAGGATATTGAAGTCTTTTCTTTCGATCCAAAAGCAAAGTTTCTTTCTTCTACAGCTTCATTAGAAGAATTACTTTTAAAAAGGAGATTTTATTGTTCTGATTACTGATCATGATGAATTTCTAAACCTAGAACCAGAAGTTTTCGTAGATAATAATATTATTGGTATTGTAGATGGAAGAAATGTTCTTACAAAAGATAAAATCAAGAATTTAGGGATACTTTATCACTGAGTAGGCCGTCGATTATATGTTACTTTTATATGTTTCAAATTTCAGTAAGAGATGTTTATTAATTGTGCTTTCTTCCTATAGAGTTATTAGGAAGAACTAGTCTTTAGCTATCTAAGTTTTGAAAAGTGACTTATTTATAGGGTATTATTGATTTAACTAAGAGAGCTAAGAATTAAATTAAGAAATATGAATAATGGATGTAAGAGAAAATGAAAAAAAAGCCAATCATGTATATCATGTTTGATTTCGACGGAACAATTGTTGATTCTATGGATTTCTTAGAGAATAATGCAATATCATTATTAGTAGAGCAATAATGCTCTACTAATGAGGTGTACTGATTAAAATGTATTTATTATTTGCAATGAGATGTTTCAGAAAAGATAATGCCTTTTTTTTCTCAATGTGTTCAATTACATCAAAAAAGAAAACCATATCATAACCAACAATAGTGTCTTGAATATCAATAGCATTGAAATTAAAAATATCATTATAATAATGCTTAGTATTAGTCAAATATTGATCATAAGGCTCAATGGCATCAATAGTTAATTCACATTTATTTTTTTTATAACAATTACTTTCTAAATACAATCTCGTTAAAACACCATATTTCCCATACCCCGCTCCTATATCTATGATTCTTTTAGGCTCATTTGCCATAAGAATACGAATAACAATTGGTATTAAGCATGGATAAGAAGAATTTTTTCTTCTTATTAGCTGAAAGAATTTGTGCTCTTATACCATTAAATAGTTTTCTTTAGCCCTTCTTCAAGAGAGGTTTGAGGGTTATAATCCAATAATTTCTTTATTAATGTAACGTCAGTTTGTCTATTCATAATTTCAAATTCTGAAGAATCCCTCAAGACAATTCAGGAATGTCTGAAACAGTTAGCTGGCTTTTCAGGCATAAATTTAAAGGATAAGAGAGAGCTGGGTAAATGGATTCGTAAGCATGGGCTAGATACGTTCAAAGTAAAGCACAAAACTCTAAGAAAAGGGGGAACACCGACTACTCTTGTAGCAGCGTTTGTCAGGGTTAAAACTCATAATCGAGATCCGACGAAACGTTGGACATATGCC
>SDBT01008237.1_pt1 | contig 17043 bp, 13 predicted proteins | sample 2277101 | NCBI WGS metagenome assembly SDBT01 (sample SAMN10404973, study PRJNA504765) | marine sediment metagenome | isolation source: marine sediment core GS10_PC15, 103 cmbsf | place: Arctic Ocean: Southern Knipovich Ridge | collected 2010
TTTGAATCTTTTTATTCTTTGAGCTAATCCCCAATTCCAACTAAAGCGGGATGTTCCTGCACATTGGTGCAATAATGTACGCTCTTTGTTATTTACTCTTAATGCATATTTGTAGCCACGAGTTACCAGCATAGAAAACTCTCTCTGAGATATGGCGTATATAATTATTCGGTTCGATCTTTTCCTTGGAGTAAGCGTCATTATTACTTAAGTCCAGGGAATATTACTTTTTAACTTGATTCAATTAGGTATTCACACCTTTATAAAGGCTTATCCCTCCTTTTTACATCTCAAACGAAGTGTTGCTAATATTAATTACCCTAAAAACGGCTCATTTTCTTTTCTTTTTTACCTTTTAACATGAGATGTACTTGAGAAGCCTTTACTTCATGCTTTCTCCTCCTCTTCTTCTTTTACTCCCTCTCGCTATTAATTTGACCTAAAAATATTTGTCTAGATTTACCTATAAAAACCTAGTATCATAAAAGCTGTTCCATACCTCTTGATGTATAAGTAAAATACTATTCGTCCAAAGTTTCAAAAAGAAACTTTAACATTTCACAATTGAATCGAAAATATAATGAATAGACTCTCTTTTGGAGTTACACTAGACGATGTCATTTTTAAAGAAATTGTTCATAAAAGATCCGCAAGTTGACTTCTCTAAGGGCAGAAAAGCTTTTGATCAAGGAAATTATGCAAGAGCATCTCGTTTATTCGAGAAAGCTCATAGAAGATTTAATGACACGGAAATGAAAGTCATTTCAATTGAGAATGCAGCGATTTCATCAGAATATGCAGAAACATATGAAATATCTCAAAAACTATATTTTCAGTCAATTCGTACTAAACTTCAAACTGGACAAAAACCAAAAACTATTTTGCCTGATATAGATAAAACGATTCAAATAGGACGATTGTGTGAAAAACCTCCAATTTCCCATAATAAACTCAATTTAATAAAATTTCTAATCTTCCTCTCTCAAAAGGAGTTTAACAAACTTTTTTCTTTCTACGAGAAGATGAAGAAAAATCCATCAGATGCATCAATCGAATCTATCGAAAAAGTATGGGACCTCATTAATATGATGAGTACTTACGAGAAAAAGGTAAAATTACCTCATATTGACCTCCCAGAGGATTTCATTGGTATATTGGAAGATGCGGAACATGTTATGCAAAGATGTTCATTATGTGAGGCAATTATTCATCTAAAAGAGCACGATGACATTCTTCGAAAGGGATCTAAATTCGAAGTTGAAGGAAGGATAACTGCTCATGCCACCATTTCAATCAACAAAATTAACCTAAAAACTGGAACAAGAGGGCGTATAATTGAATCCACAATGCCTATTCTTCCCTTAAATCTAAGTACAGGGGAAAATTACACCATCGTGTTTTCAATAGTACCCAATTTACCTGGTGAATGGAACGTAGGTCCTTTGAACCTTAATTATTCTATTCCATCTGAACAAGGAGATTATCCATCCTCTTCAAAAACAATAAGTATTGAAATAAATGATGCTGCTCCAGCTCTGAAAATTTCAATGGAATCAGAAACAATAGAAGAAGACATGGAATATTTAATAACTGTGAATGCTGAAAATATTGGAAAAACCATACTACAAAATGTAAAAATAGATCTAATGATTCCAGACGGAGTTTTGCTAAGAGAAGGAACAAAAGAAAAATATATTAGCACTCTAGTTGAGGGTGAACTCTTTCAATATAATATTCGTCTTCAATTTTCTCTTAATGAATCACATTTTGAAGGGCATATAATTCGGGGAAATGTATTCATTGAAAATGATCAAAGATTATCGAAATGTTCAATAAAACTAGGTGGGAATTAGAAAGATTAAATCTAATCTTTAAATGAATATTAAATAAGAGTAGATGTTTTCTAGGACTGATTAAATTCTGCGATTTATCATCAGTTCAGCTTTAAGTCTATCAACATTGGTGTAATATAGAGTTTGCCTCATATCATCTAAACATGGACGTTTTTCTACAAAGTTATTATCTAATAATCGTTTTAATGCGTATCGAACAGAGCGAGTTGAACAGGAGACGTGTGTAACTATTTCTTTAGAGCTTAAAGGCCGCCCTTCTTCAATTATTACATTAAAAACTTTCTTACATGATTCTGGCCATTCGACTTTCTCTAGAATAGTCACAGTCAATATGAAAAACTTCCTATTCTAGAATGAATAAGGTTATGATCACTGCAAAACAGGTAAATTATTACTTGAAATGCAATTTATTACAGTAGGAAGGAGATTTTCAATTTATATTATAACTGACACTCAGGTTGGTCTTAATCCCAAACGTGTGATAAATGTTGAATAATAAGCAAAACAATCAACAGATTCCTTTTCGCCCAGTGTAACAGAGGAATGAACGATTCTATTTCTCAAATTCCGGAAATGTGATATTTTTTTGTCATTGGGGAGATCAAATCCTCGTTTACGAAGCTCTGCAACTTGATTTTGGAAATCAGGTTTAGAATATGTGTTCCCAGCAACAACTTGTAAGTAACGAGTTGATAAAAGATTTTTAACAGAAGCATCGGCTTTTATTACAAACAATTCGAAGTTATTCTCTTTAAAGGCGTGTTTTGCTTGATTCCATAAAACACGAACATAATTAATTGTTTTCGATGCTTGTATTGGATCTAAACCTTGTAATCGAATTCTTTCGTCTGAATTTTCCTGATAATTTTGAACAATATAATTAACTCGGCTTATAACTTGGTTGTAGCTAATATAAGCTGATACATTGACAAAGAGCACTCCTATAGCAAGAATCACGGTAGGAACAGCCAGAAAAAGAAGTAAATAAGTAAGATCAGTAATAGCAACAGGAAGTAAATGCACGGACGAATCTAGCAGAAAAAGAAAGATATTTATACCATCAAAGATCATGAATCCAACTAGGAAGTATATAATCCACTCCATTTTTCTTCTAATTCGTTTAGAAAAAACTAAAGTCTCTTCTACTGAAGATTCAATGAAGTTCAGTAATAAATATGTTCTAAAAGGTATACTAGCTATTCTGATAAGAATGGAATCATCTGGGATCTCTTTAAGGTCAAAAATTCCTCGGAAACTATATCTAATGAATTTAAAGGCCTCTTTCAATGAAGTTGGCAATGACCATTGATTAATTTGATACCACTTTCCTCTTGAATCGAGATATATCAGATATGATGGAAAAGCAAAAAGGAGTAACATGCTCATAACGATAGCAAGAAGGCTCCAGCTGAATGGTTTTGGTAAAGTATATTGGAAATGAATGTAAAACTGGCCCACCAGACCTGATTGGGGTGAAATTACTAGATAGTATGTATCTGCATCCAAATTTCGTAAAATTATATCAAATTGCTTGTCAAAATCATAATCACCCTCCTCTGTTCGATTAACACGCCTCTGCTTACTTCCATCGAAAATTTCAACCATAGCATCCTCTAAGATATTAGCATCAGATGAATTGGGGCCATAAATTTGAATTTTTGCAGTAACACGACTCAAATTTACTTTAAACTTGAAATAGTACTTCTTAGCTGGCGTAAAACCTTGAGTTATCCTGTATGAAACAGTTTGGTTATGAGGAATTGTACCTGCTGTTTCGAAATTGAATAGATTTCCTTCAATGCTAGACGTGACATTGTATTCTCCAACAGGGGAAACATCATAGTGTGTGAGGACGATATAGTAAGTATCTTCATAAAATGCGTTCCAAGGGAAAATATAAAGTCCATTAATTGGATCAATTGCAATATCCTCTAGAAATTCAGGGTTATTAAAATGACCTGAACGATAGATTAACATAGTTCCACCTTCAAGAACGTTCGAGACATTTTCTCTTAAAAAGAGAGTTACATTTTGATTATACGCTAAGAAGATCTTCCAATAATGGACTTCATGTTCTAAAGAAAAATTCGCTAAAGCATTAACTTGACTAATACTGATTGCGGATTCTTCATCATATCCAATTTCAGGAATACTTGCCAAAATTGTATATGTTACATTTCCAGCTTTTACTTCACGATTATCATTTACATTTATTGTCCAATTACCACTTACTTTTGCGATCCATGAACCTAAAAATTTTGTAGGATGAATTTTTTGACTAAAATCGTAATTTATTCCTGAAGGATTAAGAACTGTTACGTTAAGAATATTTGCAGGAAAAATACTAAAATAGACAATTTGATCTTCCCTAATATTTTCAAGGATCCAATCATGTGAAATTGATTCATTAGTGAAAATTCCAATATTACTAATTCCATGTTTCAATAATCCACCCTGATTACTAGATATTGTCTTAATAATCCTTTCTCCTTGTATTAGCTTATAGGTAGAGGTGTTATTGAAAGATGAAACGTATATGGCAATCATATTTAAAAATAAAACCAAAAAAACTGCGATTTGATATTTTCTAAAGGAAATTTTCATCATTCCACTTCAAATTACTAAGTTACATCAGAATTAATTAGAATCTTTTCCTTTTAAAATTGCTTTCATTCGTCACTTTATTCAATAAAGGGATGTGATTATAATAACATACTGAAATCTGCTTAGCTAGAGATCTTTTAAAAAATTCCCTTTTCGATAGTTTTATTACTGAGCGGAGAGAATTTATTTTTAGTATAAAAATTTCATTTGTTCATTATTTAGCTAGGTTTCGATTTGAGTTTGCGGATATGTAAAAATTGGTTCAAAGTATTCGGGTCTATAAAAAAAGGCTACAAATATCTCAGAAAAAATGGAATACTATCCAAGGACAGTCATTACGAACAGTAAACATAATTCTTAACACTATTTCTAGATTTAACCTGATTCAAAGACCAAATATATTTTCAGCCCCTCTTTTAGAAAAATTTTATGATATCCCAGAACGACTAGCTTATCATTTAGCAAATACAGTTAATCAGAGTATTGCAGACTTATATTCTTATTTATCTCAATTTTCTGACGTAATAAATGAGATGAAGAAAATTGAAACTCAATTTAGATTTGATTTTGCTGGAATAGCTAGAAAACAGGTTGCAGAAACTGACGATTTTAGCTATCGCGATTTAGAAATGATAGAGCTTGCAGAAAGAACCATTCAAGAAATTATAGACCGATATGAAACAGAATTGTCTCTACGCAAACAAATAATTGATGAAATTCAAGAAGTGGGTTCTTTTAAACCATTAAGGATTACTGCCTATCTAGTTCTCTGGACTTCTGAACTATATATAGAACCTGCGAAAATTCATGAATTATTTGAAGAATTCACGCATGTGGAAAAGTTATATGAAAAACTGACTCAATCACAAGACACTTTCAATTCAATTCCAAAATCGAGATAATCTAGAATTAGTATTTAACTCGCCTGGAAATTCGATTCTTGTATTAAATTCCCTAATGTTCCACTATTGTAACCCTGAACTAATACACCTTGAACTTTATCATTTATTGCATATTCAGGATCTCCTAGCCTCATGCATTCTTTAACAAGATTCATTGATATATCCAAATCATTTCGAGCATTCCGTTCAAAACCTTCTGAATAGATTACTACTCCTCTTAATTGGGAATTGTGTGGACCTGATTTAGATATAAAGACACATTCTTTATTTCCCGCAGTTAAATGATCTGGTGTGTGTCCAATTAGGTCGGAACTCATTGATTGGATAGCAGAAAAAAGACCTGTATACAAACACACTTCTTTACCTGCAGGACGATGGCTAGCAAAGAGAGGTAGCCCACCATCATCGAAAATATAAATTTCTGAATTTAAGAATATTTTCCCAAGAATATTAAACCGTTCATCTTCATCTAACTCCTCAGAGTCGTCTGAATTAAGAAATTTATTGATTTCCATAGTTTCCAAAGTTTCTGGTTTCATTGTATCAATAGAACTTAATTCTGAGGAAATATTTAGGGGAAATATTTCTTGAATTGGATTAACATCTGTTAGAATAACGACAATCTTTTCACCATCAGCTTCCACATTTTTTGAGCTTGAAAAATAAACCTCAAAATCCTGCCCAAATGTTTTTGTTAATTCTAAGGAGATATTATTCATTTTTTGAAGGCTTAATGAGTTCTCTGATGTAACAAAGACCAATATCGCATCTAGCACCTCTATCTCTTCTGGCATAGCTGAAACTAATTTTTCTCCAATTTGGTCAATAGATTCCGTTAAAGCTGCATTAAGATCATTTGATGAAGATATACCAAAGTAAAGATTCCGAGAATTACCAAAAATTCGGATTAAATCTGAGAAAGAGACACCAAGACCGTTAGAGGCATTTAGACTTGAAGTAAAAAATTCGAAAAAGATTCGAAATTCTTCTCTTCCGTGATTATTTGAACAATCTATTTGAAAATAGTTTTTTCCGAATAAGGATTTTTGATTTGAATTGAATCCATTTCCTGTGTCTACAAAAATCGGGATTGATCCTGAATAATTAATGGAGGCCATAACTATCCCTAAAATGCGAAGAATTCCTTCCTCATTAGAATTAAATATAAATATTAAGAAATATGAATTCAAAAGACTATGTACTTGCTTTAAAACAGCTTCAGAATTAAACGTGACCACTTGATCACAAAAATTATCACCTAAAGTCGATGGGGTTAAGAGAAGGAGAGGAAGCCTTGATTTTGAATTCTTGGTCAGATAGTTTTGAATTATTTGCAATTCATTTAAAAGACTCTCACCAACGCAGACAATTTTGCCGCGAGGTCGAAAGCATTCTAGTATCTCATTATTCTTGCTAGAAAGTACACTCAAAGCTATTATCTCATTAACTGGTTAATTAAGCACATCGTTAGGTGAATTTCAATGATCGGGGAGGATCAGAAGTCATTCAAGACAATGCTCACAGTGACACTTCAATGGCCATATTATGTTGATAATATTGTTAAATTGAATTCAGGCTATTTGATGCTATTTCTGATTTCTATCATTTATTCTTATGATAAATCAAACACACGGAAAATTGGCAGAAATTATGATTAACTAAACTTATTTCATATCAGAGATGGATGGAAGAGTCAATTATTTCAAATATAATAGCTTCTGTTCTTACGAAGTGAAATTTTATTATCATAGTAAAAATGAGCCTTAAAATAGAAATGAACGTTTTATATGCTATTTTTTCTAGATTGTAGGTAGTTTTTTATGGAGTATGAGATTATCAAGACTGAAGGTTCAGGACGGATAGGTCTTGTCTCAGGAAAGCAGAAGTTTACGACTCCCACATTAATCAAACCTATTTTCTTTGAGTCAGAAGAGAAAATAATACCTCTACCTAATGAAGAGTTTAGAAATGCTGAAATCTCCTTAAAAGACCATGAGAAGTCTTTATTAAATAATGCAAGAGTAAAAACTGATCTGGGTCCAATAATTCATGTATATCCTTCATTACAAGCGCAAGCAAAATCTATATCTGATATATCTTGTTTTAGAGATTTATTTCCTAAGCACTGTAATATTAAGTTTGAATTGGAAGGTTTTTATCATTTAATTCCAATGGATCTACCACTCGTCAACCTAGGAAGATATGATGCTTTTCTAAAAGAACTCAAGAACAAAGCAAGAACAGATTTAGAAGGAAAAATTGATTTAGTATTGAATGTCCCTTGTTTGCAAGAATTATTTGAAAAAGAATTGACTCCGCTTGAAATAGATGAAGTGAAGATCGTAAGTTTGGGGGATATTTCTTCTCTAATGACCCATCCATCACTACTTAAGCAATATATAAGAAAAATACGTTCTTGGATTCCTCCAAATGTTATGCTGTATGCTCCAGGAGTTCCCTCAAGTTATATCCCACTTCTGGTTTATTTAGGTATTGATTTATTTGATAATTTATATTTAAAAATGATCTCAACGATACTCGATTTAAACAGAAATTCCATTCTTGAACAGAGTAATAGTGTTGATATTTTTATTCAAAGATTAAACGAATCAAGAGAGGCATTAAAAATTGGTAAGTTACGAGATCTAATTAGAGTTTATGCTAATTCTTTTCCTCCAATGAAGACATTATTGAGAATTATTGACGAAGATAATTACTTAACTGAGAATACTCCTTACTTTAGTACAAAATCTCTTTACTGTACGGATGAAACCGATTTTACACGTCCAGAAGTTTCTCGATTTAGAAAACGAGTTCGAACGCGTTTTTTCCCTCCATCTCATCATCAAGGAGTTATCTTTCTTCCTTGTTCTGCTAAAAAGCCATATTCCAAATCAAGATCTCATACATTATTCAAAAGCATAATCCGTAGAAATTTAAAACGACGACGTCACTTAATTGGAGAAGTTATTCTAACAAGTCCATTAAGTGTAGTCCCTAGGGCTCTTGAATATACATACCCAGCTGCTCATTACGATATTCCAGTTACGGGAAAGTGGCTTGAAATAGAAAAAATTCATTTAAAGGAGGATTTATCGAACTTTATTAAAAAAATCGACTCAAATATTCCTCTAATGGGTTATATTGGTGGAATTGAGCGTGAAATTTTGAGGGAAGTCTGTGATAAATATGGTAGAACTATTTATCTAATTTCTGAAGAATCCTCAACTTCTTTGACTTCTAGGGCATCATTACAGGAATTTGCTGAAATTATACGTCCTATTTTCAAAGAAATTTCACATGACACTAATATTCCCCCTCAACTAAGTTTCTTGAGAATAATTGCAGATTTCCAATTCGGAAAAGGAACTGGATCTATTCTTTTTCCTGAGGATGTTAGAATTAGCGGATATAGAGAGCTAGGGCTTAGAGTAAAACATGATAATAAGCATCTAGTTACATTTCGTCCAGATATTGGATTATTGACTCTTTCCTTAAAAGCTGGAAAGCGTTTATTAGGACACACAAGAAATACTGCTATTTTTGATGGAGATTCCATTTCTGGATCAACAATTTTTGCAAAGGGGATAATAAAAGCAGATCCAGGTATTTTTCCTCTTGAAGAAGTGCTCATTCTTAATTCAGAAGGAAATCTTTTAGCTACCGGTACGACTTATCTTTCAGGAAATAACTTAGTAAAAATGAAAAGGGGAAAAGGTATTAAAATTAGACAAAAGGTGAAATGAAATTCCATTAGATATAAATCCCCTTCTCTCAGAGATCATTTATGACCTCAGGCATGAGTTCCTAAAGAATATTGATTTAGATTTCCACCCCAAATTATGGAGCAATATTGAAGAAACAAAAAATAAATATATTATAACCATTGTGATCCCCACTAGAGGTTGTAGTTGGGCTTTATCGAAGAATGGAGGATGCTCTGTCTGTGGATATATTAATGATTCCTCTAGGGAACACACCATACCTTCTGATCGAATAATGAATTCGATTGGTGATCTAATAGCTAAAACCAATACTTCAAAACCAATCGAGTTCAAGATTTTCAATTCTGGAAGCTTCTTTGATAATAAAGATGTTCCTCAAGAATTAAAAAGCCAAATCATAAAACTACTCAAAAAGAATCCATCTATTAGGAAACTATCGGTAGAATCTCGACCAGAGTATCTTTTAGAAAATTATGATGAGATTATATTATATAAAAATAGTCTTAATCCCATAAATCTCGAAATTGGAATAGGATTAGAAAGTTCAAACAACAAAATCTTAAGGGATTGTTGGAACAAAGGATTTTCATTTGAGGACTATAAAAAAAGCGTTGAAAAGATTAGATCTCAAGATATTAAAATCAAAACCTATGTTTTTGTTAAACCTCCCTTCCTAACTGAATTAGAGGCCGTTAAAGATACAATACAAACAATACAAGATGTTTATCGAATTGGAACAGATATAATTTCAGTTAATCCATGTAATATTCAAAAAGGAACCTTAGTTGATCACTTATTTAAAAAGGATAAGTACCAACCTCCTTGGTTATGGTCTATTCTCTTTATCATTCAAGAAGTCAAGAATTTAATCCCAGAGCTAAAAATAATCTGTGAACCATCAGCTGCAGGAAAACAACGAGGAGTTCACAATTGTGGGAAATGTGATAAAATCGTGTTAACTCTAATTCAAAAATCGATAGATAATGACCCTCTCCCAAAAAATTTTTCTGAAATCTGTTCCTGCTTTACAAAATGGAAATTGCTAATAGATACACCATTAGAAGTGTTCAGATCAAGAAATCTTTCGAAATTGAGGAAAATGAATCCTTTAAGCGAATAAATAAATTAAGTGCTATTCTGAGGCTTGAATGAATTTAGCTAATTCTTTATTATCTTCCAAAACGAATTTGTTCCCAATTGTAGATTTGAGATTCATTAGGATCTTTTTAGACTCTTTATCAAGTTTAGTTGGTATTTTTACAACTAATCCAATATGAAGATTTCCTTTTCGTGAACTATTTGGATCAGGAGCTCCTTTATTTCTTAGTGTAATTATTTTACCAGATTCAGTGCCAGGTTCGATTTTTATTGTTTCTTTACCATTGATTGTTGGTACATCCACTTTTGTACCAAGAATCGCATCTAGAAAGCTTATTGGGTATTCAAGTAATAGATCTGAACCATTCCTTCTATAAACAGGATGAGGATGAACTGAAACAGCAATGTATAAATCACCTGGAGGTCCTCCTAGTTCTCCTGGACGACCCTCCCCGCGAACTACTACCCGCATATTATCATCAATTCCTGGGGGAATATCGATATCAACGGTTCGGAACTGTTTAACCTTACCCAAACCTCTACAGGTATCACATTCGGCCCCTCTTGGTACCGATTGACCTTCTCCACGACATTTTGGACAAGTTGTTATATTCACTATTTGACCAAATGCTGATCGCTGAATTTGGCGAATTTCACCTGCTCCTTGACAAGTTTTACACTTATTTAGAGATTTTCCTTCTTTTATCTTATTTCCATGACACGTAGGACATTGAGCCCAATTAGGAACTCTAATCTTCTTTTTTAATCCTTTCATAGCTTCATCAAAAGACATCTCTAAATTTAGACTTACATCCTGACCACGACGAGCTCTTGGACTTGAAGATCGTCTGCTAGAACCTCCTCCGAATCCACCAAATAGATTTTCAAATATTCCGAGTCCACCAAATAGATCATTGAGATCAATTCCTGAAAAATCACCAAACTGAGATCCTGCTAGTCCTTCATGACCAAATCGATCATATCTAGTTCGTTTATCATTATCTGAAAGTACTTCAAAAGCTTCAGCTGCTTCCTTAAACTTTTCTTCTGCATCAAGATCATCAGGTCTCATATCTGGGTGGTATTTCCGAGCAAGACCACGAAAGGATTTCTTAATCTCCTTAATATTGGCATCTCTTGAAACACCAAGCACCTCATAATAGTCTCGTTTTGTCTTACTCAAAATAAACACCTTTAAATCATATAGATTAAGAGGATTGATTATCACTCGTCGTCAACGATTTCATAATCCACATCAACCACTTCAGAATCATCAGTACCATCAGGAGCACCTTGGAAACCAGCACCAGGAGCACCTTGGAAACCAGCACCAGGAGCACCTTGTTGTGCACCTTGCTGTGCGTATAGCTTCTGAGCCAATTCATGTGTAACTTTTTCCAGTTCCTCACATTTTGCATTGATTTCTTCAACAATACCAGTTGTAAGTGAATTTTTTACATCTTGAATTAAAGATTCCACTTTAGAGCGAAGATTAGCGTCTACCTGTTCTCCTAAATCCTTGATAAGCTTTTCAGATTGGTAAATTAACGAATCTGCTTTATTACGAGCTTCTGCTTCTGCAAGGCGTTTACTATCTTCTTCCTCATATTTTGTTGCTTCATCAGTCATTCGCTGAAAATCACTTTCTGAAAGGCCACTGTCGCTTTTAATTGTTATTTTTTGTTTGTTTCCTGTACCTAAGTCCTTAGCAGAAACATTAACTATACCATTTGCATCTATATCGAAAGTTACTTCAATTTGAGGGATTCCCCTAGGAGCGGGAGGTATTCCTACTAATTGAAATCTTCCTAATGTTATATTACCTTCGGCCATTTTCCTTTCTCCCTGTAATGCGTGAATTTCAACAGAAGGTTGATTGTCAGCTGCTGTTGAGAATACTTGACCTTTCTTTGTTGGGATTGTGGTATTTCTTTCAATTAATTTAGTAAAAACCCTACCTAATGTCTCTATACCTAATGATAAAGGAGTAACATCCAATAATAAGACATCTTTAACTTCTCCTGTTATAATAGCTGCTTGAATCGCAGCTCCTAAGGCCACACATTCATCTGGGTTTATTTCTTTTGTTGGATCTTTTTTAAAATAGGTCTTTAAAGCTGATTGAACTGCTGGAATACGGGTGGAACCACCTACGAGTAATATCTTATCAATTTCAGATGGTTGTAACTTTGCATCAGACATAGCTTGTCTTGTAGGTCCCATAGACGCTTCAATCAAATCTGCAACCATTATTTCAAATTTTGATCTCGATAAAGACATATTCAAATGTTTTGGACCAGTTTGGTCAGCAAAAATATACGGTAGATTGATATCAGCAGTTGTTTTTTGGGATAATTCGATTTTTGCTTGCTCAGCTGCATCTTTCAATCGTTGGATTGCTACTGGATCATTCGAGAGATCTAAACCAGATTCTTTCTTGAATTCTTCTATCAACCAATCCATGATTCGCTGATCATAATCATCCCCACCTAAACGATTATTTCCAGAAGTAGCCTTTACTTCAAAAACCCCCTCTGATAACTCGAGTATAGATACATCAAATGTACCTCCTCCTAAGTCGAATACTAATATTGTACTCTCTTCTTCCTTGTCTAATCCGTAAGCTAGAGATGCGCTAGTTGGTTCATTTATAATTCGAAGGACTTCTAATCCAGCGATCTTACCAGCATCTTTAGTTGCCTGTCTTTGGGCATCAGAAAAGTATGCTGGAACAGTAATAACAGCTTGTTTAATAACTTCACCTAGATACGCTTCAGCATCACGTTTAAGTTTTTGAAGAATCATAGCGCTTATCTCAGGTGGTTTATATTCCTTTCCATCAATTGAGACTCGGTATGCTGTTCCCATTTCTCTTTTTATTGATCTAACTGTACGCTCAGGATTTGAGATAGCTTGTCGTTTGGCAAGAGTACCAACAACTCTTTCACCATCTTTTGTAATTGTAACCACAGATGGTGTTGTTCTCTGTCCTTCTGCATTTGGAATAATTTTTGGTTTTCCACCTTCCATTGTAGCAATAGCGGAAAATGTTGTTCCTAAATCTATACCGATTGGTCTAGTCATTTTTTATCACTTTTTTTCTGTAGATTTTTTTGAAACTACAACTTTCACAGGTCGTAATAGTTCCGAATTTAATATGTATCCAACTTGAATTTCTTCTAGAATAATATCCTCGCTATTGTTGGAATCTGGTTTAACGAAGATAACTTCATGGAAATTTGGATCAAACTTTTCTCCTAAAGAAGAAATTCTTTCAACTCCCTCATTTTTCAGAATAGTGCTGAATTGCTTATGAACAGCTTTGAATCCATCAATAGCCTTTTCCGAAGTTACTGAATCGAGGGTTGTTAATTCTTTTTCAGCTTTTTCAAAAGTATCAGCAAGGTCGATTAATTTAAGCAATATTCTTTCATTTGCTTGCTTGATTATCCGAGTTTTTTCTGATTTTGTCCTTTTGCTCAGATTTTCGTAATCAGCTAAAGCTCGTAAATATTTTGAATGAATTTTTTCATATTGCACATCTTTCTCTTCTATTTGTTTATAGAGGCTTTTTAACTCCTTAATAAGCTCATTATCCTCAGATTGTGCATTAAGGTGTGGTTCTATTAGTTCAATTTCTTTAGATGAATTTGAAGAATTATTATCTGCTTCCTCGATTTGATAATCGATGTCTATGAAATCGCTTTTTTCATTATCCTTGGAATTGTTGTTTTTTTGGCTCATAGTATTTTTCTCACTTTGAACTTGCATTTTTTGTAGATTCTAATTTTCTCATCAATTTCCTTCCATGTTCTGGAAGTAGATTTTTGTCCCTTAGCCTTCTGAGAGATGCCAATAATTCAGATCCTTTTGTTTCAATCTCTTTTTGAACTAAATCAACGGTTATAGGTGTTGAGCTGGTGTAAATTGTATAAGCTAACTCTCTATCCTTTCTATGTATATCTCCCTTTAGCTCCATTGAAATAGTTTCATTTAATTCTCCAGTTATCGAAAGTTTTCGGCTTAAGAGAAATGATTCAATCTCTCCAAGATGAACAAGTACTTCGTCTAAACTGCGAATTTTTTCATCAAAATTCGCATTAGTATCTTCTATCGCTTTTGATATACTAGTTGACAAATCCTTGCTTAATATTTCCACATGATCATGTGGTACAACTAGATCATCCTTAGATTCAGCTGTAGATATTTCAAATACGTCGAAATCAAATGAATGTTTGCTTAAAGTGATCCTAACTGAAATATTTTTTGATATATGATACATTTTTCTTGCTGGACCCTTTGGTCCTTCTACCATTTCTTGAACTAACCAGCCCTTCTCCATTAAGCATTGTAGATGTCTTTGCAAAGATTGTTGGGTTTTATTTAATTCTTTCGACAATTGAAAAAGATATTTAGGCTCTTGTGCGACAGATCGAAGAATGGATCGTCTTGTCTCATTGCTTATTAGCTTAAAAAATTCTTTTTCGTTCATCTAGAACTTATTCTCCCGTTGTATAATTAATACTACTCAATTTGGCAAAATTAGCTAATCAATTTTAAAGCTTATTAGCTCATAAGCTGATATCTAACAATTACAAAAAATAAATCTTATTAAAGAAGTGGATACTGAATTTTAAAATCTAAAAATTAATCTTCTTCATCTATATCCTCTGTTAATTCAAGAAAATCAGGATTCTGGGTCATCATTATACGCATTTCTTCTATGGAAAGAGTCTTCTTCTTTTTATGACTTAATTTCTCCTTAATAATCTCACTTTGTTCTTCTAACATTTCGGCAGTTGCGCGATCTCGCTCTATCTGCACTCGTTCCTTTCTAACACGGTTTTGTTCTTTAAAAATGCCTGATTTTTCTCGTAGAGCTTTATTAAGCTCACGGAATTCTTCTCTTAATCCTCTAATCTCCTCAGCTCTTTCTAAAAAATCTTTATGTCTGTTGTCTGCTTCATCTTTAGCCCGTTTTCCTGCTTCGTACAGTTCCGTCAGATGCTGATGAGATTTTTGAGAGTTTTCAACTAATTCAGAGAAATCTCTCCAGCTATGATCTAAAAATCCACGAAGATTATTGATTTCGCGATTAAGCTCTTTTCTTGCTTTCAATTTTTCTGTAGATACCGATATTTCGCCCAGTTGCTCCATCAAACTGTTAACCTGGTCTGTTAATTGTCTTTCTTCAGAAATCTCCATCGATGGAGTTGTTTGAATTTTCCAATCTAAACTATCTATTCTCTTACGTATATTATGTGACAGTCTTACTTCTTTTTCATCAATATCCATCGATTTTATTTCTTCATTAAGGGATTGCGCTTTTTGTATGAGGCCTTTCATTTCTTCCAATACCCCACGACGTACAAGTTTCAATTCCTGTATTGAGCGGTTGTTTTTATCTCGTAAAACCTTTAGATCTCTCACTTCAGCGAAGTTATTTGAAGCTACCTTGTTTAATTCATCTCTAGAATCACGATATTGATTTCGCTCACGTTCTCGTCCTCGAAGCTGAGTTAACAACTGGGATTTACGATTACGTAATTGGATTATCTCATCTTTCAGAGCCCTAATATCGTGGCTTTCAAAGGCTTTAGACATGAATATTACACCATTAAGAATTAAATCGAGAATGACCTACTTTTGTGCTTACTCGACTTTAAAAAAAACCGATTAACTGTGTAATAAGGAAAAAAAATCCGATTTAAATTTTCTTTGAACTACTTTTATTTATAAAAACATACTTCAAACTTCTTTTATTTTTTATAATTGAGAGAGATTGATGGTAACTGGTGATCGTGCTATAATTTTTGATCTTGATGGGACTCTAATCGATTCAATGTCAAAATTCTCCACAATGGTTATTGATAGTCTAAAACAAAGAGGAATAGAAAATATAGATGAGCTAAATAAGAAACTTGAAAGTGAATTAATGAAAAAACCTGGTAGCACACCTTCAAGTTCAAGAATAACATTAATTCCAAAGCTTTTCTGGAAAATCGGAAGAGGAGCTGGATTATCTAGATTCCAATCTTTGTTTTTTACCTTTGACTGCGTCACAAGAGCGCGAGATGTTTATTATAATGCTCCTTTATTTCCTGATGTAATAGATTCTCTTTCACAATTGAAATCTACAGGTTTTAAACTTGGAATCTATACTATGGCTTCACAAAAACAACTCAAAATTTCACTGGATAAACATAATTTGACACACTTTTTTAATCCGAATTCAATGATTTCTAGGGATGACGTTAGAAAGATTAAACCTGATCCAGAAGGAGTACTACTCGCGTTTGATAGATGTTCAGCTAGTCCTAGCAGCGGAATTTACATTGGTGACATGCCAATTGATATTATAGCGGGAAATAGGGCAGGAGCAACTACTATTGGGTTAACCACAGGTTTAATTAACGATCATACAATGAAACAATTATGTGAACCCAATATTGTTTGTGATTCCTTGGAACAAGCATCAAACTGGATTCTTGACTCATTTTCTCTTGATGGATAAAGGAAAATTGGATAAGAAAAGTATTTATTTTACGTACATTTTCCAAACTGATCTATCAGAGTCTTTCTTCTTTTAAACCTTATTAACCTCTTAATATATATTAAATTGCTCTAATTTTCTCCAGTTTGATGTTAGATGTCATTTCCACCCTGTATTTCCGATATACATTAATGAAAAAGAATCAATGGTTTGTTATTTTAAAATATCTCTTAGATTACCGTTCTTTGATCAGTACTTTGTAACTTCTAAAATCGACTAAAATGTTCCGATTCGAGATAAAAAAGGGTGGAGATAGCCTTTTATAGTAGGTTTAACACGTAGATTAACCGTGACTAGCATGACACGAT
>SDBT01008238.1_pt1 | contig 17043 bp, 27 predicted proteins | sample 2277101 | NCBI WGS metagenome assembly SDBT01 (sample SAMN10404973, study PRJNA504765) | marine sediment metagenome | isolation source: marine sediment core GS10_PC15, 103 cmbsf | place: Arctic Ocean: Southern Knipovich Ridge | collected 2010
TCCCCCTCAAGGCAGTACTTCGCATCGTGTTCGAACATAGCAACAGGAGTTATCGGCCCATAAGGCATTTTTAGCTTCCCCAAAATGAAACAGTTGTTTCGTTTGATTATTTATTGCGAACGTCGTTGCGCAGGCGACAAATACATGCCTTCTCTCGCTCCAACTTCTGCATATTTTGATAATAATCAAGCACTGTCAAGAGGCCTTCGCCATCGTCGTCGATTAGATCTTCGTGAACCCAAGCAGGTATACTGCTCCAAAATTCGTTTATGTGGAGCCAATTAGGCCTATGGTAATACTTATGGTGCGTTGCAACCACCTTGTTGAGGTTCGGCCCGTACGGTACTACAGTCAAGCCACCGGGTTCATCTTCCCGTTGGGCATATCGGTGCACTGGTGACTCAGCTTCTATCATCTCCCCGGCAAGTGGACCGCCGATGGCCATTCCAGAGAAGCTCATGCTTCTGGCTTACGGACTGTGAATTTGCCATTGACCCGGCGTGACTTGATGTCTGGGCCGTCCATAATCGGAATACCTTTTTCATCATGCATGTGCTGCCAACAATAGCCATTGTCGAGATCATAAGCGAACACGTTGAGAACCTCTTCGCCCGTGTCATCATAATAGATACTGAGAGGCATGAGATGCATTATGTCCGATACGTGTTCGACTTTGCGTGGCACATTTGGGGTTGCAGCGTATCCTTTGACCGATTCAACGCTGTTGTTCTCATCTGCATGGCGCAGGTAGAAGTCCTCGAACCGTTCGCCCATTGTCGCTAGGAAATATACCGGCTCGACCTCATCTCCATCGATGCGTATAAAATGATCCCCATCGTGTATCGCGATGAAGACTTCATGTACCACGCCTGAGCCTACTGCATTATCTTTCACATTGATGACGCCGTTGTCTAGCTTGACCGGGTATGGTGGGATGACTACATGATTTGGGAGTCTTGCAACACCAGGCGGAGTCATCGAGCCGCCATTCGTCGCCATCACAGGTTGGCCATGCTTGACATCTTCTAATGGCTGATACTTGGTACCATCGAAGTCATAATACTGGCAAGCAGTTTCTACTGGGCGCTCATTAGTACCCCGTTCATCCTTAGGTGGCAACTTGTAATCAGCCCCAAATGGATCTTCTTCGTCATGAAAATACACATAATCAGCTCCAGTATTTGGGTCTGTATAGCACATGGGCATACGGCCGGGTCTTGCCATGATACTAGCCTTCACGCTAATATGCAAAGGCGAGTCCTCATCATCCTCATCATACTCATCATCCTCGTCAATAGGCATGCAGCACTTGTCATCGCCTAGTGGGTTGTTATCCTCTGCTGAATATGCCAACATCCCAACTGTAGCGGACGCTTCAATCTGAAGGGTATTAAAGTTGAAGTCATCCTCATCAATGGCGACATCCGCAACCAGTTCCTGATCGAAGCGGTGGTGTTCGGTCCACATCTTTTCGTGGAATTGTTCCATCGCGTTGAGACGATAGGCTTCAAAGGCGTCGCGGGCCTTCTCAACCTCGACGGTTATGGTGACGGGCTCCAAATTCGATATCCGCGGATTGTAGGGCTTCACAGTGAGAGACATGGGCTCGAAGAACCCGCCTCTCGCGAACGTGTTGTTGCCCACAGCATCGATGAATTTTTTACCGTGCTGCTTGGGCTCATCGTTCATAAGACCCTGCTTTGCGATCCAAGAATAATGGTCAGATGGTGTAAGTGGCATGGGATTGTCCTTTATGTTAATGGAGCATTGTTCTGCTCAGTTGAATTTACAGTATACTACAAAAACTTTACCCCAGTAAGCCGTTATTGAAGTCGAAAAATTCCCGAGCGAAAAATAGCATTCAACTTGTCAGTTTCGAAAAGCCGGTTTTCCCTTTCACTTTTAAAACAGTGAAACATTGTTTCACTTGGAGGGGTACGTTTGGGTTTGAAAAATGGCCGTGAGTTATTTTGCCCTTCCGAAGCTCGTTCTTCAAAAGAACTTTTAACAAAAGTTTTTTTGTTAGCTGTTAGTGAGGCGTTAGTACTAACAACACACTAAGGACATAGAGATTAGTCTTTCATTAGTCATTAGTAGTTTATTAGTATGTAAGTGTGTAAGTGTGGTGTTAGTACTACTATGTGTTAGCTATATATGACATGCATACAATGTCCTATACATTTGTATACAATTGTATGTATATAGGGGTTTAGTTTATGAGTAGTACTAACCGAAATTAACCAATTAGAAGAGGCTTAGCCATTAGCAGGGTGTTAGTACTAATGCCCCATTAGCATGTGCGTGCACGAAGCTAATAGCTAGTGGGGGGTTAATAGGTACAATCTATGGGACATTTTAATCCAACTCATATAAGATCTTATATACATTTAATTCAATTACAAACTACTTACATATTAACACTTTATTATTACATACTAATTATATACTAAACATAAGACTTTACATAGATTACATACATATTAGCATAAGATCGTATATAGTAGCTTTTTATTTGTATATACAAATTAGTATAGTGTAAGCATATAAGTTTGTAATAAAAGTCCTTAAAATCGTATCAATTACAATCTTACAGACTTTTTATTAAAATCTTATTTAGTCTAGACTCCATACAATTTTATAGACATATGAGTAAAATTGTATGTTTTGAATAAAAAGACTAGGGCTTTATTAGCCATTAGCCTGGAGTTAGTACTAGTAACCGTTAACCATGAATCTCAAAATAGTTGGAAACATAGCAAATGAAATACTAGTGAGGATCATAACTAATAAAACTCTAATCCACATTTGAAACTCCATACAATTTTATTGAAATTAATATCCAATCTTAATCAAAGTTTCTTGAATATTCATTAGTAATTCATAAGCACTAATGATTTCAGGTACTGCGAAGATGCTAACGGCGACTATAGCTAATAAAAGTTTAAACATTTTCAAATTCCCTTAGTTCTTTGTCAATCAGTCAATATAAGTATTATACATTGAAACTCCCAACAAAGAGTTAATGTTCGAATTTAATCCATAAGATCAGTGAGATTTTCTTATTATTAATTTCTCACTAATCCGGACGATTTTACGAAGATTTAAGCGAAAAATCCTTTATTAATCTTACTTCTATACCAACGAACTGAATTCAAAGTTGTATCAACTTTCGATAAAATCTTATCGTTTGTTGACCCTTTATTAATCATCTTGATGATTAATGAACCCTTAGTGATGGTCTTTAACTTCTTAGTAGTGTTAGACATTTCTTAACCTCTTCTAATAAAGTCTTAAAAAGAATTTCCTAAGACTTAGCTAACAATCAATATAGAAATTATACAGTGAAACTCCTAATAAGTCACTAATGGATATTTTTAATCCAACTGATTTTATTCAAATTACCGGCGTTTAAAATCACAAAAGTCCTAACATTTTATTAATCCCAAAATATAATACAACTGATTTTATTAAAATTTTCCGCGCGATTATATATGAAAAGTCCTAACATTCTACTAATCCCCAAGTTTTAATACCACTGATTTTATGCAAATCGCCAGGATTTATATTTTTCAAATTAACTAAATGTTGGTGCTTTCTGTATATTATAGTTTAATTAATCATTTCAATTTGTTAGGGAAAAACTAATGACTAATTTTCACCCAATGTCAAGTTATTCATGGTTAACAGAAAATAAATTGGTTAAAACTTTTTGTGAAGATAATCCCATACAATTGTATGCAAATTTTACGAAAGATTTCAAACAAAACAACGGAAAAATTTATTCAATTCTTAATGGAGATGAATTAATTGAAAATTTGTCATTCGATAGTGCTAGTAAAAAACTAGGAATTATACTAATGGGAAGTTTACTATCTAATGGTTTATTAGCACCTTAATTTCAATAAAACTTTATGGAGATTTGACATGAAACATATGGGACTTTTATGTGATATTTATGACAAATTTTGTCATGAAAATAATTTACCAAACATTAGTGCTGACGAATTACTGCACGAACAAATTACAACAAAACAATATAAATTTTTATATAGATTTATTACAATTTGGGATAAAGATTGTAATAGAATTACATAAAATTTTATGGAGTTTCTCATGAAAACTAACAATAAATTTGTCACTAATGAAATACTAAATAATCTCAAAGAAGAAATCACAAAACAATATAAAATTGGAGACAAACTTGTCATAAGTTTAGTTCAAAAGTATGGCAGTTTGGATGCATTAGTATTCGCTAAGGCTAATAAAACCTTTAGAATTACTAATGAGATACTAAAGGCTAATAAGAAGAAAGTATCTTCAAATCATCCGGACTTTTACCTAAAATCAGAAGGATATTAGATATGATTTTTAATCAAGATAATGACAAATCTGCCGAAGAATTGAAAGAAATTTATGTAAAATTGCAACTAGAAATTAACACTCGAGTAGCAAAGTTACATGAGATTTTATTAAAACATTCGACAGAATTTAATAAAAATGTCGAGAGTCAATTTTGTGCTTCGTCTTATATTAGTGATTTAATTTTGATTAACACTAATTTGAATAAAACTTTAGGAGAATTTCTTGATACTAATGAAGTGTTAGAGCTAATGGGTTGTAAACCTTTACTAATAAAAGGTTATAACGACTGATTTGAATAAAACTTTAAGGAAATCAATATGGAAAATGACATAGTTTTTAGTCAAACTTTCGATTGCATTGCAAACAATTTGTCTGAAAAATTATATGACTATAGTAAAATGTTAGCTATAGAATATAGTGATTACATTAGTAATTCATTAGAAAATAGTGCATACAATCTTATGCAAATCAATGGCAAATTGTATAAAGTACGAATTACTGAAATTTTGCCAAATATTTCAATAAAACTTTAAGGAGATTTGATATGAATTTATATAAAGTCAAGAAGGTTATTACTAGTGAATGGTTAGTACTAGCGAATAACAAAAACGAAGCTAAAGAAGCATTAGTACGTACTAATGATGAGAAAGCTAACTCATTACTACTTAGTCAATTACTAATGGATATTAGTGTTAAAAGTAAGCTTTTTCACCCATCGTTAGTACTACCAAAGTGCAAAAAATGAAAAATTTTTAACTCCAAATTAGTCATTTCGAAAATTTTCGCAATTCGTTAGTACTACCAATGGACTAAAAATGAAAAATTTTTAACTCCAAATTAGTCATTTCGAAAATTTTCGCAATTCGTTAGTACTACCAGAGGACAAAAAATGAAAAATTTTTAACCCCAAATTAGCCATTTTCAATTTTTTATTAGTCCAAAATTGGCATTTTGAAAATTTTGTTGGTCCAAAATTAGCATTTGGAAATTTTTGTTGGTCCAAAATTAGCATTTGGAAATTTTTGTTAGTCCAAAATTAGCGCTAGCGAAAAATTAGCACTACCAAAATTTGCCCTAGTGAAAAATTAGCACTACCAAATTTTCCCTAGTGAAAAATTAGCACCTCGTTAATTTTTTGTAAGGGAAAAATTAGTACTACTAAATTTTAATCCATAAGATTTTATGGAAATTTGATTCAAATTGAGTGGGATTCAAATGCTAATGAAAGGTTAATATTAGTCTTTCGTTAGTACTAACAAAAGGTTAATGTTAGCTTTTCATTAGTACTAACAAAAGGTTAAGTTAGTCTTTTATTAGGACTTTTGAGTTTTGGATTTTCCCCGTTTTGGAAAGCTCCGCCGGGCCAAAAATTTTCCCGACTGACTGAACGTCCGCCGGGCCAAAAATCTTTCACGACTTTTGAACTGTCCGCCGGGCTAGAAATTGGAACAGCTTTCCAAACCTCCACCGGGCCAAAAATTAAAATGTTAGCTGTTCTTTAGTCCAAACAGTTTATAATAGCTTATGGACAAACAATTGAGGACAATCAGATGCACGACACAGTAAAGCTGAGCGAACGTGCTCAGAGAGCTATCGAAGTATTAATCAATGGTGGTTACTTCATTCTTCACTACGATTACTTGAGTATAGAGAAGAGGGACACAGTTACATTATTTGACTGCGCTGGTAATACCATGGCAAAGCATTGGATAAAAACCTTCAATGAGTTGAGGGATAATCACATGCTTAAATCTAGGCCCTCGACCCATAAGGTCTACACTCGCCGGGAGTGGGTGATCGACCCGAAATTATTCGAAACCCAATTGATAATTTCCCAACGGATTTATTCCTAATTGAAACGAAAAATTCCCATCGAATTTATCTCAGACCCAACCGGATTATTCCGGTTGGTTCTTTTCGAATTTATTCCTGATTCAATAAGTAACCGATCAAAGCCACAGCTAAATACTAGCTCCTAATATATCGGGCAACCTCCTCTTTCAGCTCCGCAATTTCTTGCTCATGCCTGGCTTGCTCACACAGAGTTCCATATTCTTTATCCAAGAGCCTCACGTAGTCCCTGACTTTATCGGTCAGCTGCTTAATTAGCAAGTCTTTGCTGTCCAATTCGTCTTTGGCTAACCTTGCGAGTTCACCTATCTTTGATGCCACGAGCTTTTCTGTGGAACTCATTCGCTTAAACTCTGGATCATCTTCAGGGTGCTGGAGGGCAGTTAATATTCCATATAAATCTGGTTTAGTCATGTCATTATTCCTTTTCGGATTTATCTCAAACGGGTTCCCAAACGGTACCGGGGATCAATTGACTGGGACAGTTTGAGCTTTTCATTCTCAATCTTCAATTTTCTAATTTGTAGAGTCAGGTGTAGAATTTCCGTTTTGGCGTCTTGCATCACAACCCCAGCATGATAGTTGGTATATTTAGAGATCATGTTATCCAATCTAACTAGAATACTCATATCAATTCCTTTTCGAATTTATTTCAAAACGGTCTAGGAATTTCCTAGGCCTACCAGTCTTGTTTTCCACCAAGTAGACGTTCCATCTCCCGACGGCAGTATGCCAAGTCAGGCAACTCAATTGCCCAAGCCCGACCGTCTGAATGTGATTTGATGTCGAGCCTGTGGTCCGGGACCATATGGCGTACTTTCGGCTTAACATTTGGTACGAGCTTCTTCAGTTCTTTACCGAACATCATCTCTAAGCCACGGCTGGACGATCCAGCTTTTATTCCACAATGATGGCAGTATTCTTTGAAGGACTGTTGAACATCACTACGGAATATCCGGACCGGTTCCATCCACCATTCTGAGTCGTCGGCAACTTCTCCTGGGGGTTCGCCATTGTATAGGACATTAAACCACCATTGAGCGACAGGTGACAATCCTCTAATCTTTTGGTCAACTGAAGCTGCGGTCGTTGGAACGTTCTGCCTCGGGGCCCAATCCTTAATGTCACGATTGAGTAAGTCGAACAACATAGCGGACAGACCGCCATTTTCCAATTGTTTGTTCAATGCCTCAAATCTCTTGAAGTCACCTTGCCACGAATTATTTACCTTTTGAAGCATAAATCGCCGCTCACCTTCCAACCCCATGGGTATGAACCAATCTTCGTTGGAAGCCATGACCAGATGCAACCGGTTAAGTCCCATACGGACATCCACGCCCTTAGGTTCAAAGGCAATTCGTGGTTCGGTGATCATAGCCTTTAGCATCGCTTCACCGTTCTTGTCGTACGGGTTGACCGCTTCGTCACAGAACAAAAGAATGCAATCTCTGAGATGGTTATTGAATTGTCCGGTCACTTGTTTTGAATTGGAGATTGTCATACCATGTCGGCCCGCTAGTGATAGCAGGGCCCGACAGAATGTCCCTTTACCAGAGCCTTTAGGTCCTTGGAAACATAGGGCAACTTCGGCTGGGCTATTTGGCTTCTGGACCATATATGCGGACCAATTGAGAATGTAGTCATAGACCTTTTGATCTTTATCACATAATGCCTCGAACAGCATCTCTTGGAGTATAGACCAGTCTCCCTTAACCGGCTCAACTGCCCAACCGGTCCACAAATTGAGACAATTAGGATAGTCATTCTCTGGGTCGAATATGACTTGCTCAGCTGACCTACGTTTACCGGAAGACATCCATGCTTCTGACAGCTGAATTGTCTTATCCCCTTGCTGTACCTTTTTATTAGCCAACAGCTGATGAAAGTCGTAAGCTGATATGGCTCGCCAAGCTAGTCGTTGTGGACGAGCATCGGTATCAAGCTCTTGATACATGATGCGGAATTTGTTGCTGTACATAACGGCAACATATTTGTCGTTCATCTTCTCTATAGGTCCTTTGCGTTCATGCTCAGGGATGTTTGCCTCTTCTGGCAGCGAGGACATATCGGGTGGCTCCTCGAAGTCATCGGCAGCTAAGACACGTGGTATTGCTGATTCGTTGCCGCTGTCGACCACGGCTTTGAGCAACGTCTTGTGTGTGACTGATGGACCGTCTTTACGTGTCGAATGTAATGAGTCCCACTTCCGACCGATAGACACATCGTCTCCACTATATTTGGGATCGCGTGTCGACCACTCCACGAACTCATTCCGAGCATTACCGTTGGATGCATGGTGACATGCCATCATAAGGGTGAGCCAGTCCTCATAGTCTCCGAAATTTTCCGGATCTAGAACGTCCAGCATGGAGGCCACTTCAGTCTGATCGTATTCTCCACCACCAGTCGAGGCACTGGAATATGACGGACGCTTTATAATAAGCAGCAATCGCTCAGGTGCGGGGCTAATATTGGAGAGGTTAGGGTTGAACGGATCCCAGTCATATGTTGTCTTACTGTCGGGGTGGATCGATCCAGCAGATACAACCTGTCGGCCAAACGTTTTGAACTCAAGACCGGGGTATCCTTCAAGACTGTCACGAACAGATACATTATCTGGCTTAGTCATATAGAAATGATCCCCACCCGATCCGGTTATGACATGAGGAAAGCTATCAAGGTTCATACTTGTGTCTTCACACAATCTTTTAAGTGGATCATCACCATCTTTGAAGTTACGGGGATCAACGTCCAACACTAAGTCAACAGCTCTTAATCGTACGCCAACATTATTGCCAGCCTCTAAATGTCGGACTTGATCGGAGTTCTTATATATCTTCTTTGTCCAATTGTTGTCCAGTGGTGATTTGCCACGAGCGCGTCTTGATCCTTTGTGTTGGTCAAAGTAATCATGAGAATGCAGTGGTATCAATTGCCATCCGGCATCTATATAGTCTTTTAGGGCTTTTGGACTAGTGTCAACAGTCATATACGATAATCCTTCGCTCAGTGTGTAATAGTGTGTAAAAGCAATATGACACAATGACTTAGCTCTAGCGTACCCTCAAAGGCTTTACGGAATTATTTCGAACTCCAACTAAGTGAAACAGCTGGTTTCCCTTACCCGTTGTTTTATTTCAGCGGTCCGCTAGGAGTGCCTATCCGTGTCATTATACATTTGTGTTTCGGTTAGGTAGTCTCGCTGCGTTAAGGGTTTTGCCTCATGATTAGCCCAACTAACAATCCTTCGGGATGCGCAGCGAGACAAGCCGAAGCAGCGGAATAATTGTTTTACCTTTTGAACCATAACATAGGACTATAGACATGAAGATTCGTTTTGAAGTTGACATGAGCGATCCCACAGCAGTCGGACAGGCTGTTTCTTTTTTGAACCACGGTGCATCAATGTCCGCTGTGAAAGCCGGCGGACACATAGATCCATCTACTGGTTATACCAACGCCTCCACAAAAGAGACCCCCACTCCTGCCGTCCCCGACACCACCATTGCCTCCACTACTGCAGCTCCTGATATTGCTCCGCAAGTCAATGATCGCAATGCAGTTAAAGATGCGTTGAAATCTCTCGCTCAGCTGCTAGGCAAAGACCCCGCGGTCAAAATCCTGAACGACAATGGCGCCGCTTCCATAAGTGAACTAGCCGAGAGCAAGTTCGACATAGTTCATGCACGTGCGATGGCCGAGATCAACGAAGCTCCCGTCGCTCCGCCACCCGCCGACGAATTCTGCTAAGATGGAGATGCTGATGGGAGAAAGCATATTGTGGTTTCTAGGGGGCATGGCCATGTTGGGGTGCCTCCTAATGCTGCCACTATTGTGGCTAATCCGCGACGAAGCTAAGGAGCTTAGAGAGGACAGTGATGTCAGATCCAAAAAATGATCCAGACGACGCTTACGATAAGCATCGGGACGACAAAGCGGAGCAAGATGCTGAGCTGAAGGATACCGTTCGTGGGCTTCTAAGCAAAATGGTAAAGGATGCCAATGATGCCGAAGAGATAGCCCAAATAATCGATGACATAGGGGACATTGACGATTTGATCGACAATATGGATGAAGTCAATAAATTCCTCGACAATACAGAGGACACTGATCCTCCGCCGGTCCCAGTACGGAGTATGGTGTTCGCTGGTCAGTCAGTTGATGTAGGGCTGGATGGGTTATTTAGCACTTTCCGAATGGGTACGCGGTGGGCGGACCTAGAGGTTGGTGAGCCCATCCAGCTTATGGTCGATGACTTGTCTTGTGATCTCGGTGGGTACAAACCACTGGAACAGTTAGGACAAGTGATGGCGGTTCGTATCGGAACTTATTCCGAGATGTCTAAGATGCATCTTGGGCTGAACCATCTGGATTATGCGGAGCTCGGTGTAAAGATAGGGATAGTATCTTTAAAAGTGCTACTGGAGACGATGTACAATAGGGAAATTAAACCCGATGAGTCGTGCACGGTGGTATACATTTTCCGCAATCCGGTAGAAGATGTATAAAAGTTAATCCTCCTGCCGGCCTTTTTATTGTCGGGGGAGTGCGCAGCGGCGGAGAGTTTCTTGTCCTTTCTCTCCGTCGCTTGCGCTGATTAGACAGAGGAATACAGATGGCACATGCTAGACTCCCCTCAAGCAACACCAAACAATGGTCCACCTGCGCTGGGTCGGCCGCTTGGACAGAAGCCTATCCCGAACCAGATAAAGGTAGTAATTACTTCGCAGATATGGGCACTGCTGCTCATCATCTAGTGGAGTTATGCCTGCGAAAAGGTTCCGAACCCGTTTCATATTTAGGACGTGGAATTAAAGTGTTCCCAGACGGTGGGACATCGATGCTTGTTGTCAAAGCGAGTGAGAAGAGTAAGGAAGCTGAGGACGTCTTTGTTGTGGACGTGGACATGCATGAAGCTGTTGCCCACATGACACGTTATGTGCGGATGCGGTGCTTCGAGTTGGGACTACTGGATAAGACCCTAGCAAATATGATTGACGCCGATGGTGTCGCTGGGCATAAAATATCACAAGGTGTAGCTGAGCTCGTGAAGCGTGGAACAGTCCGCCTCGAGGTGCAAGTCACACCCCTACCTAATCGTGATGACACTGGCGGAACAAGTGACGTCGTGATCGATGCATGGCCAGTCGTTATTGAAGTGGTTGACTATAAGAATGGGTCAGGTGTCTTCGTACCGGTCACCAAGAATCATCAGCTGAGGTCCTATGGCCTTGGCACGCTTAACGAATTTGGCTTTGACGACTACGAGCGAGTAGTCTATACAATCTGTCAGCCGAGACACACCGAAAGTCCGGCGAACGGGATTATGTCAGAAGAGATGACCACTAAGGATCTCAAAGCATGGGGCAATTGGTTATATAGCCGAGCTGAAGAGGTTGACATAGCACGGGCGATGGTTGCCTCAGGTGCGACTATGCAGGAATTGTATGATGCTGGATTGCTTAGCGTTGGTGAAGATGGTTCTGCTTGTACTTGGTGTCACTTAAAAGGAAAGTGCCCTGCTCAACGTGCTAAAGCTGAAGAGCTTCTTGAATTGGATTTTGCTGATAAGCCTTTTGAAGTTGAGCCTGTCAAATCAAACAATCATCTGTCTGTGCTTGTTCCATGGGTGCCGTTCCTTCGAAATTGGCTAGACTCGGTCCTATCAAATGCTGAAACTGCCATGCTTGCGGGGGATAACATTGCAGGCCAGAAGCTGATCCAAGGGCAATCTAACCGAGTGCGAAAGCCGGACGCTGAGGATAAGGAGATCTTAAAAGCACTGGCTTTTCACGGTGTGAAAGATAAGGACAAGATGTACAACAAACCCAAGCCTGCAGCATTGCGGACTATCCCCCAATTAGAGAAGTTGTTGCCTGTGGATAAGCGAGTGACCTTCAGCAATGCCTTCACTGATAAGCCACCGGGTAAGATTACTATGGTTCCTGAAGACCACCCAAGTCCGGCTGTGTCAGTAGTAGAAGCCAAGGATGACTTTGATGACGAACCAGAGGTGCCATCATGACCGACTATATGGGAAGCAGCAATGTAGCCCCAATTTCTCAAGAGTTTGAAGTCTCAACAGTCTCGTCTTGCAGCGGCGGAATAATTATCGAGCGTGGCTCGCTAGAAAAAGGGCTTAAATATTTTTTCATAAACAATAAAAATAAAGAGTTCGAATTAGAACTTTACCAAAACCGAATACAGGACTTCATGTTATGAAGTGGCTTCGGTGTTTCATATTTGGCCATTATTGGGAACAATATCAGTATGGGTATCCTTGTTGGGTGTGTAAGATATGTAATAAGCATATTTGGGCATTATTGCCAAAGAAGTTGTAATGAAAGGACTATGACATGAGAATTAAAGAGATCACTGCTTCGTGCCAAGTACGGGTTAACACAGGGAACTTCGAGGGCACAGAACGATTTGTGTCTGCCCTAGCTGAGTTAGATGAGCTCGACGACGAACACGAGGCTCACATATCTCTAAACAGTACCGTCGAAAAGATGATGGTTCGGCAATTGGTGCGATCGTATAAAGTGCGTGGCATCAAGGAGATGGACACCGCTCAAAAGGTAGCTCGCCATCATGGCCTGACATATATACCATCTTGATAAGCTTTGCAAGGCAAAGATGAAAAGATAATATATGCATATTTGCGAAACCCATGCGGGAGCAGCATCGATTGCATCTTATATCGCTATGAGAACAGTATTGGGTAATTCGCTCGCGTGCCCCCTTCTTGTAATATGGTGGGATTACCTACAGTACTGCAGACGATGGGGTTTTGAGGTAGCACCAGCCTATGATTTCGTGCCTTGGCTTCTAGCATTAAACGGAGTTGGGATAATTGAGGGCGGACGCGGACGCCATAAACGGTGTATAATAGGACTTGGAGTTATACCTACTGAAAAGGACAAGACATGAAAGGTTTCATCGGTTACTGGGAGGATAGGCTTACCTTCTCCCCCGCTGTCAAAGATGAGGACATCTTCATAGATTTGAAGCTATCAGTCAGAGCTGAAGGACGTACCCTATACCTAACCCCTGACAAAGAATTCGGAATTGGCTCACTCAACATACTCCGTGACAGGCATGCGGGATTAGGCTTGGCTTTCGGGTGGTATACATTACCCGCTACGTTTAAAGATATTGGTTGGGCACGTTGGATGCGCCACGAAATAGACATGATAATGGTCGACAACTCTTATAGGATAGAGATTGCTCCGGACCATTTACTGCCATGGCCTAAATTCATGAATGGTGTTTCCAACGATATGACTGAAATTGCTATTCGAGAATTCCGTCTCCGCACAATAGCAGCGTTTCGTGCTGGTGGAGATTTTGAATTGAAGACGATGTTAAGAGCTGTACCTGCAAAATTCAAGAGGCTAATAATGGCACAGGTATGGGGAGACATAATAACCACCGCCAGAAAGGAAAACCTATAATGGCACGCAAACAGTTTGACATCATGCTTGATCTTGAAACACTTGGCGTTCGGAACGACGCAGCGATAATCCAAATCGGCGCAGTGATATTCGAGCCGAAGTCCGGCGGCAAAATTGATAACGCCAATGGCTTTAACCGACATGTGATCTTCCAAGACGGCGCCGGTTCGGTTGACCATGGCACACTCGGCTTCTGGCTGACCGAAAAGAATGCAAAGCTGATGGGAGAAAATATGCAGAATCACGCAGACTTCCTCCCAAACGTCCTTAAGGATTTTGCCGAATGGCCAGCGAAGCTTCTTGGTAGTTGGGACAGCATCGGTCGCATATGGGCTAAGCCCAGCGTATTCGATGTAACGATCCTCAAGTCGGCATATAATCGCTTAGGTGGTGATGTGCCGTGGGGCCGGCGAGCTGTCCGAGACTGCTACACAGTATGGGATATTGTCGGCGGTGAACCTGCGGTAGACTGGACCGGGCTGACTGCTCACGACGCTTTTGATGACGCAGTGGGTCAAGCGATGCAATTGCAGAAAGCTGCTGGGCAACTTGAAGCAGTGGGCTTAGAGTTGTAATGGTTATGTGGCACGATAACGAGAGAGTATGGGAACTAACTGTGGATATACAGGCCAAAGGCTATGTCATGTTCCCAATGTTCGGCAACGAGTCACTAATACCATTTGTGATTAACTGTCATATCACGGCGTATTGGTTCTACTATAAATGTGCGCCAGACATTGAGTGGCTTTATCGCAGAAGCAAGCACGCAATAGAGGATGCACCATCAGTACTTAGAGAGAAGGTAACAGCGGTCCACTAAGCTAAGTAGTTGAGGTATATTGCTGATATGCTTTGATGCATAATAGACAGTGTTTGATACTTCAAAGCATATAACCTTGAAGCCTTAGATAGAAAGATAGATTATGGCTGATGTTAAACGTTATTCTACCCCGGTTTTCCGGATCTCGTTCCCTGAGTTGTTCGAAGCTTCCAGTATGGAAGAAGGAGGCAAAAAGAAGTTTGGTTGTTCTGCAGTATGGACGCCAAGCAAGTTCTCCGAGCGTGATAAGAAGTTGTGGGCCAACATCAAAAGTGCCCTCAACGAAGAAAGTCTGGCGAAGTTCAAGACCGCTTTCAAAGACTTGCCTGCTAACTTCAAGAAGGGTTTACGCAACGGCAACGAGCGTGCTGACATGGCGGGCTATGGTGAGGGTACTGTCTTCGCTAACCTGACCACGATGATGCGTCCCGGTGTGGTGGATCTGTCCAAAAACAAGATCGGCCCTGAAGAGGGCAATGCCGACCAAATGTATCCCGGTTGTTATTGCCGGGCTACGGTCACTGTCTACTCGTACGACAACAAAGGCAAGGGTGTTGCTCTTGGCCTCATGAACCTCCAGAAGATCAAAGATGGCGAACGTCTCGATAGTCGAGTCGATGCTGCTGGCGATTTCGAGGAGGATGTCGACGACGCTTGGCTCGAAGAAGATGAAAGTTTCGACGAGTTAGCTTGACCTTTCCACTGCACAACTAGTGGCATGCAATTGAGGGCGTCTTTATGGCGCCCTCTTTTTTATCATATAGCTTGACGCAACAATGCGTATAGGATAAACTTATGAAAGAATACAAAAGTTTTTTTGTCGGTATAACTGCTGGTATAATATTTTGGACAGTTTTATTACTCCTATCTACTTCGGCTAAAGGCCAAGTCATACCCACCCCGCCGACGTACCACAAAGTTGGTGATACCATCCAGGTTTACGGTGCATGCCTCGGCGAGCTTGCTGCGCTTGAGCTGACCGAAGCGGCTGCTTTTAGGGGTCATGTTGGATACGGTGAGGTAATGCATGACAACAATATTCAATGCCTAGATACCAAAATACACAATCTGGGTTTTCCGGTATTCATTGTAACGTTGGTCAAAAGGGAATGGCAAGTACGTCTTCCAGATGGCATGGTCTTCCAATTTTGGCGAGGCACTGCGGCTGACGGTAAGATTTTTGTATGGCTTAGGGTTTGGGAGAGACAGCTATGAGTGAGTTTGGCGCAACCTCGGAAGCTATGTCATCACAGCTTTGTGGGTATGTCTCACGCATCGAGCGGCTCGAGGAGTCTATCGCTGAGTTCAACGATGATAAGAAGGAAATCTATGGTGAAGCAAAGTCCGTTGGCTTCGACGTCAAAACTCTCAAGAAGGTTATCCAACGTCGTCGCAAAGCAAGATCAGATGTTCAGGAAGAGGATGAAATGCTGGAACTCTACGAGGGCATCATCCGCAGCTACCTTGGTAAAGCTCAAAAAGTTGATTGCTTCGGGGATCCCTTAGCGTAACAGCGGGTTACTTAATGCCACAGGGCGTGGTATTATAGCCTATACATTATTAAACAGCTCAAACATATGAAGGACAATTCAATGAACGGCAAACAATATCATATCAATAAAGCTCTCGAGCCCACGGTTGAAAAGCAACCCCTCACATATACCGATCGGCAAGCCAACCACATCGCCAGGGGAGGTTTTACCATCGGCTGTGCTGTTGGTTTACTTGCGGGATTCTTCCTCGGTATGTTCGTCCTCCAATTCATCTTGATGTCATGATAAAGCTTCAAAGCCATTATGCCGTTCTTGACGTTATGAGGGGACGCAAGAAGTTATCAAAACTGATAACTGCTGACGGGGGTGTGGATGTCATTATCTATGGCAGAATAACCGACTCAGAAGGCCCTACTGATTGTGTAAGCCGAGAGTTTACAGTTGAAGTTAAGAAGGCGGTAATCCCAATCAAATCCCCAACATTCTTACATTTTAAAAAGTGGATTTTAGGACATTAATGCGCCTGGACGGCTTCTCTTGGGAGGAGACCCTTGCTGACGAGATAAGTCGTTGGCGAGGTATTCTCTCGTTCACGCCCCGTATTAAAGGGACGATGGACTTCGAAACCCGTAGTACGTGCAGCTTGACAAAGCACGGCTCGTGGAACTACGCCAAGCACCCTGACACCGAAGCAATGTGCTTGTACTACAAACTCCCCGGCCAGAAGCGGAAGCTCTGGCATATGGCCCACGACCAGCACCTAATATCTGAAAGCCCATTGCCTCTTGACTTGTTCGCGTACATTTTCGCGGGCGGATTGATGGAGGCTCATAATGCATTCTTCGAGCGGATGATTTGGATGCATGTAATGGTTGCTCGTCACGGTTGGCCAGCTATGCCCCATCTTCAGTGGCGGTGCTCTGCTGCCAAAGCTAGTTCGTGTTCTTTGCCACGGTCATTGGAGGGTGCTGGCAAAGCCATGTACTTGCCTGAGCAGAAGGACCCCGATGGTCACAAGCTCATGATGAAGATGTGCAAGCCACGCAAAATGCGTAAGGATGAG
>SDBT01008239.1_pt1 | contig 17040 bp, 25 predicted proteins | sample 2277101 | NCBI WGS metagenome assembly SDBT01 (sample SAMN10404973, study PRJNA504765) | marine sediment metagenome | isolation source: marine sediment core GS10_PC15, 103 cmbsf | place: Arctic Ocean: Southern Knipovich Ridge | collected 2010
TCTGATTTCGCCAGGACTACCCTGGCCACCTTAAACCACGCTTGAGCGGTGAGAGGGCGGAAATTTCGCCTCCTGCCGCTATGGAATCACGTCCGTCACTTCGACCGCCAGCGCCTTGACCCACCCATCGAGCGAATTCCAGTCATCTACGGACTGGACGACATACTGGACGGTATCCACCGTGAGCCGGTCGGCCACCAAGAGCGCAAACTCCGTCCAGAAGACGCGCGTCTCGTCCTGGCGCTGCCCCTCGGGCGCATTGCGCATCTCCCGCGGCGTGGCCGGCTGGTGGTGCGCGTTGATGTTTTGGGTGACCGGGGTGCCCTCGACCTGGAACCCGTCGACCACCGTGATGCCCGCGCGGCGCTCGTGCGCCACCGTGACAACCCGACGCCGGATCACGTCCACGACGCTCATTTTTCAGGCCGCTCCACGGTAACGACCAGGTGAACGTTCGCGGTTTCGTTCGCCCTCGCCGCGCGGGTGTCGAAGTAGGCGCGCTTCGCTCTCTCGACCGCCTCATCCCAGGCGCCGAGCTCGCCTCGCCCCGACCGGCAGGCCGGTGTGATGATGGAGTGCTGGACTTTCAGCCCAGGTATTTTCGTTGAGCTCACCAGCTCACCCACGGGTAGGGCCACCATTGGATCACGAGTACGCGGATGGAGACCGACCTTGATCTCGTGCCCGGGCTGTAGTGAACAAGGCCGACACCACGCGAAAGCACGACGAGGCGATATCGCGGTAGCTTCATCGTCTCACCACGTCAGGGTTGTGCATCGTCAAAGGGACGTAGCCCGGGGGGTAGATGCGATCGGTGAGGCGACGTTGCCCCACGTCGTTCGTGAGCACGATCGGCCGTTTCTGGGCCCGGTCGGGCGGCCGTTTGGCCTTGGAGGGCCTGCGTTTCCGACTCACCAGGTCTTCCTCCGGTCGCCGACGCGCCTGTCGGCGCACAGGACGCGCCGCCCTCTCCGCTCCCCGGGCGGCGTGGCCACCTCCTTCAACCATCTCCAAAATCGCTTCATATCCCCTCTCCATCAGTTGAGCGCGCCAGTTGCCAGCGGATCGACTGGGGCATCCGGCCGGTGTCGATCAGCGGGTTCGAACTGCCCTTCCGGGCGATCGTCGCGGCGGCGTTCGGCGGTGTCCGCAGCGTCGTGATCCTTTGGGTCACAAGCCGCTGGATGAACTCTCCCATCAGCCCCAAGCCCACGTTCATCGAGAGGCGCCCGTCGATGATCTGGCCCCAGACCTGGTCGGCCCGCTGGTCGATCCGGGTCCCATTGTTGTCCACGGCCGCGCGGATGAACGACCTCTCGGGGATGTGCCCGTCGCGGGTGCCGAACTCGTTGGCGCCGGCGTACAACCTGAGCAGCTCGTCTTCCGAGGCCAGCACGCCTATGTCGACCGCGTCGAACTCCGCGTCCTCAACCTCCCCCATCAGGCGCTTGAACTGGTCGTCGATGTCGGTGATTTTCGCCGCGAGGCTCAGGAGCGCCTTAGCCATATCCTCCGCCAGAGCCGAATGTACCAGGGATCAAAGGCCGGCCAATTCCACAGGTGCGATTTCGTGATCCACGCTGTCGGTCCGTTGTAGCTGCAAGGAGCCATTGTGGGCCTCTCAGATTTTGATGACTCGGATTGGCGCGACTACCATGTTGCGGATTTCCAGGTACATGATGCCGAACTGCGTGCCGCCCAGCACGGTCGTCCGGTTGAGCCAGGGGAGCGTGAACGCCGTCGAAATGGACCCGATGGTTTCGCTCGACAGGGGCCCGCGCCCACCTACCGGCTGGAATGCCATGCTTAAGATGTGAGCGGCCAAGTAGAGCTGCGCGTCGAACTCGTGGATGCCGAACACCCCCTCGGTGACCGTCTTGTCGACGAAGGTGACCATGTTGATCCAGACGGTATCCGTCGTGACGATCGCCTGGACTTTCGCGTCGTCCTGGGAGATCGCCTGCACATCCGCGATGGTCGGCAGGAAAGCCATCGTGCGCTCCTGGAGGCCCAGCGAGCGGGGCCTTCATGGGCGGAGCGGGCCCCATCGGGCCCCGCCCGCCGGGTTATTCCTCGTCCCGCTCGGCCGCTTTCTTCTCCGCCGCGCTCCATTCGGCAAACATTTTCTGCCGCGCGTCGATCGCGTCGATCACGGTCTTGCGGGCCCCGCGCTTCCTCGAGTGCTCGTGCTCGATGTACTGCTCCAGGGTGGCGTCGTCCATCGCGTTCTCGACGAGCTCTACCGCGGCGTGCACGGTCATATCGCCGAGGTTGTCGGTAACCTGCGCGCTCTCGTCCGCAAGGCGCATCTGCCTGTTGTTGAGGAACAGGTTGACGCTGCCCGAGGACTTGTCGGCGATCAGACGGTCCCACTTATCCTTGGGCACCAGGTTCAACCCGGGGGCGAAATAGACAGCTTCGCCCGGGCGGATCGCGAACCCGCGGCGGTTGACGCCCTCGTAGATCACCTTCACAACGTCGTTTTCTTCCGACATCGGTCGCTCCTTCGCTACGGTGAAAAAAAAGGGGCGCGGCCGCCGTATCGGCTACGCCCCTTACCAACAGCATCGGGTTCGAGACAGGCGATGCGGCGGGTTAAATGTTGTAGAACTTCTCGAGCGCCAGCGGGTAGCGGATCGCCACCCCGGCGATCTCCGCCTCGGTGGGAACCCAGAACTGGAGATTGCGTCGCTCGGGCGGGAGAGTCTGCATTTCCATCGGCACCCTGACCTCCAGCACTTCGTCGTCGTTCTCGTAGACCAGCCCTTGATCCGTCGACCCGGTACCCGTGCCGGTCAATTCGGGCAGCGCCTCGATCTGGCTCAACCCGAATCCGTTTTCCGGGTTACCGATCCAGTTCGCGATGGTCATGGTCGGATGGTTCTGCTCCATCGGGGTTCGCCGGATGAACTGCAGCTTGTCGATCGGGAGCAGCAGCGTATCGGCCGCGTGGATTTCCTGCGTGGTTTGCTGAATCGACGTGAGCCGATCCCCCACATCCGACACGACCTCCAGCGGCGTCTTGTCGACGCCCCAGACCCGCGAGCCCCCGCCGCCGGCCGCCACTGCGACCTGCGTATCGGGCACGTTCACGTTGTCCAGCACCCCGACCAGGCCGTAGACGGAGTCGCCGTTCCACGCGACATCGCTCATCTTCTCGTTCATCGCCCGACGAGCCGCACCGGCGCGCTGGATTTCCAACGGGAATTGAGCGAATTGGGCGTTCCTGATCTCCTGCGTGGAGAAGCCGAAAGAGGCACCGACCACCCTGACCTGCGCGGTGTGCCGGTCGGCCGCCACGTCGACGCGGGGCAGATCGTCCGTCGGGTTGGCGATGATCTTGGCCGCGCCGAACTTCGTGTAGAAGTAGTAGGTGATGGTCTGGGCGCCGGGTCCGTCCCGGTTCGAGATCGGCAGCAGGCGCCGCCATTTCAGCTCCCGGAGCTTTTTCTCGTAGAACCGTTCCTCGACCGATTCGAGCTGCCGTTCGAAGAACACGCCCTCGTTGGCGTCGAAGCGTTGGCCTTCCTGCCGGGCGTCCTGGTAGCCCATCATCGTTTTGGCGACTCGCAAGCCGTCCTCGACAAATTGGGTGGTCATGTCCGTCTCCGTTGCATGATGGGTTTGGGCCCCGCTCCAAGGCCACGTCAACAGCAGCAGCGCCTCGCGCTACGGTATATTGATTTCCAACTGGGCCAGCTCGTCCGCACCCGACGTCTCACTTACCCACCGGGCAGCACCGTTCGGAATTTGATCCGCCCTGGCCGTATCGGCGTCCGTCCGCCACCGGCCGGGGAGCTGAGTAGCGGTGCCGATCGTGTGCCGTAGGTAGACGTCCGACGTGAGAGATACCGCATCCTCGGCCAATACCCACACGCGGGCCCTCCGCACGACCGAGATGGCCTCTCCCGCTTCGTACTTCGCGCCCGATCCGTCGTTCGGGGCCTGCTTTGCCTTGAACAGCGCTATCCCCGCGAACAGGAATCCGGTCACCGAGGGCAGCACCCCCAGGGGCGGGGCCGAGCCCTCGACCACGCCACGACCGAAGTTGATCGGGTTGCCCGTCACGTTGGCCGTGGTGGCGGCCTGCGACCACACACCCACACCCGCCACCCCGCCGAGGGTCTCGTTCACGACGGAGATCGTGAACGGCACGCCCAGCACGTCCGCGGTGACGGTGATCTCTCCCGCTCCCCCCGCGGCGAAGGTCAATACCCCGGTGTGGTTCGCTTCCGCCTGCAACAGCGCCAGGAAGGCGGCTCGCTCCGTCGCGATGCTGGTGCTGTCGGCGGCCAGGTGCGTCTCGATCCCGTTGATGATCGCCTTCATCTGGGTGCCGACGATATTCGCCACCGGCTCCGTCCAGGCCCAAACGCTCGTGGTGGTGATCGCGACCTCCACACCGAACGGCTCGCCGTCCTGTAGGGCGGTGATGTCCAGGGCATCGGTGCTCTGATCCACAACGGAGAAATTGTCGGTGAAGTAGGCGTTCGCCAACAGCAACGCTTCGATCGCGTCTCGCTGCACGGTCGCGTCGGTGCCGGCCGACGTGCCCGCCGCCACTATGACCCCGTTGATCGTGACGGAGAACACGTCCGCGTCCGCCGCGGTGGAGACGGTCAGGCGGGAGGTTTGCGCCACCGCGATCGTCGGCGTGCCGTTGGTGATCGTGTTGACCTGGGCCACGTTGGCGCCCGCGGTTCGAGTCACAAGCGCATCCGGGCCTACGCCCGCGTCCACGAGCGCGCCTTCGATAGCCAACGTGCTGGCTCCGCCCTGATCGTCGTAGTTGAGCTGTCCGTCGAAAGCCATGTCGCTCTCCTGGGGTTGGGTTCCGCACGGCGCTCGGGGCGCCGACTCAAGATCATCTGTTGCCGGGGCGAGTTAAGGGATCACCCGGACGGTAGCCTTCATACGTTACGCGGCGTTGGCCGCGGCGAGCCGGGCTTTCTTCTTGTCGGCCCAATCCTTTTTGACCTCCGCCTCCGTTTTTCCGTGCATGTCCTGGACGTCTTCGATCATCCCCACACGAGGGCTGGGCTGCGTCTTGCTCGGGTCGACGTCCTCCCTGGTCGCCGGGCCAGTCGCCGACTTGAGCGCGGCCAAGGATTCCAGACCCTTGTGCTCCTGCTTGATCCCATCGCAGATCGCGCCGAAGCGACCCTCGATGTTTCCTTCCGAGAGGTCGTCCAGCTTGAGGTCGGGATTCCGGTGGGCCACCACCAGGCCCATGATTTCGACGTTCGACTTGTCCGCGTAATCCTTCACGCCCAGGTGCGCCGCGACCCCTTTCAGGTCTGCCCGGACGTCGGCCATCTTGTCGATCTCCGCATGGTCTTTTTGCTTTTTCTTCTTGTCGTCCTCGAGCTGATCGCGCTCGCCCTCCGCCTTGCTCTTGGCTCCATGTACCGCGTCGAGCTTCTCCTGCATCAGCTCCATGTGGGCGTTCGCCTTGTCGAGCTGGTCAGTGAGTTGCGTCACCACGGGTTCCGCTTTCTCGTCGAACGCGATGTCCATGGCGTCCGCGCGATACGCGGTCTCGGTGTCCTGCTTGCCCATCGTGACGGCCTGGAGTTTGCGCTTGATCGTCATGGGAGGATCTCCGTGCGGTGTGGCCGGCTTCGCCGGTTCGGGTGTTCGCAGCTCGAATATATCCGAAACCGCGTCCTCGGCGTCAAGGTGAATCTGCGCCGTCGGGCCAGCCCGTCCGTTCTGGACGGAGGCCAGGTGGTTGTAAACGATGTTCGTCTGACGGCGATCGTAGGTCTGCCCCTTGTACGTTCCAGAGGTTTCCTCCACGTCGCACGAGTAGCCGCAGGATAGCTCCCGCTGGGCGGGGCGGTCGCCCTTGCCCATCATTTTCGCGATCAGACGTTCGTCCGTCACGATCACGTTTGCCTTCACGTGCTCGCCCGAACGCTCGACGGACTCGCCCACATGCCCAACCGCGAGACGGGACGTGTTTCCAGCGTCCAACGCACCCACCGACGGGTGTTGATCTACGACAGGACGGTGCTTGAGGGAGTTGAGGGATTCGGGCTTGAAGACGTCGTCCTCGTGCCGCAACTCGCTAGTGATCGACCCATCGGGCTTGACGTACTTGAACACGCCCGCGCGGGTCGGGAAGGCATCCGCGATCAGGTAGCCGTTCTGGTCGATCTTCGGCTCGCTGATTTGCACCAGGTCGTGTCGGTACGGCATGAACCGTCTCCGCAAGTGGGGGGTGCTCCGCTCCCTCACGTCCCGAGGCCGTGGTGACTAGCCACATTTAAGTGTCGCTCACCTTGGGGCCGTCGATCCTTGTTTATCGCGCCCCGGAGATATCCTTGTCAATACCTAGAGTTGGTCAGGGAAGATCGGCTCAGCAATGCAACGGCACTGAATGTCCTGACCGGGGTGGTTCTGCTCGCCAGCGCGACGTCCTGATCGCACCGTTACCGGCGGGCTGTCCCAGGCGATAACGTCGGCATCGAGGGCTTGGTGCGTAGGCCTCACCCGTTCGTCCTGCGCGGTTCTCCAGGTGTACTCCGTCACGCCCAACGCCTTCTGGCGGAGCTCCGACAAGCGCCCATTGAACTTGTTGGTCTGATCGCGCGCTACCAGCTTGGCCCGGCCCTTGAGCCCATTGAGGATGCTCAGGATGTCCTCCTGTATCCGCGCGGTGCCCGCGCCGGCCCGGACGTTGCGGAAGACCGACTGCTCGACGTCCCTGATCTGTTCCTCCGTGAGACCCTGGATCAGCGAAGCGTTCTCGTGAACGAAGTGATCCATTTCGGTTTCGAGCCACGGCTCCTGCGGGAACACGCTCACCCCGAGCACCGCCTTGATGTTGCCCTCGTTGAAATCTTGATTCGCGTCGTTGATCTCGTTGCCGGTGCGCTCCGCCTGCCGCCTCACGCGGGGGTCCGAGATTTCCTGCTCCACGAACACCGTGACCCGGCGGAACACGCGGGCGATCTTGTCCGCGGCATCGTCCATCCTGATCGGAGGGTGCGTAGTCTGGTCGAGGGCTTGCTCCTGGATGATCGCCTGGAGGTTGGGATTCAGTTCCTCCGCGATCACCCGGGCCACGATGTCGAGGTATTGGATGATCCGTGCGGCGTGGCGATTCTCGAACCGGGTCATGCGCGGCGGGCGGAGCTGGCGACCTCGACGCTTGACACGCCTGAATCGGGCCGGAACGGCGGCCGCAAACGCCTCGGTCACGTCAGCACCAGTTGATTCGCGTAGAGGGCCTTGTGCTCCGCGTGCTGGCGAGCCAGCCGATCAACCTTCCCCTTCACCTGGGCCTGTTTCTGCGTCACGCCCAGGTGACAGGCCGTGCAGAGCGTTCGGTAGTTCGAGAGGCCGCACATCCCGCCGCCCAACGCGACCGGCAAAATGTGGTCGGGCTGCCACACGCTCTCGCCGAAAGCGGTCATGCCGAGGTCGCTCAGGATGCTCGTCCGCCAACTCCACGGCTGGCGGCGCCCGCTTTCTGCCCACGGCCCGCAATCCATCAGGACCCGGTTGAGCTTCTCCGCGTCCATCTCGCAGATCGCGCAGATGCCGTGGTCGCGCTCCTCCACCCTGGTGCGCACCGTGTGGCCGCTCATTCTGATCCAGTACTCGTTGACGCACTCGTCCGAGCACCAGGAACGCCGACCCTTCGGAACCTCTCGATGGCACCACCGACAGAACGGCCGGCCGGCCGGACCCTTGCCCTCGGGCTGGGGAAAGTCCGCGCCGCGCGCCCACCGCCGCATGGAGCCCATCAGCTCGGGCTGCTGGAACGCCTCGGTCATCGTCGTCCCCCTCCGACCGCTATGATCCCCACCACAACCGCGCCCACCAGGACGCCGACTGCGAAGTATTCCATCGGGCTCACGAGTGTATTCCCGAGTCGGGATGGCGGGCGCGCTTCTCGATTTTCGTCAGCGGCATCATGTCGATCTCTGCGATCAGGTCGCCAATATGGACGACGTACTCGACGTGGTGAATCATCCACCACTCCCCATTGATGTAGACGCGCCCGTTCGGTCTGGGTGCCGGGCCTTCCAGCTCGAACGCGGGCTCGCCCTCGGGCAGAAAGCGTAGGATCATGGGTTTCGCGTCCAAGTGATGTTGAATCGCTCCCGGCTTACCGCCCAGCCGAGCTTGACGCCGCTGAAAAGGAAGCTGGCGATGAATCCCGCGGCAATCGCGGGGCCCAACAGCGCCAGCATAATCGCTCGTGGAATCGAAATCATATAGCGCCGCCGGGAGTCGAACCCGGTCCTACGGCTTATGAGACCGTCGACTTAGCCGCTTGTCCTCGGCACGATATAGAGCCCGCGACTGGCATCGAACCAGCGACCTGCGGTTTACAAAACCGCTGCTCTGCCGACTGAGCTACGCAGGCGTAGCGGTGCTATTCCATCCGGGGCGCAACGCACGAACTTTGAAAACGAACTCCCGCCGGTCGAGTTCGATGGCGCCCAATTTCAACGCCTCCCGCCGCCGCCCCAGGGCGACATCGTAGTGCGGAACGCTCGCGAGCGGTGGCGATTGGAACCATTCTCGCTTGAGCCCGATCCGCGCGGCCATCGCGTGCAGTTCCTCCACCGTGTCGCCGATCATGTGGCACATCACCATCCGGCGAAACCCGTTGCGGGCCTTGTCCACGTAGACCACTAGCGGAGCCCCGAGGAATCGAACCCCGAACCCGTTTCCGAGCCGCTGTTTTCGAGACAGTTTGGCGCCATCGCCGCAGGCTCCGTTATTCCGCCAAGCCGCAACACGCTTGTTCGGGCGGCTCGGCGAGGCTATGCCACTCGAACGGTGCGTCTTCCTTTGAGAACATCGCGTGCCGATGCGCCCCATCGTGTCCTTGATGCAGGGAACACACGTAATCGAACTTGTGGCCAGCCATCGGCAACTTCGCCTGGCACTCCATCAATTCCTCCCGGTCAGGTCGCGGGGCTGGTTGCTGAACGTCCCCAGCATGTGCGTATGGCTATCCCGGCCCGCCGGGGACATTCTCCAGCCCCTGATCATGTGAACGTGGGGCTCCCCGTCGTCGAGCGTATCTATCGTCTGCCCGTTGCCCGTCTCGAAGTCCATGTCGTAGGTGTGCGCGTGCTTGTCCTCGCCGGCCTTGTTCGTGAGGTTCGGGGCATCCTGACGCCCCTTACCATTGCCACCGTTCGCAGCCTGCTGGAGCACGAGCGCCTGGTTGGTCTCCATCTCGATCATCTCGGCCGCGCTCGGCTCGGGCTGGATCAGGTCGACTTGCTTCAAATCCTCCAGCGCCTTCTCGCGGCGCTCCACGTCGATCGACATTTGCCTGAGATCGGGCAGCTCCCCGCTGAACCTGGAGAGCGCCACTTCCTCCGGTTCGACAACGCCGAGCTGGACGTAGATTTGATCCTTTTGAGCGGTTTTCAGCTCGATGTCCGCCTGCTCCGTGTCGGTCATCTGCCAGAGCGGGTTCCACGTGAAGCCCATCTCTCCCGGCTCGAAGCCCAACGGAACTAGCAGCATGTCGAGCGCGCGCTGCACCGGGTCGCGCAGCTCCGTCTCCTGGGTCGACTCCATGTTGTCGTAGTGGATGCGCAGGTCGTTCTTCCCCGGGTCGCCCCCCAGGTGCCCCGTGACGTTCTGGAACAGCCGCGACCGCGGGATGTCGCCCGCCGCGCTGACATAGTCGATGAACAGCTCCATCAGCTTCGGGAGCTGGCCCAGCGGGGTGCCCATCTTCTCGACCTTCTCGTCCTTGCCGTAGACGAGGAAGTTGTTGACCTGCAGCTCCTGAGCCATCAGGGAGAGCCTGGTCGAGATCACGTCCCATTGGCCGCTCGCCACGAGGTCCTGCAGGTTGTCGATCTGGATGCTTTTCAGCACGTGATCCTGGAGCGTGGCCGAGCCCGACTGCACGGAAACGCCGAACTGCCGCACGACCTCGAACAGCCTGGTGACGTAGGAGTTTTGCCAGCCGAAGTTCCGCAACCGGCGGATCGGCGGCACGTAGCGCCCATCGAATCGGATCACCCGGGAGGCGTGAACCACGGTGGTTTGCGTACCCGCGATCCTGACCCGATGCACGATGTAGGTCTCGACGCTGCCGAAGTTGGCCGAGAGCCGGTCCTCATCGAACGTGAGCGGGTAGGCCATCCAGCGGTCGACGATGTGGATGAACTGTATCTCCCTGATTCGCTCGATCTGGAGCGGCTCCGCCACGTCGAACATCCCATCGTCCGCGCCCATCACCATGAGCGCGCCTCCGTGCAGCCTGGCGAGCGTCTGGGCCTCTTTCACCAGACCGCGCAGGTTCCAGCGGTCGATCTCCTTCGTCGCGTCCTTGACACGCGTAGGGTCGTCCTCGTGGGTCAACGTGAGCCACTTGCGCGTGGTGTCGTTGGGCGGGATGTCGATGATCTTGCCGGTGATCCAGTCGTACTCGTAAATCGACTCGAGCTGGGCGCGACTCAGCCGGATCCCCGGCTCGAATTGCGTCACCGTCATCGGGTCGGTGCTGCCGCCGAAGCGATTGGTCGGATTCGACCAGCGGTCATACCGGCGCTGGTGGTGACGGGCGAGCGCGATCGCGGTGCTCTGATCCACGATGGCGGGCGGGGGAGCGACAGTCTGGGCGGTTTCGGTCATGCGGTGATCCTCAAACCTTGGCGTTGGGCCTCGGCAAGCACTTCGGCGGTGCTACGCCTCGGACCCGCCAGTTCGGTGAACGCTCCCGAGGCGCTGTCAATCTGGTCGTCGTGCTCACCATCGGGGAATATGGTCAGCTCGTCAAGCCACGACTCGATCCACTGCGACGGATGGGACGGGCCGCCGTAGAGGTGAACGTGCCCGAGAGTGCCCGGGGTGGGCGGCTCGGCATAGGCGGCGAACGGGAAGGCGCGCACTTCCTTGCTTCCGGTGGCCGGGACGCCCTTGTACTGGAACCCGATCAGCATCTTCGCCATATCCTCGTCTACGAACTTGCCGGTCGCGCCCCCTTCCTGCTCGACTCTGACCTTGGTTCGCACGCCGTCGATCTGGGCCATCTGCTTAATGATCTTCTTGACCGTGCCCGGCGTCGCGCGAAACCGCCTCACGTCGATCACATAGATCTCGCCGTCCTTGGTGATCCCCATGAGCGTCCCCACGGTGTAGTCCGGGTCCTTGCCCTCTTTCGCCTCGGTCGCGGCCAAGTCCCAGAACCGGCAGGTCGCAACGAAGTTCGGGAGCGAGTCGACGATGTCGAACCACTCGCGCTTGAACTTCTTGCCCTCGGGGCGCACCGTCCAATCGCCCTTCAGGTAGCGCGCCCTGGTCACCGGGTCCAACTCGTTGAGGCTCTCGACGTACGCCGCCTCGTCCAGGTGCGGGTTGTCCGAGAGCATCGACGGGATGTAGGGCCGGCTCGGGCTGCCAGGGATCACGAACCTCCGCTTGACCCACTCGAAGCCGACCCCGTCCGGGTTCGCCGCGCAGCGCATTCGCAACGGGATGTCCGCAGCCTGCAGCCGGCGCAAACGTGTGAACAGGTAGGTGTACTGGCTCTCGGTGAACTGCGTCACCTCGTCGAAACCGATGAATTGGAAGGCGGCCGATTGGAACTGGTACTTGGCGTTCTCGTGGTCGAGATGGCCGAAACTGATCGTCGCCTTGGTATCGGGAAACGTCCATCGCTTCCGCTCTTGCGACCAGTGGGCATCGGTGCCCCCGAACCACTGGTGGGAGCGGGAAATCAAGGCCTCGGGGAGCGACAAATCTTGGAACGTACGGCGCAGGATCAGCGCGTTGTAGCCGGGATGGTCGACGTAGGAGAGCGCTGCCATGAGGAGCGCATCGGATTTCCCGCCGCCTGCCGCGCCACCGTAGAATGCTTCCTTTCCATCCAGGTTGATGAAGCGCCGCTGCCGCGCGAGAGGGATGTGGGGGCAGTACCGGAAGAAAGTCTCAGTTGACGGTTGGTGGGCCTGGATCATCTCGATCAGGCGCACCCGGAAGAGCGCTTCCTCCGTATCCGTCAACGATGCCCTCAATGTCTCGTAGTCCCTGAGCGAGCGAGCGATCTGCGGCCCGAGCTCCGGTCGGCTGGTCGGCAACTAAAATCTCCTGCCAATGCTGGAAGACCGCCTTGGCGTCGAGGCCGAAGAGCTTCATCCGGCGGTCGATGATTTTCAGCAGCACCTCGATCGCCTCGATATCCCCCTCGGTCACTTGGGGTAAGAGCTTACGGAGCGCCCGGTCGAGGAGCCGGTTCTGCATGATCAGGATGTCGTCGACCGCGCTGATGCGATCGGTTCGCCACTCCTTCAGAGACGCCACCACGTCGCGGTGCACCGTCGCCAGGCCGCACCCCAGCGAGGAGGCGATCAGCCGGAACGACAATCCGCGCAAAAGCATCTCCGCCACCTGAGTGCGTCGATTCTCACGGATCGCGAGCCCTGCTTTCCGAGCGCCCTGACGAGCCTTCAGCAAGGTCGCGCGGCGTTTTTTCCCTGGTTTCCGCGGCCGTGATTTGGCCGGGGCTTTTTTCTTCGCGGGGGCTTTCTTGGGCACGGCGTTCCGGTCTATAGTGTTCCACTGGTTTTCCACCACTATCACGGAGCGGACGAATGGACAACAATCTGAAGGTGACCTACCTCCCGATCGAGGACTTGATTCCGAGCGCACGGAACGCGCGCACTCACACCGACGCGCAGATCGCCCAGATCGCTGCGTCGATCCGAGAGTTCGGGTGGACGAACCCGGCACTGGTCGACGAGCGCAAGGGCCTCATCGCTGGCCACGGTCGTATCCTGGCCGCGCGGGTCCTCAATATGGACATGATCCCCACGATCGAACTGGCCGGGCTCAGCGAGGCCCAGAAGCGCGCCTACATGATCGCGGACAACCGGCTGGCCGAGCTCGCCGGCTGGAACGACGAACTGTTGGCGATCGAGCTGCAGGACCTGCTGGTGCACGAGCAGTTCGACATCAACCTGATCGGGTACTCGGAGGAGGACTTGGCCACCCTCCTGCAGGGGATCGAATCGGGCGCCGCGAACGAGGATGACGTCCCGCCGCTTGAAGAGGTGGTGGTGACCGAGCCGGGCGACCTGTGGGTGATGGGGAACCACCGCCTGCTCTGCGGGGACGCGACGAACGCCGACGACACCTTCCGGCTGATGGACAACGTGCAGCCGATGCTCATGGTGACCGATCCACCCTACAGCGTGGAGTACGACCCAAACTGGCGCAACCCGAAAGCTGCTAAGCGCAAAGGGGTGACCAATGATGACCGCGTCGATTGGGGCGATGCCTGGGCATTGTTCCCCGGCGACGTCGCGTACGTCTGGCATTCGTCCCTGCTCGTCGACACGGTAATGGAGAGCCTCGAGCGACACGGCCTCCAACGGCGAGCGATGATCATCTGGGTCAAGCAGAAGGTGTTTATCGGCCGCGGCCATTACAATTGGCAGCACGAGTCCCTTCTGTACTGCGTGCGCAAGGGCGGGAAGGGCCACTGGTCGGGCGGCCACAAGCAGACCACCATCTGGCAGATCGCCAATAAGGCTCTGGTCGGCCAGGAGAACGACGACGGGCAGACCACCCATGTGACCCAGAAGCCCGTCGAGTGCATGCGCCGGCCGATCGAGAACAACAGCGCGCCGGGCCAGCCGGTCTACGATCCCTTCCTCGGATCGGGCACCACGCTGATCGCCGCGGAGACGACCAAGCGCGCCTGTCTCGGACTGGAGCTCCAGCCACAATTCTGCGACGTGATCGTGCGGCGGTGGGAGCGGTTCACCGGCCAGGAGGCCAAGCTGGAAAGCGGGGAGACCTTCGCCGCGCTGGCGGAGAGCCGCGGGACTTGACTTCGACCACTGGTCGAGGGACAGTGACCAGCCTGGGGTGCCCAAGACCGATTGGCTGGGACGTATCGGCTGCCCACCCCAGGCTCATTTGAGGCGGATCGTGCGCTGGAGTGGAGCACCTGCTGGGCCATCACGGGTGTTTCTGCAGAGCATGGCTGGATAGTCCAGGAATGCGGACTCCCCCGGCCACGATCCGTTCACCCCCATCGAAGGAGCGGAACATGAAAAACGTGACGGTCGACAAGGCCGACCTGCTGAAGAAGGTGTGCGCGAACCGCGACGGCCACCGAGATCAATTCTTGCGCGCCCTCGAGGGATACCGCAAGGCGGTGATCAGGGTGCTCGAAGAGCACATCGCACTGGCCCGATCAAGGGGGCCTATCAACGTCCGGGTCGAACTGCCCGAGCCGCAAGACCATTCGAGCGACTACGATCGCGTGATCGGCATGCTCGAGATGAGCACCGACAACGAGATCGAGTTGAGCGAGGCCGACTTCGAACGGTACGTTCGGGACGAGTGGGAATGGTCGAAGTTCGTCCAGGAGACCTCGAGCCGGTACCGTTGATTCGGCGCCGGGCGGGCGGTTCCGTCATGTTGGAAGATGACCTCAAGGAAGAGCCTCCACCCGCTCGGCGTTTCCCCCAAGCCCGGAGACGGAACGATGGCCAACGACACCGACGTGGAAATCTGCGACGTCTGCCACCGCGACCGCGCGGAGTACATCTGCGACGAATGCTCGCTCCCGTATTGCGGTTGCGGCCCGCAGTGCGATTGCGACCAGAACGACATCGACTGAGCCCCTGGGCGTCCGTTTGTTGCGCAAGGCAGCGGTGTCCGCCCGTCCTTCGATCGGCGGGGCGGGCGGTTTCCAGCGACCAGGGGTCTTCCATCAAGGAGCGACCAATATGATCTCCATGACGAAGGACGAGGCCATGGCTTGCGGAATGGGACGGGGCGCCGACTGCTGCATCTTCATCGTGGTGGGCGGCGGCGGCTTCGAGTGCGCGAGAGAGTCGATGGGTGAGCAGCTTCGGCGCAATCAGCCGAACATGAACGCCAAGCGGATGCCCACCGAACCCATCCCGGACTGTCGCCTGGCAGACCCAAACTAGGAGCGACCGATGAAAACACCACCCACATTCAGGCAGGCCGTCCGCGGAATCTCCGACGAGCTATTCGCGCGTGGCTGCACGATCCACAGGGCCGACGTCGAGGACATGGTGCGTCGGCATTTCCAGCCGGTGATCGGGAATCTACGCGTGAAGATCGACGCGCGACGTCTGAACCTGATGCAGCTCCAGCGATCCCACAAGGCCTCCAAGGTCGACTGGCGCACAACCGTCATGGAACGTCAGAACCGGGAACTGGAGCGCCAACAAGCCGTGGCGGAACGTCAGCGCAAACTGGACCTCCTCGAGCCCGCCACGCCACAACCTAGCCCAGGGCGTTCGGCGTCGTAAGGGCGCCGGTATGGGTCGTCCCCCCACGGCCCACAATCCTACGACCTGGGCACCTTTGTCCCCCGGTTTTCGGCGGACCGGCCGCTAACCATCCACCGGGAGCTGGGGGCTTCTCTGGAGCGAAACATGGATGCGAAAGAACTCGTGATCGACCGGCTCAAACGAGCGGTGCGGCTGCTCGACCTGACCGTGGTGAGCGGTAATCTCGCCGACCGCCACGGCCAATACTTCGGCGACATCGACGCGAAGGCGCGTGTCTGGTCGGCCCGCGCGTTGCTGTTGCAGGCGATCGAGATTCAGGCTCAGGGCCTCGTTACAAAAGCGCCGCCCGGGATCGGGAGCGGGCCATGAAGTGTCCGAACCGCCCCAAGACTCTCTGCCCACGGCCGAACCCGTGCGGGGAGGAAGGGCACCAGAAACAGCCGCACCACACGGACGGTTCGCCGGCCGGGAAGGGTGATTGCAACGGCTTGGAGGGCGGCCGGATTCCTCTAGGAGACCCGTCATGCGCGTCTTCCTGAACAAACCGCAGTTTTTGGAATACCTGGGCGACGTGCCGGAGCTCGACGCGAGGGGCGCCTGCGCGGTCACGTGGGCCAGCGGGCTCCGTATCCCTGTCCGGCATTTCTGGTCAGGGAACGCCGACGATGATTCCGAACCAGTGCTGCTCGTCGAGAATCGAACTACGGTCAACGGAATCCCCGACTTCGAGCCGGCCCGATGATGCCTCGGCAAACCGACCAACCACCAGGAGGTAAGTCATGCTGAAAATCCAGGATAAGAAGGGCGGGATGATGGGTGTGATCATCGACGGCGTCGAGTGGGTCACGAACGGCCATTGGGCCTACCAATCGAAATTCGTCACATGCCCCGAGCACGGCTACCGGGAGTTCGCCAAGGGCAACAACTGGGCCTCGGAGAAACGGTCAATCCTGCGTAGCAAGACGTTCCAAGTGGTGCTGGTCGCACCGAAGGAGGAGGCGCCGGCCGAGCCAACGAGCTGGACCCACGGGCTGTTGGAGGAGGAAGAAAAGCCGTTCGCCGCCCGCCTCTTCCTTCGGGACGACGGCCTCTCCTACGCGGCCGTGCGGAGCGAATACCTGATCGACGCGGTGGAGTTCTGGTTCGCCCGTCTGTCGGACCCCCTGCACCGCGTTTCCTTCTGGACGGCCGAGAAGGACGACCAAGCGACCGACGGGGAGCGACACATCACGCCGGCCGAGCAGCAGGCGGTCGTGATGCCGATGCTCAAGGCGGACGACCTGGTGCCCGAGTTGAAGGAGATCCAGGGCGCGTTGGCCGCGGCGGGGAAAACCCACGACTTGCTGATGAAGGCCAAGCGGGAGGAGGAGGCCAAGGGGACGATGGCCGGCTCCCCGGAGTAGACCCACGAACACTTCTCCGCAAGCCGTCTCGTGGTGCTGATTTGCGGCCGAAAGAAAGTTTGCAAATCGGTCGAATAAACTTGACCTCCCTCGGGCGGTACGGGACGATGACAGTGGCATTAAGCCAGTGGTCAAACCGCAACCCCCCGAGGGAGAACGACATGGAAACCGAGACCGCCATCACCACGCTGGGAAACGCCGCCGCCACGATCGCCATCGCCGCCGCCGGCCGCTGGTTTCGCCAGCACCCGGACCTGACCTACGATCTCGAGGCCTTGAGCGAATGCCTGAAGGCGAACGTGAAAATCCGGCTGCCCAAGGCGCTCCACGATGCCCGCGAGGCGGTCGAATGCAACATGACCACCATCGCC
>SDBT01008240.1_pt1 | contig 17039 bp, 15 predicted proteins | sample 2277101 | NCBI WGS metagenome assembly SDBT01 (sample SAMN10404973, study PRJNA504765) | marine sediment metagenome | isolation source: marine sediment core GS10_PC15, 103 cmbsf | place: Arctic Ocean: Southern Knipovich Ridge | collected 2010
TCCGTGAAACTTTCCTTCCATGTACTGCTTTTTCCACTTTCTGATCAGGCTGGGGCTTATCTCCTCATCCCTTGCTACCTCCAGTGCTTCTCTTCCTGCCAGTACCTTCTCTACCAGTTCCACCTTAAGTTCCTTTGAATACTTTCTTCTCTGTTTCCCCATTACCGTTTCCTTTCTCTTTCCCTGCTCTCTCTATTCTAATAAGTCTTAGGAAAGTGTCTAGTTTATGGGGTTCACTTCATACTATGGCTAAAGCTAAGGTCTTAATTGAAGGATGGAAGGCTTACTACAACACCATTAGACCCCATAGCTCTCTGGAATACAGACCACCTGCACCGGAGGCCAGGGTGGTTGCTATTGGTTTTCAAATGGCTTAGATGCTAAGTTAAGAACTGTATTAAAGACTGGGGTAAGGTCAATTATTTATCAAAATAATATGTAATTACATGTTTACATATAATAAAATTTATAATATAATTTAATGGTCCAATAAAACTCTTACTCCTGGTAATAATGGTTTATGTATAAATACTATGTATTTTTAAATGTAATTAACAATAACATTATCACGATAGGAGGTGGAAAATATTAGTTCACTAATAAGAAGTATTTTAATAGGAGGTGGTTTTATGCAAAATAAAAAGTGAGATTTGTTATTTAATAATCCAAAAAATAGAAGTATTCTTTAACTATAATAACAAATCTCAAAGTAAATTATAATTTAGAAAAAAGAAAATTAAAAGGAGAGTTTAAAATGAAAAAGATGTTATTTTTATTAGTAGTAATACTATTTGCAGTGTCCTTCTTGATAGCGGGAATAGGGTGCAAAGAAGAGGCATCAATAGTAACTGATGGTGTAGAAGAAGCAGTAGCAGATGAAACTACAGCTGAAGAAGAAGCTGTAGCAGAAGAGGCAACGGCAGTAGCAGAAGAAGTTGTAATTCGTGTTTGGGATCACTGGAGTGAAGAAGCAACAAATATTGGCGCACAAAAGATATATGACAGATTCATGGAAGAAAACCCAAATATTGTGATTGAGCGTCAGATGTATGCTTTTGAAGACTTTAATACTGTTCTTCCAACAGCTTTAGCTGGCGGCACTGGTCCTGATGTTTTTCAATATGACGTAGGTCCAGGGTTTGCGGGTAAACTTCAACAAGCTGGTTTGTTGCTGGATTTAACTGATGCTTATAATGACTATGGTTGGGGGGAAAGCTTAGTTGAAAAAGCTTTTTCTAGTACGACCTACGATGGAAAAATAATGGGCATTGCCAACGAGTTAGAATTTTTAGGTATTTATTATAACAAGCAAATATTTGAAGAATTAGGTGTTGGCGTGCCAGAGAATTATGAAGAGTTTATTCAAATATGTGAAAAGGCTCAAGCATCTGGGTATACAGCTGTTGCCTTCAGTGATGGTGATTATTGGAGTGCTGGTCACACATGGGTTCAGTTTGCACTTAACCTTGCCAAGGAAAAAATGGATAATATACTTTTTGGTGACGATACTTATAATTGGGACGACCCTGACTTTATTCAAGCAATCAAGCTTCCCTTTGTTGATATGATGAATGCTGGTTATTTGGGACCGGAACCAGTTGCAATAAAATATGCAGAGATGTTACCTATGTTCTTGGAAGGAAAGCATGCTATGGAATTTACAGGCTCATGGCAAGTCGGACAAATTGATGAAGCAAATCCAGATTTTGAAGTTGGTATTATGTTTTTACCATCTATAGACGGTAAACCAGCAGTTGCTGCGCTTGATGTGGGTTCCGGATATTTTGTTTCTGCTCAAACCGATTATCCTGAGGAAGCAAAAAAACTTATGGATTTCATATACTCTCCAGAAGTTGCTCGTATATGGGTTGAAGATATGGGAGTTCAAGCACCCTATTCGGCTACTGTAGTTGATTATGATAGTTTTAGTCTTGGACCATTAAAAAAGACTGCACTAGAAATCATTGGAACTAAGGAATTTAAAGGATACAACCATGATCTCTATGTAGGAACTCAAAGTAATGATACTAAATGGTCTGGATTTCAAGCAGTCCTTTTAGGAGAAAAAACTCCTGAACAGGTGGCTATAGAGATGCAGGCGGCTTGGGAAGCAGAAAAGGAAGCTGAGAATGAGAGTTAGTTAAAAAAACAATAAAGGTTAAGGAAAGTTAACTTTCCTTAACCTTTATAAAAAGAGCACCCTGATATGAGATGTATAATTAGACAGTTAATTTCTACTGTTGAGGGTTGAGGCTAACAAATCCTTACATAGCTAAGGGATTCTATCGTGAGTTAGAAATCAAGGGGAGTTGGTGTCTTGGAAACGATAATCACATCTTTGAAAAATAAGTTAAAGTTAGATTTTATTTATAAAATGTAGTTTAAAGGGATAAGGTATGAGAAATAAATTTTGGGACTCAAGTCCCATTCTTTATATTTTAAGGAAATGGATACGTAAAAACAAAGCAGGGTATATGTTTATATTGCTACCATTAATATTGTACACCATATTTTTTTTATATCCTTTTGTTTCTAATGTGAAACTAAGTCTAACTAATTGGAATGGTGTTAATGCTCAAAAAGTATTTATAGGATTAAATAATTATAGAGAAATGATGGTAGACTCAATGTTATTGAAATCACTCATTAATAATGGCATTTGGGTGATTATAGGCACGATTGTACCTATTGTCACTGGACTAATACTTGCTCTGTTATTATGGAGAGGGAAATTAAAGGGAAGAATAGTTTTTCGTACCATTTATTTCATGCCAGTAATACTTTCGCCAGCAGCTATTGCTATTACCTGGAGATGGATGTACCAACCTAACTTTGGTTTAATCAACCGGGTTCTGGGAGCTATTGGTTTAGATTTTTTGAGCAGAGGTTGGTTGGGTGACCCGAAACTTGCTCTTTATATGGTGTTAATAGCTGCAATTTGGGGTTATACTGGATTTGTTGTAGCAATTTTAATTGCAGGTTTACAAAACATAGATTTGGAATTGCTTGATGCCGCAAGATGTGATGGTGCTAATTATTTACAAACAACTATTCATGTTACAATCCCACAATTAAGCCATATTCTCACAATGATTTCAGTATATTCAATAATTGGCAGTATAAAGGTTTTTGATATTATTTATGTTATGACACGAGGCGGTCCTGCAAATAGCACAGAAGTGCTTGGTACATATGCTTATAAACAAGGATTTTATTTTAGCAATGTAGGTTATGGAGCAACCCTTAGCATTTTTATAGCATTTATTGCGTTAATTTTGTCATTAATCTTCATGAAGTTACGAAAAAACCAAGAAGTATAAAATGAAAAAATTTACTACAAGTAGTTTAGTATATATAGCATTAATTCTTTATGCCCTCTATTCCCTAATTCCAATTTTTATAATTTGGATATCGGCTTTAAAAACAACACCTGAAATTTTACAGGACCCATTTGCACTACCAACAGTAATTCATTGGGATACTCTGGTTAGGGCTTGGACTATTGGGCGTTTTGGTAGATATATGAGCAATACGATTATTATTACATTACCCACAGTGTCTATTGTATTATCTCTATCCGTTATGGCAGGGTATGCATTTGGAAAGCTTAAATTTGCGGGATCAAAGTTATTTTTTTATATATTTCTTTTAGGAATTATGGTTCCTTTTCAAGCCATTATGATACCAGTATATTACCTTGCGAGAGATATGAGGCTTCTTGGTACATATTGGGCAATGATATTACCAGCTTCAGCGTTAGGACTGTCTTTTGGTATTTTTTTCATGCAAGCTTTTTTCCGTAGTCTACCATCCGAATTGATGGATGCAGGACGTATTGATGGATGTAGTGAGTTTAGGGTTTTTTCTAATGTTATGCTTCCTTTAGCAAGGCCGGCTATTTCCACTTTGTTAGTCTTTCAATTTATGTGGACGTGGAATTCCTTTCTTATGCCGTTAATTTTATTAAATAAGGAGAATCTTCGTCCGCAAGCACTAGGGATAATGTTCTTTATGGGGGAATATGTTACCGAGTATAATCTTATTGCAGCCGGTGTAACTATAGCAACTTTACCGGTGATGGTTATTTTTATTATTTTTCAAAGGCAGTTTGTAAAAGGAATAACTGCTGGTGCAATAAAAGGATGATTCTAAACTATTAGTGAGTATAATAACATCAATTAAGGAATTTTTAATTACTGATATAAAATAATTTACGCATCATATATAAAATTGGAATTCGGTTAAATAAATTTAATAATAATTAATTTAGGAGTTAAATATGTCAAAAGTATTGACGAATACAGAAGGTGCAAAAGGATATGGACAAATTGTTTCTACACAAATCAATGGCGGAATATTAAAAGATAGATATCAAAAAAATATTCATAACTATTTTATGAAGATTAATATTAATAATTTAAAAAAAGTATATGCTGAGACGCATGATTCATGGTATGCTGAGCCAGAATTTGTGGGTAAATATCTTGACACTGCAATACAACTTTATTTGAATAATGGTGAAAAAGAGATTTTGAATCTTGCTAAAGAATTAACCTTCTCGATAATTGATAATCAAAGGGAAGACGGATACTTAGGTACGTATCACCCTGGTTTGGAATTTGATGATACATTTAGCGTTTGGAATCAAAATATTACTATTATGGGTCTGTTATCATACTACGATGTTACTAAGGACAATATAGTTTTGGATGCTGTTATTCGTTGTGCTGATTATATTTCTATAAATTATATGAGAAAGGATGGCCCTGATTTGTTTAATACAATCAATCAGGGTATTGAAAACAGCTGCATATTGCGTCAAATAGTAAGACTTTATGGAATTACAGGAAAAAAAATATATAAGAATTTTTGTGATTTCATCATTAAAAAATGGGAAGCCACAACATTAAAACTCGTTTCAAACCCAAAAATCTTTCATTTAGGTTGTCGAAAAGCTATAGAGATGCTTATATGCTACCAAGGGCTGGTGGATTATGGTATTCAAAATGGTAATAAAGATTACCTTAATTCAGCAGCTAGATATTGGGATGATATAAATGATACGCAAATTGGGATTACTGGAAATGGAAGCATAGCTGAAGTCTGGAGTTTATTAAGAAATAATCCTGTATTATTAAATAATGATATCAACCCAAATGAAAACTGTGTTGCTGTTGGTTGGATGAAATTTTGTATGGCCTTATTCTCATTGGATGCAGAGATAAAATATATGGATGCTTTTGAGAAAACCTTGTTCAACCACTTACTTGGATCTCAGGCCTTGGACGGTTCAGATTTCTCTTATTATCAGGGAAATTATGGACGAAAGCTTCATAATACATTACCAGGCCAATATAAATGCTGCAGCTATAAAGGCATGAATATGCTAAGTCATCTACCAAAATTTATTTATTGGAAAAGTAAGAAAGGTTTTGTAATTGCACTTTATTGTGATTCGGAATCATATTCGGAATATCAAGGAGTTAAAGTAAAGTTTTTACAGAAGACTGAATATCCTAGAGAAGGAAAAGTTTTAATCAACGTACAACCCGAATCAGATATCAAGTTTATGCTGAAACTGCGTATACCGTCTTGGTGTAAAAGAGCCCATGTTACAATGAATGGGAATGTTCTTCCTGTAAAGAACGATTGTGGATATATTATCATTGAAAAAATATGGCAAGCGACAGGGGATGTCATCGAGATTTCTTTGGACATGTCTATAAAATGTATAGATGCTGTTGTTGACGAAACTGAAAGTATTGCAGTTACTTATGGGCCAATATTGCTTGCGATTGATTCAAGGTATGGAACTCCCATAGATTCAACAGAAATAAAATTAAAGGAAGACTGTGTGGTCCTAAAATCTGTGTTGGCTGATGTTGCTGGTTATGCACCCTTAGTCAAATTCATGCATTCCGGGCGTATTAATGGAAAATTAAAAGAAATAACTTTGGTAGATTATGCATCAGCAGGGAGTATTGACAATATTAAAGATCGTTTCAGAGTATGGCTACCGCGATTAAAATAAAAATAATTGTATTAATGATTGGTTTTTGTATAGTTATAGGAGAAATATAGTTTTAATTTGTAAAAGAAGGATTACTCAATGAATTACACAAAAAAGATTGAAAGTGAAAAAGAGAAAATATTTAAAGTTATTGAAGAGTTAAACAGGAAAGACTATTATTCTGCAAGCTCTGGAAATATTTCAGTTAAAATAGATGATGATAGATATCTTATTACCCCATCCGGTGTACCAACGCTGAATCTTAAAAAGGAAGATCTAGTATTAATTGATTCCAGGGGAAAAACAATCAGTGGTAAAAATGATAATATAAAACCCTCTTCAGAAATTCATATGCATACTTGTTGCTATAAAAAAAGAAAAGATATAGGAGCGATTATCCACTCACACGCTCCTTCGAGTTCTGCATTTGCAATAGCAGGAATAAGTTTAGATTTATGTGTTATGCCAGAAACCATAATGGTTTTTGGGGAGATACCATTAGTTCCATACAAGACTCCAGCAACTGAAAAATTAGGAGAGATTGCTTCAGAATATGCAAAAAAAGGTTATACGGCGATGCTTTTAGAAAATCACGGGGTAATAGTCTTTGGTGATGATATATTTGCTGCATGTAATAGTTTGCTAATTGTAGAGGGTTATGCGAAGACTCTATTAAATGCTATTTTATTAGGTGGAATTAAAACTTTATCAAGAAATGATGTAGGTGACTTAAATGATTTAAAGAAAACATTGAATTTTAGCACCTCCGAGATTTCCTGCAAAATAGATAGTTCAATGAGTCAGCAAACTGGAATAGGAAATAATAGTCCTGAAGAATTGGAAGATCTTATATCTAAAATAATATCTGAGGAGATTTCAAAAGAAATGTAGAAATATTTATTATAAATTTAATTAATTTAATTGACTATTGAAAAAAATACAGTTTTATAAAATTAGCAAAGCCGACGGGATTCCTTATTATTTACAGATAAAGGAACAGCTTTTAAATGCAATAATTAGTAATTATAAAATAGGGGATAAAATAGATAATGAAATGGAGCTATGTGAAATATTTGGAGCAAGCAGGCCGACTGTAAGACAGGCAATAAAAGAATTAGAGAATGAAGGATTCTTATATAGAAAAAAAGGTTTTGGAACTTTTATAAAAAGTAGTAAAATCCAAACATCTTTGATGCAGGATGTATCTTTTTTTACGGAAGAATTAGAGGCTCAAAATATAAAATATCTAAATATAATCCAGAAAAAAGAAAAAATTATACCCAAAAAAGATATTTCAGAAATTTTATGTATAGATAGAACAGACAAAGTAAATTATATTGAAAGGTTAAGGTTGGTGGTGAAACAACCATTATATCTTACAGTAATTTATGTTCCGGATAAGATCTGTATGGATTTTATTAATAATGATTTCATAAATAATTCTTCAACAGATCTAATTGAGAAAAAATATAATATAAAAATAAAAAGTATAAAAAGGTATTTATATCCTGTTAATAAAACATTTAATCCCAAGATTGCAAAATTGTTAAAAATTCCAAAAAATAAATCTTTTTTCTATATGACGAGTATATTTTTTAATAAAAATATGATCCCTATTGGTTATTATAAAGATTACTTTAGCAGTCTTAGAAGTGAATTTTCTTTTTATATCGAAAGATAGATTTACCTTAGTTAGATAATAAAACATAGCTATATAATTATCAAAATTTTAAGTTATTTGGGAGTGTTGGTATGTTGAAAGAAATTGAAATAAAAATAAATAAACTAAGAAGATTAATTGCTCAAAAACAGCTATCCGGAGTACTTTTATCTTCTCAAACAAATTTCTTATGGCTAACCGGTGGTAGGAGAAATGAAGTTGTTAAAAATTACGATATCTCCCTAGTCTATTTATTTATAACAAAAGATAATAAATATCTTATAAGCAGTAATAGTGATAGCGCAAGAGTAATGGATGAAGAGTTGTCTGGTTTAGGATTCGAGCTTATAAAATATAATTGGTACAATCAATCACCTCTTTGCATTATAGCGAACAGATATCCTGGAACAAGAGTTGGAACTGATTTTTATGACCCACATCACGATTGCATTGAAGATGATCTAATAAGATTAAGAATTGATCTAACTAAGTATGAAATAGAAAAAGTTAAAAATTTCTGCACGGACTATTCAATATTCTTTACAGATTTTTGTATGGAATTGAAGCCCGGACTCTCAGAAAAAGATATAGCAAATGATTTTACTAACAAGCTTATTAAAAGAAATATAAGAGTTCCGGTAGTTCTTGTAGGGAGTGATGAAAGAATCTTTAATTACAGACACCCAGTCGCAACAGACAAGAAGATAGAAAAGCATATACTTATGGCAACTGTTGCTGAAAGAGAGGGGATAAATATTTCGGTTTCCAGATCAGTATACTTTGGAAAAGCACCCAAAGACTTATCTAAAAAACAGGAAGCCGTAAACTATATTGAAGCTTCTTACTACCGTAATTCAAAACCCGGAAATAAGTTGAATCGTATACTTGATTCCGTCAAGAAAACTTATGAGGAAATTTCCTATAAAGATGAATGGAAAAATCATACTCAGGGTGGGATTGTAGCTTATAAACCAAGAGAGGTGCTTGCAACAGAGTCAAATGATTTTGAACTCAAATCCAACTATTTAGTAAACTGGAATCCTACCATACCTGGGGTAAAAGCCGAGGATATAATAATTATCAAAGAAGATGGAATAGAACAGTTATCTATAGATAAAAGATGGCCCTGTACTGAGATTTCTATTGAAAATGATAAATATTTTAAACCAGAAATTATGGAATTATAATAGTAAAAATTTTATTAAAAAAAGGAAGGTGTATATCGATGAATGAAAAGATAAGATTTTCAACTGTGATTAGTAATTTTGGAAATCAGTCAGATAGATTTATTTCATCTGGCTATAAGGACAACAAATCTTTGGAAGAAATGTTTCACGATGCAAGCAAAATCAGTGACCTATCGGGTCTTGAGCTTGTAGGGACTTGGCATATAAATGAAGAGAACTTAGGTTTAGTAAAAGAACTAAAAAATAAATACGGTTTTAAGATACCTATTATTGTTATAGATACTTTTTCACAGAAAAGGTGGGGTAAGGGAAGTTTTACTTCAGGTGATCCTGAAATAAGAAAACAGGCAATTGCTGAAGTAAAAAAATATATGGATATATGTCCAGAACTTGATTGTAATATGATAGACATATGGCCGGGACAGGATGGATATGACTATAGTTTTCAAGCAGATTTTATTAGAGATTGGGAATATATGATTGAAGGAATATCTGAATGTGCTGACCACAGGAATGATATAAAGATTGGAATAGAATACAAACCAAAAGAGCCCCGGACACATTGTTACGTAAGCTCAATTGGCAAGACATTAAATTTGATTAATAAAATTGGAAAAGATAATGTTGGGGTAGTGCTTGATGTTGGGCATGCATTATATGCATACGAAAATATGGCGGAATCAGCAGCTCTTTGCAGTCTCTTCGGGGACAAGCTATTTCATTTACACCTAAATGACAATTACAGATATTGGGATGACGATATGATGGTCGGCAGTGTTCATATAATTGAATATCTCGAATTAATATACTGGCTAAAGAGGATAAAATATAATGGCTGGTTCTCACTTGATATTTTTCCTTACAGGGAGGATGGAATTGGCTCCGCAAGAGAAAGTATAAACTGGATAAAAGAAATGATGAAAGCTATTAATAGTATAGAAAATACTGAAATTGAAAAAGTAATTAAAGAAGGTAATGCAATCAAATCTTCAGAACTTTTAAGAAAGATGGTTTTCAAATAATTTGTTTTATCACTCTTATAAACTCTTTATTTCGAATTTGATTATCTGATAATAATGGGGAATTTTATGAATAGAAATATATTAACCGAGAAAGATATAAAAGATATTATAAGAAATGGGTCAATGAGCATAACTTTACCAAAAGATGCAATAATTTCGCCACTTGCACAGGATCTAATAGAGAAAAAGGGGTTTAGATTAAATTATCAGGATATAATTCCTCCCTCGACTTCTGCATTAAATGCAATATGCAAAAGCGCATCCTATAATATTGGTGATTTATCAAAGGACCTTATTTTATCCTTTTATTATCTAATGTTAAAAATACGGTTCTTTGAAAAGCTAGTAATTTCTTACAGAGAAAAAGAAATTATACCTGGAGTTTTTGTCCACTCCTATATCGGGGAAGAAGCTATAGCAGTGGGAGTATGTAGATCCCTTACAGATAAGGATTATATCACATCTACCCATAGGGGACATGGGCATCTTATTGCCAAGGGAGCGGATATAAAGAAAATGTTTGCGGAAATGCTTGGCAAGGTAGATGGATACTGCAGGGGAAAAGGAGGATCTATGCATATAAGTGACATAGATATCGGTATATTAGGAGCAAATGGCATTGTAGGGGCGGGGCTTCCCATAGCATGTGGGTCAGCTCTAGTTTCAAAGTTTGAAGGGGACAGAAATATAACCGTATCTTTTTTTGGGGACGGGGCTACAAATCAGGGAACCTTTGGAGAATCCCTAAATTTTGCTAAAATATTTTCACTGCCCGTTCTCTTTATGTGTGAGAATAATTCTTATGCTGTTTCCACGCCTATTTCTTATGGCTGCAGTAACTCGGAATTATATAAAAGAGCATTAGCTTATGATATAGAAGCTGTTTCAATAAACGGAGATAATGTATTCGAAGTATATTACACCTGTAAGCAATATATAGAAGAGATGAGAAAAAACCCCCGACCCGTTCTGATAGAGGCAAAAACACACAGGCAATTAGGTCATTGGGTGGGGGATCCCCAAAATTATCGCTCACATGAAGATACCGATGAGCTATCAGATTATGATCCAATAAAGATATTTATTGATGTAATAAAAGATAGAAATGACATAAATAATAATGATATTAAAAAAATAGTTAATTATGTGGCCTCTGAAATAAAAGAGGCTGCAGTTTACGGACATGATTCCCCATATCCTCCAGTAGAGGAATCTGATAAATTTTACTTAAAGGAGTAAATACAATTGAGAATAATAAGTCTAAGGGAAGCTATCAGAGAAGCTCTTTACGAAGAACTTAAAAGAGATTCCAAAGTTTTTATAATGGGTGAAGATATTGCAACCGGTGGAGCATATGCTGCAGTAACTGAAGGACTGTCTGAAGAAATAGGAAGAGATAGAGTAATAAATACTCCCATCTCTGAATCGTGTTTTACAGGAGCCGCTGTGGGGGCAGCTCTGAGGGGGTACCGTCCCATAATAGAATATATGTTGGGTGACTTTATGCTGGTAGCAGCTGACCAGGTAATAAACCAGGCAGCTAAGGCCAGATATATGACAGGTGGAAAAGTAACTGTCCCACTAACAATGCTATGTCCAACAGGAGGCTATCTAACTATGGCTTCCCAGCATTCACAGAGCTTAGAGGTATTTTATCTACATGTCCCGGGAATAAAAGTGGTATATCCGTCAGGACCATATTCGGCCAAGGGGCTTCTTAAGTCTTCTATAAGGGATGACAATCCAGTAGCATTCCTGGAGCCAAAAATACTATGGGATGAAGTAGAAGAAGTGCCTGAAGATGAGTATACCATACCGCTTGGAAAGGCTAATATAATCTCAAACGGAAATGACTTAACCATAGTAGCTTATGGCTACCAGGTAAGACAGGCAATAACAGCAATTGATAGTCTTTCCAATTATTCTATAGAGTTAATAGACCTTCAGACCCTGGATCCCCTGGATATGGATACAATACTGGCTTCGGTATCAAAGACAGGGAGGTTACTGCTCGTCCAGGAAGACTATCAGAAGTGTTCCCTATCAGAACATATTGCCTATGATGTATCAAGAAGCGTTTCACTTAAATCTAAAATAGAGATCATATCATCTAAATATGCCCCTGTTCCTTTCTCCCCTCCACTTGAAGAAGATCTTCTTCCCCAGACTAGTGATATATTATTAAAGTTAAGAACGATGTTGGGGTAGATTATCATGCAAAACAGTATTATCGATAAAGACTTACAATCTATCCAACAAGCCAGGGATCTAGCGGGAGCGGCAAAGCAAGCTTATAATGCTTTTGCTAACTTCTCTCAAAAAGAGGTAGATGGTATCACAAAAGCTATGGCAAATGCCGGGATAAATGCATCAGCAAGACTTGCCAAACTAGCAGTAGAAGAAACCGGTTATGGCAATAAGAAAGATAAGACTGCAAAGAATATATTTGCTACAAAAGGTGTGTATGATTCTATAAAAGATTTAAAAACAGTAGGAGTGATAAACCGTGATGATGCAGACAAGATAATAGAGATTGCTCATCCCATGGGAGTAATAGCAGCTGTAACACCTACCACGAATCCTACTTCAACAGTTATGTTTAAGTCACTTATATCTGTAAAATCAAGAAACGGAATTGTATTTGCTCCCCATCCTAATGCTCTTCAGTGTTCCAGGGAAGCAGTCCTTGTTATGAGCGAGGCAGCCCAGGCTTCCGGAGCTCCAAGAGGGCTTATTTCCTGCCTGGACACCGTTACCCTGGAAGGAACCACAGAACTAATGAAAAATCTTGATATAAGTTTAATACTTGCCACTGGAGGTACTTCAATGGTAAGGGCAGCTCACTCTTTCGGAAAACCGGCCATTGGAGTAGGACCAGGAAATGTTCCGGCTTATGTAGATAGATCTGCTGATCTGGAAAAAGCAGCAAAAGACATAATAGCTTCAAAGACTTTCGATAATGGGGTGATCTGTGCTTCCGAGCAAGCAATTGTTGTTCACAGTCAGGTAGAACATGAATTTAAAAAGGCAGTAGAATCTGCTGGTGGATACTTCCTTGACCCGGACCAGGTTAAAAAGGTAAGTGATCTAATGGTTCATGGAAATGCTATGAACCCGGATATGGTAGGAAAGACCCCCCAATTTATTGCAGCTAAAGCGGAAATAACAATTCCAGAGACTACAAAACTATTAATAGCCCCCCTGGGTGGGGTGGGGCCGGATTTCCCTCTTTCCAGGGAAATACTTTCCACTATTATAGCTTACTATATAAAGGATAACTGGAAAGATGCCTGTGAGCTTTGTATGGATATCTTAAAATTCGAGGGGCTTGGCCATACCCTTGCTATACACAGTTTAGATGAAGAAGTAATTACTGCCTTTGCCCACGAAAAACCAGCATTTAGAATACTTATTAATACCCCCACTTCCCAGGGAGCGGTTGGACTAACCACTTCCCTTGCCCCTTCGATGACTCTATCCACCGGTAGCTGGGGTGGGGGCATCTATTCTGATAATATCTCAGCCAAGCATCTCTTAAATATAAAGAGAGTAGCTTATGAGACCAGTCCATTAAATGAAAGCAGCAATCATAAGGCTATATCTGGTATAGCCAGAGATGATGTAGAGACTATTGTAAGGAAAGTGGTGGGCCAACTTAAGGTGTGATTATGGATAAGGAAGAACTGATAAAAAAAGTAACAGACATGGTGGCTCAAAAGTTAGGGATAGGTGAGGATCAAGCTAAAGACATCCCTAATAAGATAGTTACAGGTGTATCTGTCAGGCATGTTCACTTAAAAAAAGAACATATTGATAAATTATTTGGTAAAGACTATGAGCTGTCCTCTTTAAAGGACCTCTCCCAGCCCGGACAGTATGCAGCCAAAGAAGTGGTGACCCTCCTGGGACAAAAGCTTACCGCTCTTCAAAAAGTACGTGTACTTGGCCCCGCAAGAGACAAAAGCCAGATAGAGCTTTCAAAGACAGACTCCATAGCCTTTGAGATAGATGCACCTACCAGGGTCTCTGGAGACACTAAAGGGTCTGCCCCCATAGTGATAGTTGGACCTAAAGGTTCTATTAATCTTAAAGAGGGAGCAATCAGGGCTGAATGCCATATTCATATAAATACTGGTGATGCTAAATATTTTGGTTTAAAAGACAGGGATTACGTGGATATTAAGATAGAAAGTGCTCGGGGGCTTACCTTTAATAATGTTGTAATAAGAGTTTCAGATGATTACAAAACAGAGTTCCACATTGATACAGATGATGCCAATACTTGCGATCTTGAAAATGGAAGCCTGGTAGAGATTGTAGATGCCAGCTGTATATCCCCTATAGATTTTAGCAAAGATAAAATAGAGATGGGAGAGATAATACCTCCAGCTATTCCTGATCAGTCAGGTTATATAAAAATAGATGATTTAAAAACCAGGACTGTAGTATCAAATTATAATGGAAGCAATAAAAGAAGTGTTTTAGCTGCATCAGAGATTGAAGAGATTATGAGTAGAGGTGGCAGTATAAATGAAAAAGATTATATATTTACACCTCAGGCCATAGATTATTTAAAAGAAAAAAGTAAAAAGTCATAATAATATAGAAAGGAAAAGACAATGAAAAACGCAATAGGACTAATTGAGACAAGAGGACTAGTTGGATCAATTGAAGCAGCAGATGCAATGGTAAAAGCTGCCAATGTAAAGTTGATTGGAAAAGAGCAGATTGGCGGTGGTCTAGTCACAGTAATTGTTGAAGGAGATGTAGGAGCCGTAAAGGCTGCAACAGATTCCGGTGCTGCAGCAGCTAAAAGAGTTGGAGAACTTATATCCGTACATGTAATCCCGCGACCGCATGATGAGCTGGAAAAAATTTTCTCAGGTAATCCAAGAAAAGAAAAATAGTTTTTATAATTAATTTATGAAGATACTTATCATTAATTCAGGTTCAACTTCCATTAAATTTAAGTTATTTGATATGCCTAAAGAAAAAATATCAGCTTATGGTAAATTGGAAAAAATTGGAGGAAATGTATTAACATTAAATTACTGGACAAATAATTATACCAAAGTTAATAGTGAGAATAATATAACCAGCCATAAAGTTGCTTTAAAATTGATTTTGGAAAAGCTTTCAGATTCAAAAACCGGAGTTATAAAAAAAAAGGGCGATATTAATGCTATAGGGCATAGGGTAGTAAATATTGGAGATAGAGCATCTACACCATTGATACTGGATGATGAAGTCATTGGTTATATTGAAGATTGCCTGGACCTTGCTCCCCTCCATAATCCTCCAAATTTGCTTGGGATAAAATTATGTAAAAAGATATTTGGGAAAAGTGCCATTAATGTTGCTGTCTTTGACAATATTTTTCATAAGGATATACCAAAGAAAGCTTATCTTTATGGCATCCCATACTGTTTTTATAAAAAGTATAAGATAAGAAAATATGGCTTTCATGGTATTGCCTATACTTATATGGTTGAAAGGATATCAAACGTACTAAAAAAAGATTTAAAATACTTAAAAATAATAGCTCTTATGCTGGGTGGTGGGTCTTCGGTAACCGCAATAGCAAATAAGAAAACAGTTGATACTTCAATGGGATTTACTCCTACTGAAGGACTTATTATGTCCACCAGAAGTGGAGATTTGGACCCTTCAGTTATTGGCTATGTTATGAAAAAAGAAGGTATAGATGTAGAAAGTATGAATGAGATTATTAATAAGAGATCAGGTCTTTTAGGTTTATCTGAAAAATATGATGATTTTAAAGATATAGAAAATGGAGTACTTTCTGGTGATAAAGATTGTATCAGAGCATTTAACTCTTATTGCTATAGGATAAAAAAGTATATAGGAGCCTACGCAGCAGCCATGAATGGAATAGACGCTATCGTATTTGGTGGAGGAATTGGAGAAAATTCCCATATGGCCAGAAAGGCAATCTTGGAAGACTTAGACTCTATTGGAATCAAGTTGGATGAAGATAGGAATATTAATTTTAAAGATGAGGATTTTATATCAGCTAAAGATTCAAAAGTAAAAATAGCCGTAGTAAAAGTAGACGAAGAAGTTGTAATCGCAAGAGAGACTTATAATTTATTAGAATGTTGAAAACTAATTAAGCATATTTTATGAAATACTCCTACTAAATATTAATATGACAGAAAAATATTTTCTTATTTTTGATTACGGAGCATCTAATGGCCGCTCTATAGTAGCTTCCTATAATGGCTATACTTTTGACATGGAAATAAATCACCGTTTTGAGAATAAACCGGTATTTGTTAGGGATACTCTTTATTGGAATATACTGGAACTATATAGAGAACTTAAAAATGGGTTGCAACAATCGTTTAGTAATTATAAGAAAATATATTCAATGGGAATAACTGCATGGGGTGTCGACTTTGGAATTCTTGATAAAAATGGCAAACTGATTTCAAATCCTGTACATTATCGGGATCAGCAAAGAGTAAAAGATTCAGAGAAACTATTTGAAATTATAACAAAAAAAGAATTATTTGAGTTAACTGGTTACTGGATTAATCCCATATTTGATTTATTTCAACTTTATTCTTCTAAAATCAATAATTCTCCGGATATAATGATTGGCGAAAAATTATTATCGATTCCTAGCCTGTTTAATTATTTCCTTACAGGAGAAAAAGTAAGTGAAAAAACAAGAGCTGCAACCTCAGCTTTGTATGATCAAGTAAATGACAAATGGCAAAATATAATACTAAATAAATTAGGAATTCCTGAAAAAATCTTTTCTCCTATTGTAAAACCAGGAACAAACATAGGTAATTTATGCGAGTCAGTTAGCAGAGAACTAAGCATTAAGTCAATTCCAGTAGTTGCTCCAGCAAGCCATGATACAGCTTCAGCAGTAGTGTTTCATAGAGTGCCTCATTTTAAGGAGAGTGATTGGGTATGTCTTGCAAAACTATACACAGCACTCCCTATCTTCATTTGCCAGATTAACAGAGAAAAGCCAGTCAACGATTAGTCGGTCTACTATGAGGATTGCTAATAGTATCTGTAAAGATAAAGAGTTGAATCTCAAAATTGAGTCAATTATTCAACGTTTGACGGATTTGATGCCTATAATTAATTGACTAAATTTGCATATTTGCATACCAGGCACC
>SDBT01008241.1_pt1 | contig 17037 bp, 19 predicted proteins | sample 2277101 | NCBI WGS metagenome assembly SDBT01 (sample SAMN10404973, study PRJNA504765) | marine sediment metagenome | isolation source: marine sediment core GS10_PC15, 103 cmbsf | place: Arctic Ocean: Southern Knipovich Ridge | collected 2010
TATTTTCCTGAGTTGCGCCTTGTTGCCAAACAGCTGACCGAACCGCTTATCGTATGGAGCCAGATCGATCGCCATCGACGGCTTGACATTGTGCTTTGATTTCGGCCATTCGAGTTTGCTCAGGCGCAACTTGACGGCTCGATCTTGCTCGGGCTTTTCACGGTGACCGGTAATGACCGACGCGTCGAAAAACTGTACGAGCCATTGCGCGAGCATCTGAATACGCACGTCACAAGTGTCGAGGCGCGATTGGGATGTTTTTCCGTATGAAGCCATGCTGTGTCCTGCTTGGATGTTAAGCGCTGATCCTAATCACTGTGATTTTGGTCTCATCCGTGCCGGCGCCGATTATCCTTATAATGCCGCCGGCTGCTACGCGGTCTCCCGTCAACTTGAACGTCGTGCTACCTGTGATCGTAAAAGTCTTGGACGCCGACAGCGTCTTCTGAGTCTGGCCGCTGACGCCTGTGTCGATCTCCTGAGCTGTGATGACCTTAAAATCGGTGGAGCCATCGTTGATATACACGAAGGCTGGGCCAATGGCGGCGTTGGTGTCTACAAACTGAAATAACGCGTGCGCCATCACTAGGTATGTGCCTGGGTCGGTCACGTCCACCGACGCGCCGGTTAGATCGACCGTCGATACCGTGAGGTCTGGTAAGTTGATCTGGCCCGTCGTCTGGATCTGCTCCTCGATCGTATTGTTCTTAACAGACGCCTGCAGGAACGCTCGAGCGTCAGCGATATTACTCAGATCGATCGTCGTCGCATTGGCCAGGATCGTGACCTCGGCCAGCATGAATTTGCCCTCGTGGGAATTTGCCACTGGGGACGCGGCGGGAGTGCCGGTATCGATCGCCAATGCTCCGGCGTCATCGAGGAACAGCAGGTCGATCCTGGGGTTGGTTACGTCTGCTGCGGCAAATGCTGGTGATGTCCCGCCTGCAAATATGATCGTGGTGACACCATAGGTCGCGCGCCCGGTTGATACTTCGACGGTCAGCGCTTCCGGGGTCGACGGCTTGACCGTGAAGTCGCGCTCCCGTGATGTAATCCACGGCCTGACGTCCTTGATCTCAGAGGCTGTGATCGTTGTCGCGGTGGCTGGAATCGTAACCTCAGCCAGTACTAGAAGCCCTTCATGCGACGGCGTATCAGGTGATGGGTCTGGCGTGCCTTCCAATATCGCCAACGTGCCAGCTGTATCAATGAACAGCAGATCCACTCGTGGGTCAGTGGCATCCGCCGCGCTGAACGCCGGTGAAGTGCCGCCTGCGAAATCGATATTTGTGTCGCCATAAGAGACCCGGCCCGCCGAGACTTCTACGGTCATGGCCAGCGGGGACGACTCCGTTGTCGTCATGAACTCCGTGTCCATGTCCTCAGTGACGCCACGCAGATGTAACGTCCACAAAAATATCCTGTTGAACAGCCAGTTGAACCAGTGGACCGGTGGCTTTTCGCCTTCGTTGCCGGGCACATCGAACTCGAATCCGATGTCCTTTTTCCCGGAGACTGGTATATCGATCTGTGCGGCGCCGTCAGTGGCCCACCTGGGATCCTCTATAGGTGCGAGTGCCATGTCGTTAGATTACCAACCTCGACAATTCTCCGCCGTCGGTTTTGCCAAAACTAGGCGGGAACGTGAAGTCGTCACCGAAGCCAGCGCCGGCCGTATCGTTGCGTCGGGCGTCAAACGATACGCCACTGTCGATCGTGCCCAGCGCTACGGTGAGCCTGAGCGAAGTCTGCGATACCACCTCAGCGATAGTGTGCGGACCCGAGTCAGACTGTGGCGCGTAGATCCACAGGACGTCGCCTGCAGCAACACCTTCGGTGATAAACGTCGACCCCGCAGAGGTGAATATGTCGTCAGCGATGTGCGCCCCGTCTTCACCAAACTCAAGCGCGGCCGACATCGTGAACGGATTAGCAACGGCCTCGAGGACGGTCAAGCCCACGCCCGCTGATTTTGCGTCGCGCAACAGCGATATCAGCGTCGGTATGTCTCCGCTGGGTTGAAATAGATTGACCAGCATGGAAGCTGGGAACAGATCTGTGATGCTGAGCCCTGTGGGATCAGAAAACAATCGGGCGATCTGCAGGAGTCGTGGTTCCGTGCCTTGGCTGGTATTGACAAGGATGCGGACGCCGATCGCGGGCGCATAGTCAGCATCGGACCGGCCCAGACGTTTTTCGCCAACGTGTATGCCCAAGACATCGAGCTGCTCACCCTCGGCGGCGTCGAGCATGCGCTTGGTCAATAGATCGAACAGCACGTCCTCGAGGTCCTGCATGCGCCCAGCGATTATGCCGACCAGTTTCTTGAGCTCCGTGGAGTTTGAGAATAGCGATGTCAGTCGCGCCTGCGCATCGACTACATGGGTCTCGATCTTCTCGACGGTCATACTTCGGTGACTAGGATCCGAGAACTGTCGAACTTGGCGATCGCGCGATCAGAGATTGGAATATTCACCACCCCGAGCGCTGGCGTTACTACGTCGATTCTGACATCAAGCGTATCAATGCCGGTCGTTGCCAGGCGGGCGACAGCTTCAATGATGTCGATGATCACGTCGTCACCAAGCTTGAGTGTGTTGCCAAACGCTAGGACCGCAGCGGCTATCTGGTCCTCGCCATCCGCTGGGAATGTTTCTTCGGGGTTGAGCGTGTAGTCGATCTCGACAAAGATCTCGACGCCTTGTGGTCGGCTGAAACGGATCTCTTTGAGATTGCCTTCTCCGTCGTCAACGTCGAGCTTGACAGTCGCACCGCTGGATCCAATACCGGCAGCCTTGCCCACTTGGAATATGGTGTCCGTGATGGCGACATCGGTGCCGCCTTCGACAACGGCCTCAAAGCTATGTGGTCTGATCGTCTCCGCAACCAATGACCCATCGATCGTCCCGTCAGGCACAGTCTCAACGACTGTTATGCGGGTGTTGCTGCCGACGAGTGTGGCCGATGCAAGTGTATAGGTTCCGTCGTTGCCCGTTGACCCTACGATCGTGAACGTGGTATTTGGCCCAGGTATCTCGAACAGCAGACGTACATCACCGGCCAGGTCAAATGAACCACCGGCACCGGTCGCGACGCCAACGATCGTGAGGTTGTCGCTGATCGGAAAATCGGTGTCGTTCTCGTTGATCTTTGCCTCGGTAACGCCACTGATATCGCGTATGCGCGCGCGTATGGCTGGCACTGTCGTGCTGCCGGCAAAGCCCAGGGACTCGTCGCGTCGTGCGCGCAATGCAGCGTCTGTCTCGACCGCGCGTCCCTCAGCAGCATCGAGGTCATTCTCGACGCGATCCAGGCCCGTGATTGCGTTGGTGATGACAGTCAGGCTGTTGGCTGGCGCACCCACCGGGCCTGTGTCGACCGCTTCGACATTTATCGGCGTCGTGCCCGTGACCGTAGGGCTCCCATCCGATGGAGTGACTGTGGCAGGGTCGACGACGTATTCAAACGTGGTGCCGGTTGGTGTAGCGGTTACGGTCTTGAGTCCGTTGAAGTCGCTGTCCACGGATGCGACGTTCGGACGCGTGCTGGCATCGCTCAAATTGGCGCCGGTCGAAATCGTAAATGCTGCGCCTGGCACGTCGGCGGTGATGGTTAGCGTGTTGGACGCCGCTGGCGCTGCGGTCACAGGTTGCGCGCCAGCATTGATTGCAGACACCAGGGCGTCACGGATCTCCACGTCTGTGGCAGATCCGTCAGAAGTGATCGTATGTGCAACGCCGTCGATCGTCACGGTGTAATCCGTATCGTCGAGCACAGTGTCGATCGTGACGGTATCGACTTGGGTGATCAGCGCATCGTCAATGAATACGCGGGCGCCTGATAGCAGACCATGCGCTCCAGATGTAGCTCCGGTCGCTGTGCCAGCTGACTGAACCAGAGACGTAAGCGCTACGGTCGCTGGGCCGTCCAATATGGCCACAGCAATCGATCGGAATTGAACCAGCGTGTCCTCAACGGCAAATAACGACGACGCTCCGATCACTGTCGCGGGCGTCCCGGCTGCGTAGATCGTGTCTGTAGACCGAGTCGCGCCCTGCCGTGTAATGCCGACCAGACGAACGACCCGATCCTGTGACGTATCGCTGGCGCTGTCTGGATTGAATGCGTCGTTGATGACGACGGTGAGTTCCCAGATCAAGAATTCGCGGTCCGCCTGGATGCCGATAATTTTGCCAACCGTAGTGTCGGGTCCGACCGGGATGCCCGCGCCAAACGCTGCGCGCCATATGGCCTCGAGTTCAGTCTTGATGACCGCAAGCGTCTTGGGGACGAGGCCCTCTGGTAGCAATCCAAACGCCATCAGACTGACTCCGATATTTCCAGTTGAGTGCCGTCGGGGAGTGTCACGATGCCGTCAACGTCGAGATCCCGCTCCGTTGTGCCGAGAGTCATATCGAGCTTCTCCATGCGGCTACCATCGCCACCGCCAGTCTCGATCTCATCGGCAAACAGCGCGCTGATCAAGCCCATGTCCGGGTTCTTCACGAGGATGTCTGATTTGAACGGCAGGCCGAAGTTGAGGTCCAAGAACCACTCGCGGATCGAGGTGTGCAGCCGTGTCCAGATCCGCTGAGCTGCAGCTTCCGAGCCCGATACAAGTTGCAACAGCCCGTTCTCGAAAACGATGTCCTTGGTGTTGCGATCGATCTTTATGTCGGTGGACATGCGTTATTGTACCCGCAACTTTTTCGGCACCGGATTGGTCTTCACATAGGCCAAAACATCGGCCTTCAACTTAGCGCCGCCGTCGTTTGGAACGGGGACGAATTTTTGAAACACGCCCACAAATCCGTCGATCCATTCCAGCAGATCCTTATTGCCTGATGCGCCTAGCGAACGCTTGCCGATCTCCACGAAACCGTCATCACGGATCTTGACCTCAGCGCCCTTATTTTGCATCACCAGCGCGTTAGGGTCGTCGTCTGTGACGCCTTTCCCGCCAGGGGGCCATGCACCAAGGATCGCGAACGCATCGTCTTCGTGGTGCATCCTGACGTCGTTTGCGGCTCTTGCTGTGCCGTCGCCAGCGAGCCAGTTGTCGATCGCTCGATCGGCGAAGATCAACAGGCACAGATCGCCCACAGCGACCGGCAGCCGGACCTGCGCGTTGGCTGTACGTGGCTGGACGATTGGAACACGCTGAACAGGAGCCAAATCGCTCGGCTTATCTTCGCCCTTGTACTGACGTTGGATGAGCGGCTGGACCGTGGCGAGCCGCGTTTTTGGATCGTACTTCTCGATACGCCCAGGCAGTGCAACGTACATGCCCTCCAGTACCGATTCGATCATCTGGCGAAAATCAGCTGCTATGCCGCCTGTTGTTCTCATTGGACCGGCTCCGGCGGCTGCAACGGCACAGTCGCGCCCGTGCGCGCGAACGCGGGATAAATGCCAGCGGCTTCCGTATACCAATCATCGCCACGAGTATCGCCGACGAGTTGAACCTCTACGGCCGTGTAGCGTTGTCGAAATACACCCAGAGTCGCTGTTACCGTGTTGGACTTAACCACGAACGAGTGAAGCGGTGCAATGCGTGCATCTAGCTCCGTGCGAACCGAAATCCCCCTCCGTGTGATTTTCGGCGAACCAATCATGCCGCTTTCTTGACTGATGAGCGGAAGATCGTCCTCTGCAATGATCTCGTCATCGGCAGCGTTCCCGATGACGGCCACCAGTGGATGCCCCTCTTCGGTGATGGTCATCGTCAACTCGAACTTTCTCAACAGACTTCGGATGGATTTTGTCACCGGTCCGTTTACGGTATAGGACGGAAACACGAATGATTTGAGGAGCCTGAAAATATCCCTGGATAATCGTGCTGGCGGAAATCCCCACTTGTCGATCAGCTGATCCAAAATCTCAAGCGCCGGTGTATTGATGTAACTGCGCTGTAGGCGTGCGTTGACATCCTGCTCCAACGTGCCATACGTCTTGAACTCCGTTATCCAGTCAGGCCCGACACGAGCGTTCTGAGCGTCAATATCCAAGCCAACGCCACGCGATATCAATGGCAGGGGTTGCCCGGCATATCCGGCGTAGAGGAAGGCGGTTATCCGTGACTCTGGATCCATGAGAGTCTCACGGGTTGGCACGCGTCGGGTGAACAAATTGCGCGCCGCTTCTGGCAGGTTGTATGCCTGTATGACGGCGGTGTTGTTTTCCAGTCCCGCGAATTTATCGACTTGGAAGGAGATGCGCTGCTCGGTGATCTTGACGGTCTGACCGGGAGTAACAACGGTAAGCCTAGCCGCCCTGTCGAACTGGCGGGCCACGTCAAGCTACCTCATCATAAGCCAGCACTACGCGATCGCCGAAGTTCTCCTCGGTGGCCTCATTGTCCAAACCATCAAGATCGATCATGCGAAGCGTGCCCAATGGCAAACGGTCATCATATCGATGCGCCGCCAATAAATCGGCTGATAGTACGAGCTTGATGCCAGCCAAAAGCACAGTCCCATCCCGGTCGATCGCAACCCGCCAGAATCCATCGCGCCGGTTGATCGAAAACGCGAATCCGAACGTGAGTGTGTCCAGCTCCGCGAGCTGACGCCAGCGAAGCAGGCCGTGGTTCGTGGGGATGATGACAGCCATTTAGAAAGCCGCCGCCGTAGCAAACGCACTGGTCGGTTGTAATCCAACGTCTGAACTATCCACGGCGGTATGCCCCACGTCGCCAGACACGTCTGTTGCCGCCACCGTTGCGCTCTCGGCGATGATCAGCTGACGTATCTGTGCAGTAAATCGGATGCTGCGACCGTCTGCCGATGTTCGTGGGACGCTCAGGGACTGGAAAACCATGTCGCGAAATACCCCGAGCGCGGTCACGACCGTAAACGAGACGCGTCGATCTCGTAGACTGCGCAGGAAGTTGAAACCCGCAGTCGCTTCACTGCCAGCCAGGAAGCCTGCGGCAGTTCTGAACGTACCAGTGACGACGGGGATTGGCGGATCGCTCGCCGCGTAAAAATGCTCACTGATGACGCGCTGAGTCGTAAACGGCGTGTCGCTGATGCGACCGGTCATGTTAATCCTGACCGGAAGGTTCACGATATGGTCACTGACGACCCCGCCGCTCTCGATCGGGTTGTCGCTGATGCGACTCTCAAGTACCAGTTCATCGTTGAGAACCGCATCGACGAGGACGCCGCCGACATTCGTCAGCACAACGAGAGGTATTCCGCCTAGACGGCCTGCTAGTGTGGGCATGTTAAAACCCTCCCACGGCTGTGGTTTCTCCTGGCGTGAACTCGACGGCTACGCCAGCTACCAGATCGCCGATGAACCGTTGAAGTGCTGCTTCATCCGGAAATGTTAGGACGCGGCCCTCATGCGTGACGGTTATTTGAAGCTTCGCATCTACATTTTTGCCTTGCGACGTTCGCGTTTCCAGTGCGAGATTCAACGCCGATATCAACTGCGCAATGTCATCACGCATGGGGGCCTGCGTGGATATCTTTGAGCGGTCGGGTGGCGGATTTGGCCTTGTGATCGTCGTTGATGTAAGCGGCGGGCCTTGGAATAGCGATGGCGCAACTGTGGTGGGTGGCTGATCCACCGCTGATCTTTGCGCTGCCTGAATCCGCCTTTGCGTGGGCGAAACTTCCTCGGGATCTAATGCCGATATGCCTACCGGCGCAGCTGGTGTCGCTCCTTCCGGCTGAATTCGTGGTGCGCCTGTCGGTGTAGGTCCTTCGTCCTTCGCGAGTGCCGATTTGAATATCTCCGTTCCCGCAGCTTCTACAGCGGGTCGATCTCTAATTGACTGCTCAAGTTTCTCTCGCGCCTTCTTTATGCGATCCGCGTTTTCCCGTTCCTTTTTTATTTTCTCGGGATCATCCAAGATGCCCAGCGACACCAAAACGTCGCGCGTGCCCTGTGGTATTTCGATCTTTGCAAATGACTGCGCGAACGCATCGGTCACGCCCTTGCCTTCGTTGAGCTTGTCTATGAAGTCCGATAGAACGTCAAGCGGTCCCTGGAGGGCTTTGACTGCCTTAGCGCCAAAACTCTGCAACCCCTCCTCCAATTCCGCGCTTGTTTGCCGCAGGGCTAGCAAGCTTTTGGCATTCTCGCGGACAAACTTCTCGTTTTCCGGTAATACTTCGTCGAGCACCCCGGCCACGTTTCGTAAGTTCAATAGTATTTTTTGTACGCCCGTAGGCTCAAGTTCTCCTAATACGTCAGAGAGCAATTTAAGCTTGCCCTCTGTCTCGATTGTGACTCCAGATATCCCCTTCAGTGATGCAACTGAACTCGCCTTGGCATCTGCGAATGCTTGAGCAAATACCTGAGACACATTTGTCCCCGAAGACGTTGCTTTTATTGCAGCAGCGCGGAAAAGCGTATCGAATATTCCAATCATATCGGCGCTTACGTCCTGAAATTCCCCGAAAAATGACACAGCGATGGCCCGCCCCTCTTGCGGTGTGATGATTTCGCCAATTTCACCGAGGTTCGCGCGCGTCTTTTCGATTGCGCTGTCGACAAGCTCAAATCCGCCCTCGATGCCGCTCACTGCCGTCTTTAGAGCAACCTCCGTCTGCTTGACGTCAGTGCCAAATCGAAGCAATTCACGTCCGCCAAATCCAACGCCGAGAGCAGTCGCAAGGCCAAGGACCTGCTTTTTCATCCCACCAACGGTCTGGTTGAACCGGTTCACGCCCGACTTGTCGACCTGGAATCCAAAGCGCGTGACGAGTTCTCTGAGTGTGTCAGCCATCGAGAGACTCCTTCAGTCGACGTATTTCATCTTGCTCGCGAATCCCATCGTCGATAAAGCCTTGACGCTCATCCAATATGTAATTGAGTTCCAACACTTCCCACAGTGTAAGGTCGTTGCGAGCCGCCGTCAAAGACGGAGCGAAGCCAGCGTCTACGATTCGGATGAAGAGTGGGTGGACTTGTCGTCGTTCTCCGTCGAGTCCAGCAAGCGCACGCCAGTAACGGTCTCCACGGTTTTTTTTAGCGTTGGGACGAGATCGTTCATATTGAACGCGATGATGTGTGCCAACAGCTTCAGGAGTTCATCGATGCCTTTTCCGCCAGTAAACCTGCGGTCGAAGTCATCCTGGTCGTACGGGGGATCTGCGACGCCATCTCGGTACATGCCTTTGCTAAGCGCGACGAACTCTTTGGGTGCCAGGTTCGTTATCAGACCACGAACCGCCTTGCCAAAATGGATCTGTTGCGCCAATAGTCCGGCGGTAGGGAAAGTCTCGAGGCCCAGCATCCCACCGCTAGCAAGCTGTATGAGTGTGGCGAACCAGAACAGCCCCTCAGAGCCGTCGAATTCCTCTAGTAGATAATCGGTCTTGCCGACCGTGACGGTCTTCTGTTCCACTGTGCGTGGACGACCTAAGCGATGACCTGATCAGTGCCGCGAAGTCGCATCACCATATTATTGGTGCGCAATATCCAGTTCTGAGGCTCGACGCCTTTGCGGCGGACGAATTCCGGCCAGGTGGCGAGCCATGCCTGCGGTGCGTTCAAGACATCTCGTCCGCCGCCTATTGAGTCGCGTATAACGAGTGGCAATACACCGAGGCCGGTGAGTAAGTCAAGGTTGCCGGTGTCTGTGAGAAAGTCATTTGCTTTGCTCGTTGGCTGCAAAGATAAGGTGATGCCCGCACGAAGATCATTTTGGATTACCCGCACGGTCTCGCCGTCGGCACCCGCTTCATCGATCACACGAGCAGAATCGAAGAGTGCTCTGACGATGTCTTGTGCAAATCCGGTGATTCTAAACGTACCGAACGTGACGATCAATTGCTTTGTGTCGAAGGTTTGGACTCTGGTTGCCATTGTCTATTCCTACACGTTCACGTTGACGGTTCCGGTGACCTTGTGGATGGCCCCCGCGATTTGACCTTCTACGATGAATCCGACAGCAAGCCTTACAGCGCGATCCGCCGCTGATTGGTCCTCAACACGCGGGATCGTGACGCGGAAGAGTTCTCCCGTTGTCGAGTCCAACAGTGGCCCCAACACGCCTGTATCGTTAAAGTCCTGCATGAGGGTGTCCAGAATCCCGCCAATCTCTGCAAAGCCAGGGTTCGTATACGGCACCTTCGGAGCGACTTTCAGTCTCGCCGCTATGGCCTCGTTGATCCGGGCCTCCATAAAATCGATGGTCCGCTGAACGTCGATAAAACGACCGCTCGCCATGACGCCTTCGCGCGTAGAACCGGAGCCCCCGAAGTCCACGTAGACGTTGATGCTCTTTGCAATGGCTGCATCGATCTGCGCCTCGGTCAGCGCATCGACGGTGATGCCAACAAGCGTCTGATGCTTCCATGTCGACGTGCCTGGGTCGGTCGGTAGCCGATTGGCTGCCCACGCGACGTCGCTGTACTGGTCACCGTTGCCATTGGAGAAAAGGCCATATGTGCGATCAAATCCCAGCGTTTTCAGTGTCGACGCAACGTCAACGGATACAGCTGGATCCAAGACATTGACGTCCTGGCTCGAGTATCCGTGGATTTTCTTTCGTGTCGAAACTGATGTCGCAAGCGACTGTATATCGGCCAGCACAGCAGACAGGGACGTCACGTCGTAGAAGTCGTTGTCCACGTCGATCGCAGCCTGTAGCGCCTGTTCAATCGTTTCAGTGCTGCTCTGTATGTGATAGACAGTCCCTCCGCGCGACAGTAATGCGAAATTTGCGCCTCCCGCGACTATGGCATTGATGAAATCTCCGCCACCGTCGAAGGTCAAAAAGTCGATTCCAGTCGGGTCGATCGTAAACTCTGCCGTTCCATCCGCTCCGTCTGTCACCGAGATCGGCAAAGCGCCGCCTGGGAAGTTCGTAGCGAACGTGTTAATCGCTGCCGCGATGTTCGTCATGATGCTCGTAGCTGTGTCGCCGCTGTCGCTAGTGGTCGCGAATAGAATGCCGTCGAAGTTGATCGTATATCCGCCAGCGATTGTCATCGGCATGGTTAGATATGTCGCTTCGAGAGTCGTGGGGCCGTTGGTCACATTCGTTACAAACGCTGCCAACGGAAAAGACGTATCGCCTATGTCATGAGTAATCGTAAACACGCCACCGCCAACGGCAGCAGCAGTTACGATCGCGCCGTCGTTGGAGTTGATCTCGGCCACCAAAGCTGCTGCGACGCTCGTCGGCGTATCGCCAGCGATTACATCCACTGCGGAAGGAGGATTCGCGCCCTCCAAGATGTTGATCTCAAATCTATCGTCCACCGCAACTGCCGTAATCGTAAACGTCAGGACGTCCCCTCGATCCGTAGCGCTCGCGGTCGGCAGTTCAACGTCGATGTCCTTGACGAGCTGACGTAGAATCTTGATTTTCTCTAATGACCCCGCCTCGCTCTTCTGAGCAAACGCGGCTGTCACGGCAGATATCACGGGATCCGTGAGTGTCAGTATATTCCCGGCTACGTTGACCAATACGGTCCCGAACAGTGATCCGGCATCGGCGACGCTTGAGAAAGATGTCACGCGTGCGCGCGTCTTGATGTGTGCAGCAGCAAGGCCGAGCACTCCAAAGCCAGCCGCTGTGATAACGCGGTCGCCGACGTTGACAGTAAAATCTACGTCGCGGGTGATGTCTGTCATCGGTTGCTCATGTGTTTGCTATTAGCGTTCCGTCGGCTTCGCTGATGTCGCTGACCGTTTCAACAAACTCGGTTTCCGTTTCTAACGTGCCAACGGGATATAGTACCACGAGATCTGCCAACGCGCGTGCTTCCCATTGCTCACCAACGATAGTGTCGAGGTTTCGTGCTGCCTCGTGGTCGATAATTGACGTGCTTGCGTCGTTCATGAACTGATGGACGATCGGTGCGTCGACCAGCGTCAACAAGTTTTCGATTCGTATATGAGCGTTGGGGGCATCGGGCGTCGCGCCTATGCGCGTGAACACCTCCACCGACAGACCCATGCGCCGCAGTCCCTCGGTCCGCGTTTCCTGTCGATCCTCAGCCTCAATGAACTCCTCTCTAACCTCGTCGATCCCAAACGAACCGCCCCGCGATACTGGGCTCAATAGCGCGAACGCATCTCCGTCAGTCGGCAAGTCTGGTCGCTCGGCATTCTGCTCAAGCCACAAAATGCGACCGTCGATCGCGTCTGTTGTTGTTGCGACGCTCATTGCTGAGCCTGTCCCATCGTCCGCAACGGTAGTATCTATGCGGCCTGCCAGCGGTATGGCTGTAAACGCCAAGCCGTCCACGCCTGATAGCGCGGTGGTCACGAGCGCCGAGAACACGGCATCTGCAATCGCAGCATCTCTGAGCCCGTCCTGTATCTCGGATATTGTCGGTGCTCCGCTGGCCGTAAAGCTTATCGTCTCGGTACTTACGGGGTTGTCATCGACATCCAAGTCGCTGACGGTGATGTCATACTTCACGTTGGCCTCAGCAGCCAAGATCGTCACCGTGTCGGCCTGTGAAGTGCCTGGTTCGATGCCAGTGCCGATGCCGACGAACCGTATCAGGGCGCGTTCCAGCGCTGCGTGTTCGGTTGTGAACGTGAATGCCATTACAAACTCCCGGACCGTCGCAGCATCGTCACCTCGTAAAACTCACCCTCGCGCCAAAATTCGGCGTCCTGGACGATAAATAATTCTGCCTGGTCTATAACCTCGTCACCGACACGAAGCTCTGTCTCCGTGAATATCACGCGTATGTCGCGGGCGTCTTGGCCTTCGGGAAGGTGTCGTAGTTTGCGTGGATCTACAGGCTGCACGGCACCGACAAAATCAACCGATGCCGCGAGTGGTGTTTTTGAACGACCATCGATGACTTTCTTGTCCGCCCGGGTTGGGCGCTTAAATGATAGCGCCACCGCCAGCTCGCGGATCGCTTCGACTTCGGGCGTAACGGCCATGCCTCAGTTTACACGCTCGGACTTGCACCGCCTCAGGAGCTGCTACCGACAACGTGATCGATCGAACGACGCAACCGCCCAGTGTTGATCAGCGGGTTATTCGTCCCCTTGCGCTTGACCGTCGATGGCGCGTTTGGCGGATCCCTCAGCTCGGTCATTGTCAGTTGTATCAGGCTCTTGATCTTCAGTCCGATCAGGTCCAATCCTGTACGCTTGTCCATCTCCCCGCGCGAGATTTGTCGAGCAATATCAGCTGCGAAGTCCTGTATCTCGTCTGCATGGTTGTCGATCGTGGATCGAATATACGACCGCGCGGGAATCTTGATCTTGTGAGGTTTGGTTACACCGAGCACTAAGAACCCGGTACCCTTTTTCAGAAACCGCGTTTTGCCCTCTACAGCGTCACGTCGCGTGCGGAAGCCAAAGGCTGTACCGCCCGGGTGATTGATCTCGGCGCCGAACTCGTTGGCGGCCGCAATGACGACCAGCTCCGCCCCCTCCTTTGCCAATACGCCGGTGTCTACGTGGTCTGGATTCTCACGTACCAGCTCGGCAATGATGTCGCGCATGCCCAGATCGAAGTCCTGCACGTCGACCGTCAGCGCGTTGATGGGCATGTCAGTTCGAGATTATGACGCGGAACGCAGCCGTGACCATATTGCGGATATCGATGAACCGATTACCGTACTGCGTGGCACCCAGGACCGTGGTGCGGTTGAGGTAAGGAAGCGTGAACGCCGTGGTGATGCGACCGACCGTCCGACTCGACAGAGGACCGCGCCCACCGTTGGGCTGACCCGCCATGCTCATCACATGTGCAGCAAAAAAGTCCTGCGCCTCTAGCGTGTGAATGCCGTAGTGACTGCTCTTTATCTGCTTGTCCGCGTAGTCAAGCGCCTGCAGGACAATCGGATCACTAGGACTGAGGCCCTGGATGAATGTGTCCGCGCCCGCAATGGCTTTGACGCGATTGAGGTTCGTGATTGCGGCCATGCGGTTAGTCTACCACCGCTGGCGTTTGCATTGAGGAGTGTCGACGTCGGTCAGTCGAGAACTGGCTACTCGCCGTCGTCGTCGCTGTCTTTGGGAGGCTTGATCGCATCACGCTGCGCGTCGATTGCCTTGATCACGGTCGAGCGGTTTTTACCGGCCCGCTCTGCGGCTTCCAGTTCGTCGAGTTCGCCAGCAGTGAGGGTATTCTCAACCAGCTCGATCGCGGTCCCGGCATTGTAGTTGCCGATGTCCGTGTCGCCATCGCCATCCTCGTCGCCGACGACTTTGACGTCTGCGGTCACCGGTTGGAGTTCCTTGATCTGTCTTTGCGTGATCAACAGCTCAATCGCGGATACCTTTTCTTCGTTGCCCTTGGCTGCTTTGACGCGGTGCCACATCGAGCTATCGACGACGTTCTTGCCTGGCTTTAGCTTGACGATTTCGCCACGCTTACCACGGAATGTTCTCAAATTTAGGCCGTCATAGATAACGACCATATTCGTCCGCGGGGCTGTTGATTCGTCAGACATAAACGTACTCCTCTAAACTCTCAATGTTTTGTGGACTAGATCCCTCTGGCTTTACGGACGCCCAGCGGGAACCGGATCACCACGCCCGCCATTTCTTCTTCGAGGAAGATGACGAACGACAATCCACGTTGCTGTGGTGCCAACATACGCATCGGCATTGGGATGCGCTGTTCCAGAACTTCCGAATCGCGCTCCCAGGCCATCATGATGTCGTCGCCAGCGGTCCCGGCGCCTTCAAACTCCGGCACGGCTTCGATCTCGGCGATACCATTGCTCCCGGATTCGTCCAGGAGATACTCCCGCACGGTCTTGGTCGGGAAGTTATCGCTGATGCGAAGATTGCGGATCAGCTCGTGCTGAGGGATCGGCATTGCCAACGTATACGGCCCGCTGTGAACTTCACGCGAATCGATACGAATGTTGCTAATGAAATCGACAACGTCGTCGATGATTTCCTGTGCGGTCTTGTTGATCCACAGGCGACTAGTCGTTGCCTGATTGAGAGCCACTTGCTCTTCGGCCACATTGGGGTTGTTCGTCAAGCCGAGCAGATCGTGTTCCGCATCTCCCAGCCATGCGACCCGTGCTTCAAGCTCTTCCAATGCACGACGCGCCGAATCCGACTTCTCAACCTCAATCGACACATTCGACATTGCCGAACGGCGAAGTTCCTGTGTCGTGAACTTGAATCCCGTGGCTGCCAGTCGCACCGACGCCGTGTGACGTGTAGCGAATGCATCTGCCATGGGGATATCGTTGGGGTCGTCGCTGATGAACTTGGCGATCCCGACTTTGTTGAACAGCTTATACGTGATCGTCTCGCTGCCCTCGGGGTCACGCGTGCTGACCGGGATCAACCTTCGGTGCTTGAGTTCCCGTAGCTTCTGACGATAAACACGTTCTTCGAGCGATTCTAGCTCGCGTTCAAGGAACAGCGTGCTATTGTCGTCGAGGGTGATCCCATCGGCCCGTAACATTGGCTGAAAAGCTTCCAGCGCATCTTGTACAAAAGTGCTTTGCATCTTGTTCTCCTTAAGTCTACGCGTGGCCTATGGCTTAGGGATGGCTGATTTCAACGACGGCCAAGCCGGCAAACGCCGACAACCTCACCCAACGTGAGTTTGGAACCGCCTGTGTGTTGGCATCGTCGACATTTGTCAGCGCGCCGCGTGTGGTGCCCGCTGTCGCCGTATGACGCGCGAAGACTCCGTCGCCCAGGACTGGCGTCACTTCGGGATCGACATGAATCCGGCCCTGTCTCATCACGCCCGCAACTTGCGTGGGCTTGTACACGGGCTCTCCGCCCGCATTGAGCTGCGCATCCGGGTCCTGTCTTGGAATCGGGATAACGTCACTCAGAATCGAAATCCCGAGAACGGTGCCAGCGCCATCGGGCAGAATGCCCAAATCAAAGGCGGACCCTTCAAAGACTGCCAGGCCGAACGCAATGTTGTCGGCTACGGTAACGTTCGCGGTCGTAGCAACCTGACTGAGGTCACCGGTGGTTTCGTCGTCCAATACGACTGTCAGCGCCGTACCAGGCGTCTGCGCCGTGATCACAATGTCGGGATCGGCGTCGGTCGCAGTGACCAGCGCTGTGAAAAATGAGCTCGCAACCGCCGCGGCAACGAGCCCTGCGACGATTTCGGTCTCCGTTGCATCTGCGTCGGACGTAAAGGTCACACGCACGCCGTTGACAGTGATGCCGTAAATGGTGTCGTTTGTGGCTGAGTCGACCGTGACTGTTACAACTTGTGCAACAGCTACGCGATCTTCAACCGTAACGCTGATTTTGTCTGAAAATCCGCCGTCAGCCTGTTGGCCTGCCTGCGCCTCGTCAATATTTTGGGGTACGTCTAATTGTGCCATCGGTTATCCCCTATTTGTCGTCGTTTTCTTTTTTGTCGGCATCGGGCTTGCTCGCGTTCTCCATCCGTTCGAGGAATTTCTCACGCGGGCTCTTACCTGGTGCGCCGGAGTTTTTATCGCTGGCGTCTGCGCGGCGGTTTTTGCCTGGTCGCGTTGCGACGCCAAGTGCGGTGAGGCTGTCCAATCCTTCGAGCTCCTTCTGGAGGCCCTGGTGGATCACGTCATAGCGACCCTGGATGTTGTCATCACTCAGGTCGTCCATCTTGATGTCTTTGAAGCGGGCCTGGACAATCATCTTGCGGATGTCGTCATTGCGCTTGCCGTCGATTGAGTCGATTTTGAGGTGACGTGCGATCGCAAGTAACTCGGCGCGATCCTGGGCCAGCATTTCAATCACTTCAACTGGGGGCTCGCCTGTCGCCTCGTCAAGTTTCTTCTGCAGGTCCTCGCCATCGCTCTTGAGAGCGTCGCGTTCACCAGTCAGTTTGTCGGCGCGTGCCTCAGCGTCGCGCAAAGCTTCATGCGCTGCATCGAGTCGGTCCAGCACAGTCTTGACTGCGGAAACTGAATCGTCGCCAATTTCAACATCAAGAGCGTCTGCGCGGTACCCACCAATTGCCAACGATGGGCGCTGAATTTTCGTTTTCATATCTGCTCTCCCATTTGGAATCGAGGGCGGGTCGTTTGTTTCATCATCGTCGCTAACATCGTTATCAAGATAACACACATCTCCGAGCGCACTGTCAACCGCGCCGTCGGCATCCATCCTAACGCC
>SDBT01008242.1_pt1 | contig 17037 bp, 17 predicted proteins | sample 2277101 | NCBI WGS metagenome assembly SDBT01 (sample SAMN10404973, study PRJNA504765) | marine sediment metagenome | isolation source: marine sediment core GS10_PC15, 103 cmbsf | place: Arctic Ocean: Southern Knipovich Ridge | collected 2010
GATTTGGGAACTGAAAATATTGTCGTCTTTATATTATAAAAAAGTTTCTCTGCACTCCCCGCGTGACTAGAAAATGAAAACTCGAAAAATCGTTAGTTGATTCTGTACGTAGTGTTTTTTTTAAAAATTTAAAAAATCGAATCTAATAACGGTATGAAAACAAATGCTCTTTCCGCAGATTCTGGATATGATCAACATGTATTGTTTGAAAATGAGACTGGTAGTGTATTTTGGGGAAGTAGTTTTGGAAATTTCATGAACGAACATATCGATAAATATGATAATACTCAATATGTTTCTAATTTAGCTAGATATCTTCAAACACCAATAATAAATCTTTTAGACCCTGAAAATGACTCCCTCATTGCGATAAATACTCAAATTTCCCTAAGTATTGTTGATGATAATCTCAAACAGGTTAAATTTAATTGGAACAACGCTATAAATTGATTGTTTTAAGAAGCTGGAATTCCATTAACAGGTTAAACTCCCTCGGATCAGATCCTTTCGGTTTTTTTTCCACCCAAAATCTAATCATTTCCTAGTGATCTAAGCTATTACATTGGTTTCATTAGAAATAGGATGATTATTTGAGTCGGGTATTCTAGTGCAGATCCTATTCATATTCTATCCTATTTCTTCTGCTGACGCGAAAATTTCCGTTGAAAAAACACTATTGAGACAAAGATAGCCATAAGAGAAATTAGACCATCAACCATCATTATTCTCAAATATCCCTGTTTTGCAACATTATATAATTGTAATGAGTATATGAATGCATTTATTAAGAAAATTAATCCCCAAAGATGGCAAGATCTAAAAATATTTTCCCAATTTGTTAATTTCCTGTGTAAAGAAAAATAAAGGGAAAAATAATGGAAAAAATAGTAGTTTCTGCACCCGCGACAATTGCTAACATTGGACCAGGATTCGATGTTTATGGATTGGCCGTTGATTCTCCTGTAGATATTATAAAGGCTAAAAAATTAGAAGATAGTCCGAAAAAAGTCATTATTCGGCAAACTAATCTTCCAGAGTTACCTCTGGAAGCAGATCAAAACACAGCTGGTATTGCAGCTCAATTCATTCTGAATAAGGTAAATGCCGACTTTGGTGTGGAGTTTAAAATTGAAAAAGGGATGGGTATTGGAACAGGACTTGGGAGTAGTGCTGCAAGTGCAGCGGCAGGTGCCAAAGCTGTTGCACATTTTTTAGACAATGACATAATTAATCTTGAATCAACTCTGTTAGAAGGATGTATTGCCGCAGAAGAGGTTATAGATGGAGGAATTCATGGAGATAATGTAGCTCCATCACTTTTTGGAGGATTTATAGTCATACCTTCTTCGCGTGATCCTCTACTATATTCAAAATTCTTATTACCAAAAGAATTACGAATAATTCTCGCAACACCCCCAATTTCCATCCTAACGGCTGATGCTAGGAGAATAATCCCAAAAAAAATTCCCCTAAAACATTCAATTCATAACACGGGCTATGCAGGTCTCGTAATGGCTGGAATCATAAAAAAAGATCTCAAATTGATGGGAAAAGGGGTTGTTGACAATATTATTGAGCCAGTTAGAGCACACTTGATTCCTCATTTTTATGATGTTAAACAAGCAGCTCTAGATGCAGGAGCTTATGGTTGTTCTATTTCGGGAGCAGGACCAACTGTATTTGCGATTGCAGATGAGGATTCGAACTTAAAAAATATCGGAAAAGCCATGGCAGAAGCATTTGAATTGCATAAACAGGTAACAGTTAGAATCGGTTTACCAAACAATGATGGAGCCAAAGTTCTTGCCCGAAGTTTCCATTTTTAAGTGTATTAAGTGTAAGCAGATCTTCCCTATTATGTCGGGAAGGATGAACTGTGAATGTGGAGGATTACTTGAAATAAAGCATCAATGGGAATTATATTCACCTAAAGCAGATTTAAAGGATTATTCAAATAGTCCTTCTGGTGTGTGGCGTTTTAAACCCATAATTTACCCTGAAATTCCTGATAAAAACATAGTTATGAAATTTGAGGGGAATACGGGACTATATAATGCCTCTCAACGAATACTCAAATTCGCTGGATGTAAAAGTTTACGCTTTAAACATGAAGGAGAGAATCCTACTGGTTCATTCAAAGATCGAGGCATGACCGTTGGAGTTTCTGAAGCTAGAAATCTTGGAATGAATACTGTTGTTTGCGCTTCAACTGGTAATACTTCTGCATCACTGGCATCCTATGCATCATATGCAGATATGAATGCTGTTGTCATCCTACCCAAAGGAAATATATCTTTTGGAAAACTCTCTCAAGCACTAGCTTATGGAGCTAAGGTTTATACAGTAGACGGATCATTTGACTTAGCACTCCGAAAGGTGCTTAAATTATCCTTACAATCGGGAAATTACCTTTTAAATAGCATCAATCCCTGGAGAATTGAGGGACAAAAATCAATCATTTTTGAACTCTTAGAAAATCTCAATTGGGAATCACCTGACTGGATTGTAGCTCCAGCAGGAAATCTCGGTAACACCTCTGCATTTGGAAAGGCATTAAAAGAGGCACAGGAATTGGAATTGATCAATACCATTCCGCATCTAGTAGCTGTACAGGCTGAAGGCTCAGAACCATTTGTAAAATTTTGGAGAAGTGGAAAATTCACCCCAGAACCTCATCCTCAAACATTAGCAACAGCTATCAACATTGGAGATCCAGTAAGCTATCCCAAAGCGTTTGAGGCACTGAAATTCACTCGTGGAGTGGCAACAAGTGTTTCTGATCAATCAATACTAGATGCAAAAGCATTAATTGACGCTTCAGGAATAGGGTGTGAACCAGCATCCGCATCAACGCTAGCAGGAATCAAGAAATTAGTAGATGAGGGAGTAATATTGCCTTCAGAGAAAATTGTTGCGATTTTAACCGGCCATATTCTCAAGGATCCACAAATAGTAATGGATTATCACCAACAGCAGCTTAAAAATATCAATTCTACTTACCTAAATCAAATTAATGACTATCCTGAATAATAACTATCCCAGGTATCCTGAAAATAAGACAATTTTCACGAAAACTAAGACTAGCTTTTCATACTCATCTTTAAGTCATCAGAGAAGGAAGGAAAGAAGATTGACTCAGTTCCTGAACGCCTTAAATCAATTTTTTCTGACGAAATCTGAGATAAGTCAATTACTACACGCTATAGAAGATTGAAACTTTTTTCTCATTGATAACTTTTTATCATATTGTTTTACCAAAATGCTTTATGAGACACCATCAATATTTATTCAACCACTTTGGATGATTTTCAATATTTTCAACTTGAAATTTAGCATTTCTGAGTTTTTGTTTGATTTCTGGTAAACTACGATTCTTTATTCTTGAACCATATCCTGTTCGGATTTTTTTGCCGTTTGGTAAGGTAATAGTGAGTCGTATAATAAATAACTCTTTATTTTCTGAAATTATCCCATCCCATATCCAGAATTCTCCATTATTTTTTAATACGCGATATACTTCCTTGCATACTTGTTCGAATGTCTCCGTAGACATATACATTCAACTGAAAAATGCCGTAGCATTGTCAAAATATTCAGCTTCATATTGGAGATCAGTCGCATCGGCTACAATCTACTTCGTGGTCGGTGATTTTGATCTAGCTTCATCAATCTCTGATTTTAGTTTATCAATTGCCGTAATTCTTTCTTTTCCTACTTGGGCTATAACTCCTTCCCCACCTCCTCCAATATCTATTACAGACCCGTTGGGAATTGTCTCAATTGTTATATTCTGTGCTGGTGTGAATAATAACTTGAAATATGGTTTCAATCTTTTCATTGTACTCTAACCTTGATTGAAGGTGGTTTAGGCCCTGAAAGAATACTCTTGGTCATTTTATTTCTTCCTTTTTCAGGAAATATGATATCTAGCAAAAAGACTCGAGTATTTAATTTTTCGATCTAAGCAGGTATGTACGAAAAAAAAATAGAGGGGGAAGTAGTTGAAATGCTACTTCGAGCTTATTTTAGCACAAGCTTCTAAGACTTCGTCTTCGGGATAGGAACGGAAGAAAAGAACACCAATCACTAGAAAAATAGAAGCAACTGGTCCAATTAAAAGAAGACCAAGGGTTCCATTGAAAGCTTCTGCGGCGTTATAAGTTGCGCCAAATACACCTAAAATAATTCCCATTAACTGAACCGACACACCACCTGCAAATCGAGTTAACAAACCCTGGGAGGCAAAATGCATTGCTTCACGACGTGTTCCCGTAACCATTTCATCATAATCTGTTATATCTGAAATCGTTGCATCAGGGAGGATCAGTAAGGGAGCAGCTGGAATACCTAAAACCAATACGATTGCCAAGGTAAGCGGTAGTTCTAATCCTGGTACAAATCCTACGGTGGATAAGAAAGATGTTATTATTGCTGCAATGATCATTGAATATATAACAGCTTTTTTCTTTCCTATCCTGTTGATCCAAATCATTGCGGGAACTACTGCTATGATCCCAGTGATAACGAAAGCTCCAGGGATAAATGACGCGATAATATTATCTTCTCCAGCATAAATCACATGTTTGCCGAAAACAGGTAATGCACCAATTAACATGGATTGAAAAGCAGTTGCGAAAACTGTAAAACCTAAATAAGGCAAAAATGGTTTGTTCTTGAATGTGACTTTTAATGCTTCAAAAATTCCAAATGTAGGTATTTTTGGCATCTCTTCAGGTTCCTTTACTCCATATGCTGCGACATAGAAACCAAGAACCATGATGGTGGATAAAACTACAACAACAAGGAATACTAACTCCTCTATTTGAAGTAAAGCACCTATCAATGCCCCTAGAATATATCCAACTAGATAAAAACCAGTCCGATAGGAAGATATGCTTGTCCTCTCTTCAGGAGTAGGTGATATTGCAGGCATTAATGATAAATATACTACCACGGTTGCAGCGAACGCGCCATTAAAGATACCATTGAAAATTGTCAGCCAAATAATGGGGAAATAGAGCTCTGTGGCTGGTGCAGGTAAGAGAAATATTGCAATGAAGCTTATCGCCATAATTGGGGAACCAACGATTAACCATAATTTTCTCCTGCCAAATCGTGATGATACTATTTTATCTGATAACCAACCCGCGATTGGATTCATGATCGCTTGAATCCACCATCCAATAGCTAGAGCTGTACCAAGTAAGGTCGCAATAATTAACTCGTTATCTGCATACAAGTTGGCATAGACGATCTCTTTATAATAAAAAAAAGTAAAGACCGTCAGAACAGCACCTATCATTGAGTTTCCAAATGTAGCAACAGAATATGCGATTTTCTGTTTGCCTGAAGCAATATATTGATTTTCACTCATATTTATTTCACCAGAATAAAGTCACAATTGGAGAATCATTTTCTATCCTGACGAATAAATAACTTATGGAAACATGGGGGGATTCTAAATCGTACGAAAGATGGTGTTTAATTGGAACTAAACAATTTTTTCATCTGGATCAATTAAATAAATGTATTAGTTTGCAGAGCTACCACTAAGTCAATTCAGCTTCCCCTAATTTGTTCGTTCTGATTTTCATAGTCAAGGGATTGCTGCTTGTGTTTTTCAGGTCTCCAAGATATGATTAATATAGTGTTTATTACAATTACGACTTGAGAGATTGTACAGAGAAGGCAAATGAAATGAACAATAAATATTTCAATATATAATAGATAAAATAAAGCAAGAAAAGCGCACACTGTTTGGAATACAAGAAATTCGTGCAAATAATTTAAAATCCTTTCAGTAACAACAATATTACGTGTTTTAAACAGTTTTATGACTGATGGTGTCTTAACTACCCCAATTATAATAGTTTGTACTAAAATCGCATTCATTAATACAAGACCTATTAATGAAAAGGGAATTCTCATGCCAAAAAGATTAAAAAATTCATACAGACGAAACTCAAGAGATTTAATAAGACTAGAAGTAGCACATCCGCATCCTCCTCGTATGTAGTCTAGTAGCTGATAAGACAATGTTATAATCGAAATAAATGATAAAGTAGATATTATGAGAACTCTATTCTTGGATATTCTACGTAATAATGATTCAGCCTTCCATCGATTTTTATAATAACGCATACTTACCAGAAGTATAGATAATTCGATAATTATAATCATTCCAGAAATAAATACGAGAGATGGGTCAATTTGCTCAATTAATAATTCTAATTGATATTCAGGAGGGGTTGGATTGAAATTTGGATCCTCAAGAATAGCTAAATAAACAGGCTCAATTAATTCCAAATTATAATAATCAAAACCAACTTCTTTGGAATCTCCCCATCTAAATATCACCCAAGGTAAATTATCCAACCCAAGAGCTTCGGAATCGATATTTAATCGTCGTATTTCTCCCTGGTAGAAAATGTAGTCATGTTCTATATCGATAATTTGAAATTCTGTGTTATTAGATGACTGATATTTGTCATAAAACGGTTTTCCAAAGGCCAAATATCTTTGATAGCACACAGGACAATCGGAGTCATAGAAGATAATGCAAGAAATAGATATCTCTTGATTTGGTCGAGTTTTACTCTGGGACATTGGCGAAAGTATGAGAACTATAAGAATCATACTAAGAAAAATCTTTTTTGGTAATGAATAGGAGTGGAGAACCATTAAGAACAAGATTGATTAAGATGAGTATATTATTTTCGATTCGAGAAAATTTCTCAACTTCAGCCAGATTCGTGAATTTAGAAATTGTAAAAATCTTACTTTTCTAAAAAGGATCTAATTAAACAACTACCTTGTTTTCCTGAAGTATTTATACAAGATTAAGCTAAATCCTCCAAATATAGCTCCATATATTGTAATAATCACAACATTAGGTAAAAAAGAGAACAGAATTTCAGCAACAGAAGAAGAAGAATTATTTTTTGTGTTAGATATAACAGCTACATTTAAACTATCAATTATTGTCAAGAAAGTCTCTTCAACAAACTCTAACTCACTTATATCCAAAACAATAACATTTTGACTATCATTCCAAGTAAAAATAACCCAAGGAAGAAGGCCTTGCTCAGAACGATTAATTTTAAGTCTATTAGTCTCATTTAAAAAAAGGTCAGACCCATCTGGATTAGCTACATCAATCAATTGAAAGGTAATTGCGTCGTTATCACGGTATGCATCCCAAAATGGTTTAATTAAGGTTAGGTAATTATTATGACATGTCGGACATCCTGTAGTTTCAACTATTATGCACTCAATAGGCGTACTTTGTGCCTGAGAATAGGATAAAGGAAAGATCATCAAGAAGATTAATAGAACTGAAAAAGAAAATAAATTGTTTAAATAATTTATTTTTATGGCCATTTTGGTCATCTTTAGATTTTTAGCTTATATCTTCTATAAGATTATCTGTAATGTAAATTTATTTACGACAAAAAAAATTATTATTAAAACTCTTCTAAATAATGTAAATCATGCTTATTTTGAGCTTTATTGAAATACTTATATCCTTCAATGCTAAAATTCAATTAATACTATTTTTCAGGAAGAAAATAGAATTCTAGACAGATCTAAACAGATTTAGCCAGATCCTGTTTTGTTTCATTGAATTGTTGATTTCCCAAAAAAAGGTATTTATTCCATATCTAATCATCGTTTATCGCGTCAGAGATAGGGAGAATCCCAATAATGACAGATAATCAAGCATTTACACCAGTACCTCAATCCTATTTTGATATTATTGAAAAAAATAAGGACCACTAATGCCCCCCACCTATGCATCATTTCTGTGTTAAAGTCGTTTCCGCAGCTAAACTACCCTCGCGTTTTGGAAATTTTATTGCAATCGGATTTCATCAGAAACATGATGATAAAGAGCATGCAGCGTTTGTTAAAGGGAATGTAGTTAATAAAGAAAATGTTTTAGTTAGATTACATTCTGAATGCTTGACTGGTGATGCAATAGGGAGTCTGAGATGTGATTGCCGTGACCAATTAGAAGGTGCCTTGAAAAAAATCGAGGAAGAAGATGAGGGTATTGTTCTATATTTACGCCAGGAAGGCCGCGGTATTGGATTAACAAACAAATTAAAAGCTTACGCACTACAAGATCGGGGTATGGACACTGTTGAGACGAATTTGGCTTTAGGTTTTGAAGATGATCTGCGTGATTATCATTTAGCAGGGCATATGCTAAAAAGTCTTGGAGTTAAATCCATTAGACTTCTTACCAATAATCCTAAAAAGCTCCTTGAACTTCAAAAATGGCAGATAGAGATTACAGAACGAGTCAAACATATTTACCCAGATAATCCATTCAACATTCATTATCTCGAAACAAAAAAGAAACGTAGTGGTCATCTTTTAGATCCAGAAATGACTGCTGATGAATATATACATCAAAAGCATTAAGCTCTGATCATACTCATTGATCAAAATCTGATGATTAGAAGAGTTTATACAAAATTTAGCTGGATTCTTTCTTCAGCGATCGAAAACATGAAAAACTTACTATAATCTAAAAAATAAGTACTGAAAGTATCATTCTTAGGGGACATTTCAGAATTTGTTCATTTTTTTTGCTTTTTCTCTTATAGAACTACTACAACAAGGAAACCCAGACTCCATGTAGTAATTGGGTACTCCAAACTAGGAAATGATTATTTCTATTCAGAAGTGAAAGTTAAAGGTTGAGCAATCAGATTGAATATTGTCACAAAGTTACTTATAAAGATTGTTTTCTTATCCATTCTAACGAATTGTTTATAGTTATGGTTTGATAAATGAACTCAAAAATTGATCCAAGAAATAAATTAAACAATCTTGATGGAAAAAAGTGGATCCAAGAAACAACAACCATATGGTATCAGAAAGGGTTAGGTAAAGATCACCCAGACACAAAATACGAAAAGATCCATCCCGCACCTTTTTCTTTTACTAATATACAAAGATTAATCGAATTTTTCACAAAAGAAGGGGAGACTGTTTTAGACCCCTTTTTAGGCGTAGCTAGTACATTGAAAGCGGCTGCTATCGCTAAGAGAAGAGGAAGAGGGATAGAGTTAACAAAAAAATGGGTCGATTTATCAAAGGAGCGCTTGGAAAAAGAAACAGATTCAAAAGTAAATCAAAGAGTAATTCAAGGAGATAGCTATATAGAAGTCGATAAGCTAGAAAGAAACTCAGTAGACTTCATTGTCACCTCTCCTCCTTATTTCAATATATTAAAGAAAAAACCAGACCACAAAATCAAGGAAGTTCGTTTACAAGAAGATCTGGATACCGACTATTCTGATGATCCCAATGATTTAGGCAATTATTCAAATTATAATAAGTTTCTAAAAAGATTAACTGATATTTTAACCAAATGTGCACGAGTACTAAAAGACCAAAAATACATGTGTATAATAGTGAGTGATTTTAGACACAAGAGTGATTATTTTCCCTTTCATTCGGATCTATATTTATTATTAAGTAAAAATTCAACATTTTCATTAGAGGGAATCACGATATTAGTGCAGAATGCTAAAAAATTGTATCCATATGGGTACCCATTTGCCTATGTGCCAAATATCCATCATCAATATATTCTAATATTCAGGAATAAAAAGAACGAATCTGAAAAGTGAATTCATTGGAATACAATACTATCATTGAAGGAGATTTCCTAGCAAAGGTTAAGGATTTTCCTGATAACACATTTGATCTGATAATTGCAGACCCCCCTTATAATCTAGGAAAAGATTTTGGCACGGAAAAAATATGGGATGATTTTCACAAATGGCTCGATTGGTGTAAAACTTGGATCGTCGAATGTCAACGAGTGTTGAAACCCACTGGTTCCATTTTTATTTTTGGTATCCACCATTATCTCTGCTTTATTCAAGTTTTCTTATATGAAATAGGGCTGAAATATAGACGACAAATTATCTGGCATTATGAAAATGCGTTTTCCACCTATACACGAGGCCCAAGAGCATTATATGAATCGATTTTATGGTTCTCTAAAAGCGATGAATACACCTATAATATGATAAGAGAACCCTATAAAAGCCAAAAACGATTAAAAAACAAAATTATCAAAAACGGTAAAGTTTGGATACCTAATCCAGAAGGACGACACGGAGGAGACGTATGGAAAATACCGATTTTAGCTGGCAAACGTTTTGCGAAAGAAAAAACCAGCCATCCAACCCAAAAACCCTTAGCTCTTGGTAAAAAAATAATTAAACACTTTTCAAATGGCGGAGATTTAATTTTAGTCCCTTTCGCAGGATCAGGATCAGAATGTGTCGCGTGTAAGATAGAGAATCGAAGATTCATTGCAATGGAATTAAATCCTCAATACGTTCGATTAGCGGAACAACGAATTAAATCAATGTTAATTTAACAAGAAGAAACTACCTTTCATGGTACAATACCCTTTTCAGTCCTTCATTTAATTGGACATTCCAAGGTTCCATAAAATATGCTAGTATAACAAGCATTACAGCTTTCACAAAACGTAGGTGTGTGATCACCACTTTTCCATCGATTTGGAAGGTCTAGTTCGTAAATTAACGGTCTACTCATTGATATAAAATCAGCAGTCCCTTTTTGGATTATTTTTTCCGCAGATAAAGGATTTCGAATCCCACCCATAAGAATAATTTTACAATCATTGGTGATCTCTTGAATTTCTTCCGCTGCTGATAGAAAATAATTCTCTTCTTCAGGGGTTTTTATTTCCACACTAGGTAAGGTATTATCTGTCCCTATAAGATCACCACCTCCTCCACTTGGTTCTATCGCATCAAATCCTGTCTCTGATATGATCTTAGCAATTGCTTTTCCTTCAACTAAAGATAAACCATCGGGTAAATCCCCGTCCTGAGTTTGTAATTTAATAATTATAGGGAAATTCTTTCCAATTTCATCTCTGAGACCATTGTAAATCTCTACTAAGATTTTCGCGCGATTTGGAATACTCCCACCATATTCATCAGTCCGCTTGTTAGTAAACGGAGTTAAAAAACTGCTTAGTAGATATCCGTGTGCAGCGTGCAATTGAACCATATCATATCCGCTTTCAAAAGCTCTCCGACCACATTCCACAAAAAAAGGAATAATATTTTTTTTGATTTCTTCTGTAGAAAGTGCGCGTGGAACACGTCCCGTTACAGGGTAAGAAATTGAAGAAGGAGCAACTACTTCATACTTCTTATACGCACTTTGACGGCCTACGTGAACAATTTGAGCAGAAATTTTCACATCATAATCATGGACAGCTTCAGTCAACTTCCTATGACTTGAAATAAATTCATCCTTGTAAAGACTAGTTCCATTCTTTGATAGAGTACTTGAAGGATCAACGGCAATTCCGCCTGTGATAATTAATCCAACTCCCCCTTCAGCTAAATCAGTATAAAGTTCAATGAGCTTATCACTAGGATGACCTCCCTCAGCCATGTTTTCTGCTGTCGCTGATCTCACGAATCTATTCTTAATTTGGACATTTCCAATTTTTTCTGGATTAAATAAGTTTTTCAGCTTCATCTTCTTATCTTTCCTGATTTGGGGACATAATTCAACAAATGTATGATAAAAATAAAATGTTTTCAATGATTTCGAGCGAGATGATTCACATGAAAAGAGTAAATGCGAGATGTGGGATGGGTAAAGGTGCTCAAGGTTGTTAAGCAATGTTAAGTGACTATTGCTCAGTACACTTTTTGTAGGGTTGGCAACTGCTTACTTTTAAAGGGTCCGTAAAATATTTAGGAAAAAAAAATACAATCTATATAATGTAATTATCAACCAATCATAATTTAGATTAATTCATTGAATAACCAGAGATATATTTATATTTGACTGAGTTCTCGATATAGTACTTTATCGAGTTTTCGATATAGTACTTTTTCTTTTTAATTTCAGCAGTTCTCCTCAAAAAGAAAACTTATTAAGAGATGAAACAAATGTCAACTAAAGAATCCCTTGTCATTCAAACACAGGGTTTAACTAAAACCTATGGGGGAATACCCGTTCTTAACGATCTTGATTTAAATGTTACAAAAGGATCTATTTTCGGTTTTTTAGGACCAAATGGAGCAGGTAAGACCACTACAATGAAGCTTCTACTTGGATTAATAAAAACTACAAGTGGAAGTGGTACAGTTCTTGGTAATGATATTGCCAGTTCAAATATTGAGGTACGATCCAGAGTTGGTTATTTGGCTCAACATCCCCGTTATCCCACCTACATGAGCTCTAAAGAAGTCCTTCGTTTTGCACTAAAATTCTACTATAGTGGACCAACTGATGCAATAGAAGAACGTATAGACAGTATGATAAAATTAGTGGGATTGGAGGACAAAGCTGACCGTCCAATTAAAGGATTTTCAGGTGGTGAAATTCAACGTCTCGGAATTGCTCAAGCCAATATCAATTATCCTGACTTATTAATTTTAGATGAACCTGCAGCATCTTTAGATCCACTAGGGCGGCGAGATGTTTTAGAAATTATGGAACGGTTAAAAGCTCATGATGTTACAGTTTTTTATTCCACACACATATTAGATGATGTTGAAAGAGTGAGTGACACAGTTACAATTCTTAATAAGGGCCGATTAATAGCACAAGGATCCATCAAAGAAATCATGGGAGCAAAAGAAGGCATCGTTTACTCTGTGAAACTCGAAGGAGATGAATCAAAGGTAGAAAAGAATATTTCAGCCCAGCCATGGGTCACAGAGGTTGAAGTAAATGTAGAAGAAAATTCCACACAATTCAATGTTCATATTTCAGATGGACAGGTTGCAAAAACAAAATTACTTCGATTGTTTCTTGCGGATGAAAAAACAAATATTTTGGAATTTGGAATGAAGGAATACGACCTTGAAGACGCGTTTATCGAATTGGTAAAAGGTGAATAATAATGGCACAAAAAGAACCCCAATTAGATGAGATTACAAAAACAGGGTATACTAGGGGATTTAATAATCTGTTTAGAACTGAAATGGGACGATGGAGGCATACAAAATCATGGTGGATCCAGTCTATTATATGGATTATAATAATAAATGTTATGATGTTTTTTCCAGTAATGGGACTAATATTTGGGGAAGATGCAGCGGTTGATCTTACTCCGACAGAAATAATGGGACAAGCTGTTTTTTTCTATATTATATTCTCAATGATGACAGCCTATGGAGTCATAGTGATCATGCAGAATGTGATTGTTGGCGAAAAAAAATCAGGAACTGCCGCTTGGATTCTATCGAAACCTGTATCACGCGTTGCATATATCAGCTCTAAACTTATCAGTAACTCATTTGGTATTCTTGTAACAATGATAATAATTCCTGGCGTGATTGCTTTCGTAGAATTACTATTAATTAAGGAACAAATTGGTTGGCAAGGAAATATCTTGCCTGTGAATTTCCTCATTGGAATTGGACTATTAGCTTTAAACGCCATATTCTACATAACACTAATTTTGATGCTGGGAACTATTTTCGATGATAGTGGACCTGTTCTCGGAATAAGTCTCGGATTGAATCTAGGAATGATTTTTTTTGCCCCGATGATTGGTTTGGCAGGATATACTCCTGGCATCATAACAATGCCAGCAGGAGCAGAAGCACTACCTCTAGCAGGTATGGCGATACTTGGTGATTTTAGTGAACCGTTTACTATGACTCCTATTATAATCACCGCAGTGGCGTCTATTATCTTTACAGCAATTGCTTACTGGCGTTTTCCCCAAAAAGAATTCTGAAGAAAATGAAAAAAAAAGAGATTAAAGAGGGGTTAATGATAGTTATACTATCTTGACCCCGAGCACTCTCTTCATCGATTTTGAGATATACAAGCCATACGAATTTATTCTCCAGTAGCAGCTTTGGGTGAGGTACTCATTTCTTTTCAACTTGGATACCTAGTTTATTTTCTGAATTTATCCAATAAAATAACAGAAAAAGAAGAAGAAAACCAAGAAGGGAACTCACAAGACCGATAATAAATGAAGCTCACGTAAGCTTCTTTTGAATCTTCTCAGCAATTGGTTTAAAATAGTCAAATGCCTCAGAAATACCTTTATCTTCTTCAGAACGAATGGATGGATCGAAAGGGATCTGACCAAGCAATTCAGTGTCGAATTCTAAAGCCATTTTCAAACCTCCTCCGGCACCAAATAAATCATGTTTCGTATTGCAAGAAGGACAAATAAAAGAAGCCATATTTTCAATAATCCCAAGAACAGGTCGTTCCATCTTTCTTGACATAACAAGGGATTTACTAGTATCGAGGACAGAAATTGCTTGAGGGGTAGTAACAATAACAATCCCATCCATATCAGGAATCATCTGCATAACAGAGATAGCTTCATCACCCGTACCTGGAGGCATATCGAAAATTAATACCTCAAGATCTCCCCATTCAAAATCAGTTAAAAACTGCTGTATAGCTTTAATCTTTATTGGTCCCCTCCAAACAACTGGACTAGATGGATTTTCTAAGAAGAAGGCCATGGAAATAACTTTGATTCCCATTGGTCCAATCACTGGTAGAAATTTATTGGTTTCTTGAACTTTTTCAACCCTTTTCTCTTCCAATCCAAGAATTTTAGGAATATTTGGGCCTGAAAAGTCTAAGTCAGCAATACCTACTTTCCCCTGGGGAAATATTTCGGCGAATGCTAACGCTAGATTTGCAGCAACTGTTGACTTACCAACGCCTCCTTTTCCAGAAAGCACCACGATCTTGTGTTTGATATTTTTAATGTGATCTTTGATTTGTTGGTCAGGGGTTTGTATCTGTGGTTGCATCTAATTTTCCTTCATTAATTCTATTATACCTATTTTTCCTCAATACTCAATGGGTAAATTTTGTTGAGTATATTTATTTTGGGCAATTACCTTGTGATTAAAGTGATGAATAAGTAACTTTCTCATATGGAAACACAAAAATCTTTATCGTAAGTCATAATTCAAAAGAAAATATCCGCCATTAAAAGTGGGGATATTACATGAGGAGGTCTTCAATAACGTGGAAAATGAGCTTTTTCAATTACAACAATTTAAATTTATGATCGTAAACTACTTTAAACTTTTGGGCGAATAATTTTTGATTTCCTGAAATGATTCAACATAAAAACCTAATTGAGATCCATACTGAGAATTTCCATGAGGAAAATCCAATGAACATTGACTAATCTATACTTAAGCAGACAAAATTAGAATAAAAAAGAATTAAATCCTTTAATCTCTCTAAAAATCAATTAGGTAAAATTAAGAAAACTAAAAATATGTTTCTTTAAGCGAGATACTCCATTTAAAGGTATCTACAGGGCTATAAATTTTATAGTAGAACTTCACATCATGATCTCTTTTGATTAAGTCAACCTTACGTGCGAAAGGTTTGATCCATTTATTAGGCAATTTAAAGTAACCAAAATAATAATTTGGTTTAGATCTATTTTGAATAAAGACATCCACCTTAGGAAGGGTTAGTAAATGTTGAACCAAGGGAAGATCTGAGTTATCAGTTGAAATAAAGAAGAACAAAGACAAATCTAATCCAATGTTAAAAAACTGATGTAATTTTATTACTAGGTTTTCTTTTTCATATTCTTGAAGGCGTTGAGAAATTTCTCCTGAAGAGACTTTAATTGCTTGACTGAGTTGTTTATTACTGCGAAAAGTTCCTTTGGTGATTAAAAAATCAAGAATTTTAATATCAGCTTGAGTCAGAGTTCGAAATGTATCAAAAGAAGGATCAAGCTGAAATTTGAGTCCTGGACTAGGAGTAATTATTTTTGTAGAAATATCTCCATGAAAAAACATTGGAGGTTTAGTCCAGATTTCATCCCCAGGAGATATTCCATTCAAATTCCAAGATGAGAATCTTACTGACATTGGTGAAGAAACAAGCAAATCTAACTGCTTTTGAAGATTTGTCAGTTCTCTTGATTCTTTATAAGGTGTCTGAACAATACTAAATTGACCAATAGTCAAATCAGTTGATAATAACAAGTATTTCTTATAATTCTCTGGAAAAGAATTGGAATGTATAAGAAGAGAAGTTTCATATCCGAGTGCACCCATATCTAAGAAATGTGTTGCTTGGACCATTTGCAAAAATCGAATAACATTCATCCTTCGGATAATAGTTCTCCTAGAAACGTTTAGATTAGTAGCAAAATCTTGATGAGTTGGCTGTAGGTAGAAGGCAGAAGCATCTTTTCCAAGTAATTGGTAGGCCTTCAAGATTAAGATATCTATACTATCAAGTGGAATTGTGAAATTTACTAATATTGGTACCAGAAGATCAAAGAGAGATTCAATATTTCCTTCTATTTCTTTAGTCAATAATCCTCTTAAATAATCCTCAAATAAATTTCGCTTATGATAAGAAATTTCGTAATTTATCAATTGCAAAGGGAAGTTTATACTTCCTCTTTTTCCTAATTTTAGCATTAGTGACGAGAAACTTTTTACCCATCCCTCATATAGTTCAACATATTCAGTATCCTTATATTTTTCGAAAAAAGGTAGAGTATGGCTATTAAACAGCTCTTTTGCTAAATCAAGAGCTTGATCAATCGAATATTCAGGAGCTTTTTTATGAACCTCTCCCCAAATGTTCAAAAAATCTAGTACAAATTCCTCAATGTCATATTCGGCTTTTTGTCGGAAATTATCAATGATTTGAGGAATTTGTTCTAAGTCTGTCATCTGATAGCAAGAAGGGGGAGTGGAGGTATTTAAAAACAATTCTAGACAATTTCTCCGAGTATGTCAATATGACATTAAAACTTCTTTAACTACAATACTATGTAATAAACAAGTAAAAAAAACGAATTAAATAATAAGATGTGAGAATATGGAAAGAACAATAAGAACACGACAAGTAAAGAATGATGCTAAGTTATTACTGATAAAATACCTACCCTGGTTATTTGTGATTATGATGTTATTAGTAACATCCACAATAGGAACATCAACCGCCTTGGGACCACATGGACCAGGTATGGACTGATTTTCA
>SDBT01008243.1_pt1 | contig 17033 bp, 21 predicted proteins | sample 2277101 | NCBI WGS metagenome assembly SDBT01 (sample SAMN10404973, study PRJNA504765) | marine sediment metagenome | isolation source: marine sediment core GS10_PC15, 103 cmbsf | place: Arctic Ocean: Southern Knipovich Ridge | collected 2010
GCAGTTTCAACCGCCACTGGCTCAGGCGGTGCTTCTTCTGGTTTTACCTCAGTTACTGCCCCAGCAGTTTCAACCGCCACTGGCTCAGGCGGTGCTTCTTCTGGTTTTACCTCAGTTACTGCCTCAGCAGTTTCAACCGCCACTGGCTCAGGCGGTGCTTCTTCTGGTTTTACTTCAGATACCGCCCCAGCAGTTTCAACCGCCACTGGTTCAGGCGGTGCTTCTTCAACCTCTAGCAGTTCAAGTTCAGGGAGAATATCACCTTTATATGTCCACACCTTTACCCCAATTCGACCCAGCGTGGTACGTGCTTCGGCAAAGCCATAATCAATATCAGCTCGTAGTGTATGGAGGGGTACTTGTCCTTCATGCATAGTCTGGCGGCGAGCAATCTCGGCACCACCTAATCTACCGGCACAACTGATTCTTATTCCCTTAGCGCCCGCCATAATGGTGCGAGAAATTGCCTGTTTCATCGCCCTGCGGTAAGCAATACGACCTTCAATCTGGTCAGCAATTGTCCTGGCTATCAAATAGGCATCAAGCTCAGGCTGTTGAATTTCCTGAATATTGAGTTGTATCTTCTTATCAAGAAGGGACTCGAGGTGAAGCCGCATTTTATCGACTCGCTGCCCCCCCCGCCCGATGACCACACCAGGTCGGGCAGTGTGGATAGTTACCGACACCTTGTTTGCCTGGCGGTCAATCTGAATTTGTGAAATGGCCGCTCTAGCATACTCAGATTGAATTGCCTCTCTGAGCTTCAGGTCTTCATGCAAAAACTCGGCATAGTTCTTCTCGGCATACCACTTTGCTTGCCAATCACGTATACCTCCGAGTCTAAAGCCTAAAGGATGAACTTTACGTCCCATTAATCTCCTTGCTCCGCAACAATAACTGTAATATGGCAAGAATGCTTAAGGATAGGGCTCGCCCGGCCTCGAGGCTGAGGACGAAACCTCTTCAGGGTTCTTGCTTCATCGGCAGAGACTTTGACAATCTTCAAATCGGCGGGTTCCATCTGAAAATTATTGTCGGCATTAGCTGCCGCTGATTTCACCACCTTGGCTACAATCCGAGCCGCTGGTGAAGGGGCAAACCTGAGTATGGTCAGTGCTTCATCTACCTTCTTGCCCCGTATCATATCTACTATCAGGCGCACTTTCCTCGGTGATAGACCGGTGTCTTTGGCTACTGCTTTTACTTCCATTTATGCCCTACTTTTACTTTCTTATCTGGGTAGTTTTCTCTGTCTTACTGGTGTGACCCCTAAAGGTTCGGGTTAAGGCAAACTCACCCAACTTGTGCCCCACCATATTTTCGGTGATAAAGATAGGTACGTGCCTCCTGCCATCGTGTACTCCAATAGTGAGCCCCACCATCTGAGGCATGACGGTAGATGAGCGTGACCAAGTTTTTATTACTGCCTTCTGCCCGGACTGGTTAAGCATCTCCACTTTCTTTAGCAGCTTGGCATCAATGGCTGGACCCTTTTTAGCTGATCTTGACATTTACCTATTTCCCCCGACGCTTAACAATCAACTTATCTGAAGCTTTTGGCTTGCGAGTTCTATAGCCCAGAGCCGGCTTTCCCCATGGTGTTTTAGGCCCGGGCATGCCTATTGGTGATCTGCCTTCCCCACCACCATGAGGGTGGTCACGGGGGCTCATGGCTGAACCTCTAACCGTAGGTCGCCAGCCCAACCACCGTTTACGACCCGCCTTGCCCAGTTTTATATTCTGATGGTCAATATTACCTAACTGTCCGATGGTAGCTAAGCAATCGCTACGAATACGCCGCATCTCACTGGATGGTAATCGAATCAGGGCGTATTCACCTTCTTTTACCATTAGTTGGGCGGCTGTCCCGGCACTCCGCACCAACTGTCCACCTCTCCCTCTCTCCAGCTCGATATTGTGGATTAAAGTGCCGGTTGGGATTAGCTTAAGGGGTAGAGTATTCCCCGGTTTTACTTCAGCGTCACTACCTGACATTATGGTGTTCCCGACATTAAGTTCTAAGGGGGCAAGGATATAGCGTTTAGCCCCATCAGCGTAGTGAATGAGAGCAATGCGTGCCGAACGGTTTGGGTCATACTCAATAGCCGCCACCCTGCCCGGAACGCCAACTTTATCTCGCTTAAAGTCAATAATGCGAAGCCTTTGCTTTGCTCCACCACCCCGGTGACGAACGGTTATTTTCCCCCGACTATTACGCCCGGCTTTCTTTTTAAGGGGTAGGAGTAGCGATTTCTCTGGCTTACCTTTGGTTATTTCTTCAAAGGTGGAGCCGCTCATACCCCGCCTGCCGGGAGAAGTTGGGCGATATACCTTTAGTGCCACTCAATCCTCCTATAAATACTAAATACTTTCAAAGATTTCTATCTTGTCCCCTGGCTGGAGGGTGACGATCGCCTTTTTCCAGGATTGGCCTTGTATCTCTCGTCTGCCTACCCTTCGTGTCTTGCCGGGTACTGTCATCGTATTAACTGCGGTCACCTTGACCTTAAATGCCTTTTCCACAGCCTGTTTAACCTGGTGTTTATTAGCCTCTCCAGCTACCTCAAAGACATACTTGCCTTGAGCCTGGAGTGCCGCATTCTTCTCAGTTATTAACGGACGGCGCAACGTCTCATAGAGATGCATTGCTTTCTCCTTGAGACAACCTCTGACCCCATATCTGCTCCGCTTTACGCACTGCCGCCTCGGTCATCAATAATATCCGGTGAGAAAGGATGTCAACCACATTAAGCAAACTGGCCGGTGTTATCTCAATCCCGGTCAGATTACGGGCTGATTTAACTATACCAGCTTCTGGTTCAGAAGTAGCGATAAGAGCTGAAGAGTCCACGCCTAGTGCGGCTAAAATCTGTACCATCTCCTTAGTCTTGGGCTGGTCAAACTTTAACTGTTCTAAGATTCTTAACTCTCCCTCTCTGGCTTTTGCCGATAGCACGCACCTTAAAGCTAGTTGGCGCATCTTTTTAGGCATTGCTTGTCTATAACTCCTCGGCTTAGGACCGAAAGTGATGCCACCACCTCGGCGCAGTGGTGACTTCGAGGCCCCAGCCCGAGCCAAACCGGTGCCTTTCTGCCGAAATAACTTTCGGCTACTGCCCGAAACCTCGCCGCGGGTTTTGGTACTAGCTGTGCCCTGACGAGCATTTGCCCGTTGCCTTACCATAGCCTGGTGTACTACCGCTTCATTAAATGGCACGGCAAAGATATGGTCGCTTATCTCAATATGTTTAATCACTTCCCCGGCAAGGTTATAAACTGGGACTTCCACTTGCTCCTCCACCTGATTTTCTTATTAGCAGTAGTCCATTCTTGGCCCCGGGCACTGCTCCCTTAATCAGTAGTAAATTACGGGCAGGGTCAGCTTCAATGACCTCCAGATGACGCGCTGTCACCCGGCTATTTCCCATATGCCCGGCCATACGTTTCCCTTTGAGTACTCTACCTGGCGAGGTAGTAGCCCCTATGGAGCCTGGAGCGCGGTGTCGGTCTGACTGTCCGTGCGTTTTGGGTCCACCCGCAAAATGATAGCGTTTTACTACGCCGGCAAAGCCTTTACCCTTTGATATCCCGGTAATATCAACCAGGTCGCCTGCCTTAAATAGGCTGACATCAATCTTTTCGCCTACTTTAATAGCTTCATCCTCACCTGTCCTGAATTCTCGAAGATACTTAAGCTGCCCCAGCTCCTTGAGATGCCCCCGCTGAGGAGACTTGAGTCGCTTGGTTTCACTAAAGCCAAGCTGAGCTGCATTATACCCATCCTTAGCTGCCGTTTTAACCTGGGTTACGGTGCAGGGGCCAGCCTCAATAGCAGTTACTGCCTCCACTTTAGCGTTTTCCCTGAATATCCGGGTCATACCCAATTTTTTGCCGATAATACCCTGCATCATATCTCTAGCCGTCCCAGTTTTTTTCATAGCTTAATATCTATTTCAACCCCTGAGGGTAGGTTCAGGTTAGCCAAGGCATCTATCGTTTTGGAAGTTGTGTCCACAATATAAATAAGGCGCTTATGAGTTCGAATTTCGAACTGCTCTTGTGAGTCCTTATCTATAAACGGGGAGCGGATAACACTGAATTTTTGAATATGGGTGGGCAGGGGTACCGGTCCGATAACAACCGCCCCGGTTCGCTCCACCGCTCCCACAATCTGCTCCGCAGATTGGTCAAGTAGCTTGTGGTCAAACCCCTTTAACTTGATACGAATCTTCTGTCTTGGCATATAAAATATCCTTTACCTATCTTCTAGTCGTAGTTTTACCACGAATTTGGTCTGCCAATTCGCTTGATAGCTCCTGATATTTATGGACCTCCAGGGAATGGGTAGCTCTGCCCTGAGTTAGTGACCTGAGACTGGTGGCATAGCCAAAGCTCTCAGCTAAGGGGATAATGGCATGGATGGCGCACATTTCACCCTCCGTCTCGATAGACTCAATGCGGCTCCTCCTTGAATTGAGGTCATCTATTATATCACCGAGAAACTGGTGTGGTGCCACCACTTCCAGTTTCATAATAGGCTCAAGAAGGACGGGTTTGGCTTTGATAACCCCATCCTTTAGCGCTATTGAACCAGCCATCTTAAAAGCTAACTCTGAAGAGTCAACCTCGTGGTACTTACCATCATAAAGGGTCACCTTAATATCAACTACAGGATAGCCACCCCATACCCCGGTCACCATAGCCTCTTTAATACCGGTCTTCACGGCTGGAATATATTGCTTGGGCAGAGTTCCGCCTTTAGTATTGTCTACAAACTGGAAGCCACTGCCGCGCTCCATAGGCTCAAGCTCGAGAAAGACATGACCATATTGACCGTGTCCCCCGGTTTGCCGAATAAATTTTCCTTCAACTTTAACCGGTGTCGTAATGGTTTCCTTATAGGCGACCTGTGGCTTGCCGACCTGTGCCCCCACATTAAATTCGGTAAGTAATCTGCTGACTATAACCTCAAGGTGAAGCTCACCCATACCTGAAATAACCGTCTGCCCGGTCTCCTCATTGTAAGTCACCTTGAAGGTAGGGTCCTCCTCGGTTAGTTTATGTAGGGCTACCCCCATCTTGTCTTGGTCGGCTCTAGTTTTGGGTTCAATGGCAATAGACAGCACTGGCTGAGGGAAGCGGATAGATTCAAGAAGCACCGGGTGGGAGGAGTCACACAGGGTATCACCGGTAAAGGTATTCTTAAGCCCCAGGCTAGCCACAATATCTCCGGTATTCGCTTCAGCCACTTCCTCGCGACGGTTGGCATGCATTAGCAGTAGCCGCCCAATGCGCTCTCTATCACCTCGGGTTGTGTTATATATTTGGGCTCTCGCTTTCACCTTGCCTGAATATACTCTGAAGTAGACCAGCCTGCCGACAAAGGGGTCGGAAACCGCCTTAAAGGCTAGTGCAGAGAAGGGGGCATCATCTCTAGCCGGGCGAGTGACTTCAGTGTCTTGCCGGATATCAATAGCTCTTATGGGGGGCATATCTAGCGGGGAAGGAAGATAGTTTACAATAGCATCAAGTAATCGCTGAATGCCTTTATTCTTTAACGCACTACCGCAAAGAACGGGTACCCCCTTATTAGCCAGGGTTACTCTTCTCAGGGCATCTCTTAACTCGGTGGCAGTAATACTACTATCACTGAGATAAGCCGCCATAATATGGTCATCAGCTTCCGCTAATTTTTCAATTAGTGCCTGACGAAACTCATTACATTTTGCCTGCTCTGATTCAGGAATAGCTACCTCCGATGGTTCTGAATCAGGGTCCTCGTCAAAGCGCCACGCCTTATTCTCCAACAGGTCAATAATTCCCTCATACGAGGCCTCATTGCCCAAGGGAAGTTGTACCGGTAAAGGCTTGGATTTCAGTCGCCTTTCAATCATGGACAAGGTTCGGTGAAAGCTGGCGCCGGTCCGGTCCATCTTATTAATAAAGCAGATTCTAGGCACATGATACCGGTCAGCCTGCCGCCATACCGTCTCTGATTGGGCTTCAACCCCGGCCACGGCATCAAAAACTACTACTCCCCCGTCCAGCACTCTGAGACTGCGCTCAACCTCAGCTGTAAAATCCACGTGTCCCGGGGTATCAATAATATTGATACGGTGGTCCTGCCAGTAGCAGGTGGTAGCCGCCGCCGTGATGGTAATACCGCGTTCCCGCTCCTGTGTCATCCAATCCATCACGGTGGTGCCTTCATCTACCTCGCCAATCTTGTAGGTACGGCCGGTATAATATAGTATCCTTTCCGTGACGGTGGTCTTGCCGGCGTCAATATGGGCGATAATACCAATATTTCGAACATGCTCTAACGGGAACCGCCTAGACATAGTCCTATCCTCTGCTTTTCGTGTTACCGGTGTTGGATTTTTTACCATAGCATTAGAAGTAATAGATCTCCTCCTCTACCATTTGTAGTGGGCGAAGGCTCTATTAGCCTCAGCCATTTTATGAGTATCCTCACGCTTTTTAATAGTTGTCCCTTGCTCTTTTGAGGCGTCAACAAGTTCAGCCGCCATCTTCGCTGCCATAGATTTGCCTTCTCTACCTCTGGCTGATTTTAATAGCCAGCGTATGCCTAGAGAAAGACCGCGGTCAGGCCGAACCTCCACTGGCACCTGGTAGGTAGCACCGCCAACACGGCGTGGCTTAACCTCAAGCAGAGGGGTTGCGTTTCTTATTGCCAGTTCTAAAACGCTGACCGGGTCTTTTGCCCCCTGTTCTTCTATAATTTGCAGGGCATCGTATATAATTCCCTCCGCAGTGGTTTTTTTGCCCCGCATCATTACCTTATTAATCAACCTGGCTACGGTCACATTGTTATATTTAGCATCAGGTAGTGTTTCTCTTTTTATAACCCTAGCTCGCCTTGGCATTTTACCTCCTGTAATTTAAGAGAGATGGAAAGCCCTTCTGGCTTTCCAGTGGTTTAGCTTAAGTAATCTCAGCTACGGTTTTGGCTTTTTTTGTCCCGTACCGGCTACGACTTTGACGGCGATTAGCTACGCCGCTGGTATCCAGTGCCCCCCGGACAATATGATAGCGGACGCCAGGCAGGTCTTTTACCCGCCCCCCACGAATCAGGACTACAGAGTGTTCCTGTAACTCATGCCCTTCACCGGGAATGTAGGCGGTTACCTCCATCATGTTGGTCAGCCTTACTCTGGCTATTTTACGCAGCGCCGAGTTGGGCTTCTTGGGGGTAGTAGTCTTAACCAGAACACAAACCCCTCGCTTCTGCGGAGAGCCCTTCCCCTCTATTGTCTTATTCTTCAGGGCGTTATAAATAAGCCGTAATGCTGGCGCGGTGGTTTTCTTGCCAACCTTCTTGCGCCCTTTGCGGATAAGCTGATTAACCGTAGGCAATTTTCTCCTTTCTATGACCCACAATGTCAATGGATGAGCTTCTGCTCATCCATTCGAACCATAATACTGGATTTCTCAATCTAGTATTTACCGGCTGAACTGAAAAACACTAACTGTGCAGTCTACCATAGTCAGAAGTTAACTGTCAACAGTTTGGATGGGGAGGTAGGGATGTGCGAAACTATGTGACAATAAAAAAAGAATCAGCAACTGTGAGGAAACTTGCCGATTCTCATTTTATTAATTCCTAAAAGTTATTAATGATTAATGACCCCAATCTCCGAAGAACATATTTACTCCCCCTCCAAATTCAAAATGGTCATAATAACTACGCTGTTTAATTATAGAGATTTATTCATAGAGAAGTCAAGTGGTCGTTGAGATCGGTACTTCCCAAACTACTGCATATCTATGATACATTAACGGCCGATGAACTTCTAATATGGCGTTACATCCATCAAAAGTAAAGTTATCTGGTGGAATCTTCAATCCTCCGGGGCGAGCTTCTGTTCCAAAGTACACTCTAGGTCGAGGATTTACTGGATAATCAGGAGGAAACTCCATGTGCAACTTAAAAACTTCAATTGGCCAAGCGATTTCCTTCAAAGCGAACTCTAATCCCCCTTGTAGAAATACATCATCGGTTCCCGACTCGATCAGTCTGTCAAGCTCTTCTTTACTCATTGTATAGGCATTTCTTGTTTGTAAAGTGAAGCCATAATTTATCATACCGCTTCTATTGTCGAGCGGAGGATCAAAGCGCACTACTCCTACTTCAGCGCTAGGACCACTCATAGAATTATCCCTAATCCATGTAGCACATTCGGGTCCGTTTAATTGGAAACTGCCTTCTACAATATTCCCCGATGTAATCCTGAAATCGTGAGTAATTTCGGATTGCCTGAGGTCTGGGATCATAACCTTTAATCCGGTAAGGCATAACTCGTGTTCTGCTCTACCATCCATATGCAGTTTATTTTGGACATAATACTCATCAAATCTGTAACCCATTAGGCTAACGACGCGTTGCCATTGTACCGGGTTTTTTTGTCTAAGAAAGTTATCTACAATTTGGTTTAGTTGCTCAATGTTCAAGTAATTATGGTGTTCATGGCCACCGCTTTCCAAAAGCATCGTTTTGACGTTTGGTGGTGCCTCTGAAAAACCGCGTGCTTGGTATATTAGAAGTGTTATTACTGTATACTCAGTGCAGCGTGCGATTTCAAATAGCTCTCCACCGGGTTGTGTTACTTCGAAGATCGCATATTTACAGTTATGTAGCAGCCGTAGGTCTGCTTCATGTACTTGGCCTGGCGGTATCTGAAAGTCATCGTAGGGTAGGATAGGCGTAAAGTCTGCCTTAAGCCTATAGACCGCATCTTTGATGCTACGTAGGTTACTAATTGATGCATAATTGCCACCAATGAACACTCTACGATTGTATGTACCCGGTAGACAATCGAGAGGTAGTCGTCCATTGGGGAAGTAATCTGTAATTTCACTATCGCAATTAGGACATTTGGTCTTGAGCTGTAAACTCATAAATTCGGAATGGCAGAGAGGCCATTTGATTGGCAATTGGTATATTTGGGTTGCTTTTACGGTTCTTTCACGATTACAAGCGTCGCATTTGAGTCGAACTTCTACTACTGTCATGCCGATGTTGCAATCTTTGCAAATAGCTGGCTTTGGCACTAGAGGCATAATGTACCTCCTATATTTAAATTGTATCACAAAGGAACAAGAAATGTGCGCTAACGGTCAAAACTTAATACCTAAAACTATGAGAATGGACTAAAAAAATAAGGATTGTTAATAAATAAATTGGGGTTCACCAACGAAGTCAATGGCTAGAGATGGCCCAACTTGTATCATGAAGGCACACATATTGCCAATAGGCACTCATTGCTTTTGACTTAAACCTGGTTATACCCTAAACTTGAAGCATTAGTAAAATAGAGATAGTTGCTGATGAGAATCGGAACCAGGAATGAGCTCATACTTCTGAACTTGCTGGTTATGGTGCTGATTGCTGTTTTTAATCTTTTCCCGTCCAATATTCTGCGCATTATCCTGGGAGCGCCATTTCTCCTTTTCTTCCCTGGTTATACTTTAGTGACCGCCCTGTTTATCAAAAAAGAAGGCTTGGACGGTATTGAGAGGGTGCTGCTGAGCCTGGTGATGAGCATAGTGGTAGTGCTGTTCCTCGGGCTTATCCTTAACTATACCCCCTGGGGAATAAGACCGGAACCGATTCTCTACTCTACTGCCTTGTTTATATTTATTACCTCGGTTATTGCCTGGTTGAGGCGGGGGCAGCTTTTCAGGTTGGGAGAAGCAGAGTAACTAACCTGTCTTGTCAACTTGCCCAATGCGGTGTTAGAATGGGGGACAGCAGCTAGAAAAATGGGCCGCTAGCTCAACTGGCAGAGCAGCTGACTCTTAATCAGCAGGTTACAGGTTCGAGTCCTGTGCGGCTCAGACTCAGAGCCCTCCTCTTTGACAACATCTTGACAACTTTTGAACACTTTAGTAGGCCGTGCAGGTCAAAAGGTAGAACCTTTTCAAAAGCTTTCGCGCTCGTATATTAAGGTTCCTTTTTATATTGACAAACTCTCTGTGTAGAAATAAAATCAAAGTCCCAAGTCCACAGCATACAAGGGAGTGAATCCTCAGTCCGATGGAGAGGAAGTGTAATGAATAGATTTAATGTTGCCGATAATAAAGAATTGGACAAATGGATAGAATCAAAAGAAACAATAGATACAAGTAACGCCATTAAAGTCTTAAAAGAAGTGAAACAAATTTTAGGTAGTTTTGGAGTAACTTTCTTTCTGCGACAGAGCACCTGCCTTGGAGCGATTAGAGATAATGGATTTATTCCGTGGGATATTGATGTAGATATAGGCTCAGTCATAGGTCTTCATGGATTGACCGAGGAGTCACTAGATCAAATTGTAGTTGCCTTCAGGAATAACGGTTTTCTCACCAGAATAGAGCGGAGGGATTCTATTATATATTTACCGCTCGTAAAGTTGTCAATAAGGTGCGACTGGATATGCTTTAAAATTATTGATGATTATATAGTTCAATTCCCCTTCCTCAAAACTCCTCTTAGTTTGTTTACTAATTTAAAAGAAATAACCTTCCTTGGTGAGAAGTTCTACGTGCCTAACCCACCCAAGGAATATCTGCGTCATAAATATGGAGACGATTGGCAAATTCCTAAGAGATGGGGGGATTTTGAGGAAGATGTGCTTAATCAAGCAACTAAAATGCCAGCACCCAACAGCACAGGAGAACTAAGGCAGTTAATCGCCAGATACCTTCTGTTCTGGCGTGCTAGTAAGATTAGGGTTTTTGACAAAGAGTGGAAGCCCGTTGATGGAGCTGAGGTTATAGCTGTTGGGTTGGGCCATTATAGAACCGATAAGCAGGGATGCGCAAGCTTTTATGTGCCTCAAGATGACTTCTATCCACTCATTGTCAGGTTTGAGAACAAGAAGAAAATAAACTACTTGCAAAGGATTAAACCAGGTGAAGTAATAGATATTCGGTTACTGTAGATATCCTTTCGAGTATAGCCATCCGATTCAATTGTTAAGTTCTAGAGCATTCTAGGTTATGAATTATCTATTGTCACTACCTATGGGACTATGATTCCCCAGTCTCACCCAGAAGCACCACGCCGCGAAACGGGCCCCGCTTTAATAAGAAAGGGAAGCTGTAACGCTTCCCTTTCCTGTTTCTTGGCAGCGGGGAGGGGGGTGAGCTAATAGATATCTCTAATAATTCATTAAACAAAATGACGGTTTGTTAGGTGTTTAACAAAAGGGGCTTTTGTTATATCAAAGGAAGCAATTGCATCCTTTTCCCTCTCTCAGAGGTAGCACCTTTGTGCAAGATGAAAGGCGATTAAGTACATCAAGAGGCCGTAACCGGTTGGTACCAAGAGCAGGTGACAGTGCACAAACGGGCACACTTGTGTTTAAAGCTGTGTAGACGGCAAGGGAGTAGCCTCGACCCCAGCAGCCGCCTTTCCCGTAATAATAGAACTTATGTTTAACATAGAGAGAGCAAACACTCAGTAAATCTGAGATCTAGCCCTCTTTACCTTACTAGTGCAATGACCAACGCGACAATCTGTTGGACGGGAAACATACACAAAATACAAGTTGCTCGTTATTCCACGGTAAAGACCAAAACGCCATAGTTTTGTAATATTTCCTCCCCCCTTTTTATGACTATGTTATTTCCCTATTGATAAACTGGAGATAACCGTGGTCGATTCAACTGTCTGAAGAATGAGGTTGAGGGGTGATACCCCGGAAATATTTAGAAGAAAAGGAGGGGAACCGTGAAAAAATTCATCGTAATCTACCATGCTCCTGTGACTGCAATAGAACAAATGCAAAATGTTAGCCCGGAAGATATGGCGAAGGGCATGGAGCCGTGGATGGAGTGGGCAAAAAAGTGCGGCAGTAGTCTGGTTGATTTCGGGACTCCACTAAGTGGCGGACAAAAGCTAACTAAGTCAGGCAGTTCACCGAGTGATAAAGATGTCACCGGATACTCAATTATTCAAGCAGAGGATATGGATGGAGCGAAAGCTCTACTCGAGGGGCACCCGCACCTTCAGTGGACGGACGATGCCGAGATTGAAGTTTATGAATCTATACCCATGTGATTTTTGCAAATGGGCTAAGTAAAGGAGGCAAATTCATGCGAAAAATCATTGCGATATTAACATTGTTGGTAATAGTTTTAACGCTTGGTTTGACTGGTTGCCAAACAGGGTCAACCCTAACCCTTAGTTTCGATCAATTAGAGGCGCTTGAAAAAGGACATTACGAGGGCTGGGCTATATTCGGTGATGAGAAAGTTAGTACAGGAACGTTTAATATAGGGGATGTTTTGTCATTTTCTGTCTCCAGAGATCTGACGGATGCCGATATGATAGTAATTACTATCGAACCGGAGGGAGACAGCGATAAGGTACCAAGCGGGATTGTGGTATTAGCCGGCGAATTGAACGGGAATTCAGCAAATCTTAAGTTTCCTGTTGATTTTTCTGGAGCTTCCGGAATCTACATATTGGCGACTCCGACTAATGGGGATGATTCCGATGAAAACAGCGGAATATGGTTTTTACAGGTGCCGCCACAAGCCAGTTTAGAATTGCCTACCCTACCCTCGGGCTGGACATATGAAGGGTGGGCGGTCAACAAAGGTATGCCGCTAACTAGCGGGAAATTCGCATCTGGCAATGGAGCCGACAATTTTAACGGTTACAGCGGTCCTGAAGCGGGTCCACCATTTCCTGGGGAAGATTACCTGCAAAATGCTCCACAAGGCATTACATTCCCCATCAATCTTGCCGATGGGGCCAGCCTAGCAGTTATTTCTGTGGAGCCTGATTTAGACGGTGCGGATCCGACAGGGACTGGTCCTTTTCAGATAAAACCTCTCGTCGCTAATATACCTTTAGGAGCCAATGACCATACTAACTATGATATGAATTTGAACTTAAGTTCGGTACCGTCGGGACTTGCGGAGATAAGCAAATAAAATACTGTTTACCACCGGCTTACAGTCGAAACTCTGGATTTACGAAGGCCAATACTATCAATGCTTGATTATGTTAGAGAAGCCCTGGTTGAAAGATGGTTGATGGATGACCTTGCTCCGCGCATCAAGGAGCTAAGAGCATACCAGCACGAATTGCAGCAGCAGCGAGATAATCTTCTAAGCAGAATTGAATCGAGCAATCCCGAAGAGCTGGATGCAAATGAAGTGATAAGCTATGTTAATGAACTGGAGCAGATCCTCGGTGAGGCATCGTTTCTCTAACAAAAGACTTTCCTCAGGAGATTTGTGAAACGAGTGGAGATCAATCCCAAGGAGGTATAGAATGATTTTTCACAGTCGAAAGTTATTGTTAGGTGTGGTGATCGTTGTCTTGGTAGGTCTTGTTTTTACAGCCTGCGCAGCACCAGCACCTGCACCGGCTCCAGCGCCAGCTCCAGCGCCAGCTCCGGCACCGGCTCCTGCGTCTGCACCTCCCAATGTCGAAATTACTTTGCCGTCCAGCGGCAGCACGCTGCAGCCCGGTGACGTTATGGTCACCGTTCGCGTGGAGAATTTCAACTTAGTTGACAAACTAGGTGAAGAAAATGTACCTGGTGAGGGGCATCTTCACTTCTACATGGATGTGGAAGTGCCTACCAACCCAGATAAGCCTGCGGTTACGGAAAAAGGCACCTATGCTGTAACCACGAAACCTTCTTACACGTGGACAGATGTGAAACCCGGTGAACACACCTTCTCGGTGCAACTGGTGAACAATAGTCATACTCCCTTGGACCCTCCCGCTGTTGATACGGTAAGGATTACCGTGGAGAAAGCACCATCGCCCTCCGTGAAAATAACCGAACCGGGAGATGGGGCAACGCTCCCCGCCGGCAATATCAAGATTTCCGTTAGCGTCTCCAATTTTGATATTGTCAACAAATTGGGTGATGCACCTGCTCTCGGTGAAGGTCATCTCCATTTCTACATGGATGCTGAGCCGCCTACTGTACCAGGAAAGCCGGCAGTAACCGAACCGGGTACCTATGCTGCCACCGCCGAAACTTCATATACCTGGGAGAACGTCGAGCTCGGCACTCGTACCTTCTCAGTGCAACTGGTGAACAACAACCACACTCCACTCGAACCACCGGTCACTGCCACTATTCCGGTGACCATCGCTGAGTCAGTGACAATAAACCTGAGTGCACAAAACGTGGCTTTCGACAAGAGCAAGATCACCGTTCCGGTTGGTGCCATGGTGACCATAGTTTTCAACAACAAAGAGAGCATTCCCCATAACTTTGCCCTCTATAAAACGCCAATGGCGAGCGAATCCATATTCGTGGGGGATATCATTACTGGGCCCGGAACCATTGAGTATACGTTTATGGCGCCAGCTACTCCGGGCACCTATTTCTTCCGATGCGATGTTCACCCAAGCATCATGAAGGGCGATTTCATAGTCGGGGAACAGGCAGCGTCATCGGGGGGAAATGGTGGTGGCTCTTCCGGTGGTGGCGGTTATTAAGAGCCTGAAATAGCGGAGAATATCAAACTAATCGCAGGGAGGCTTACATAAAGATGGCTGGAACCAGTAAGGTTCCATTCAGTACCGGCACTGTTGGTCAATGTTTGTGCCCAGGATGTCCTGTCCAGGCGAAGAGCAGTTGCGTGGCCGACCTTAAGAACGGTCTTCAGGCATCGCTGGTCAGGAACCCACTGCAACGAGAGGACATCCCCGGCCTTTATTGCTCTACGGGCAAGGCCACTTGCCCCGGCCTTGACCCCAGCCAGAGTTGCCTCTGCTACGGATGCCCCGTTTTCTCTCAGTACAGCCTGGTGGGCGGTCAGCCAGTCGGCTACTACTGCCGTGACGGCGCATTGAGCTAGTATTTTAGCAGGAGGCTAAGGATGTGGCAATTTGAAACTGTCATGTCCTCCGTATTCTCTAAATACCGTGGCGCCCAACACATCTCGATAAAACCATCGGGAGCGCTCAATGTCAGTCACGACAAGTAGTGTGGTCAACTCAACACCGTCAATAGGAAATTGTTTCTCCATCGTGTCACCCTCCACAGTTTTACATTCGTGGATTATAGTCTAGTATACAACTGGTATGTCATAAGGGGAGTTTATATAATGGTGTGTTATTCATTAAATATGGCATGGGGAGAGGAGAAATAATACAAAAGCACATAACCGGGGATGACCAAGAGATAGTGTTTGAACCGAGCCCTAAATGGGTGAGGGTAATGTTTGGCGGTGAATTCATCGCCGACAGTAAACGGGCACATCTACTACGTCCCGGGGGTCCACCCTATTACTATTTCCCCAAAGAAGACGTACGCATGGACTTACTACAACCTACCAGGCATACAGAATACTCGCCGGGCCTAGGAGATGCTTCTTACTTGACGGTTAAAGTTGGAGATAGAATCGCCGAGAATGCAGCATGGACTTACCCTAAACGTATCTCTGACACATTCGATCTAAGTGGCTATGTTGCTTTCGTATGGGATAAGATGGACGCCTGGTTCGAGGAGGCTGAACCAGTCTACATTCACCCACACGATCCACATAAGAGGATCGATATATTACAGAGCACTCGTCAGGTCATGGTAATTGTTGGCGGCGAGACGGTAGCTGAAAGTCATAATCCTGTCCTCCTCTTCGAGACTGGTTTGCCAACCCGCTACTATCTGCCCGAGCTAGATGTCCGAATGGACTTGTTTATTCCGAGTGATAAGGTTACAGGTTGTGCTTACAAAGGTAAGGCACAATACTATTCAGTAAGAGTAGGCGACCAGATCATAGCCGACATCGCTTGGTATTATACCTATCCCACATTAGAGGCTTCTAAGATTGCCGGAATGATCTGCTTTTTTAATGAGCGAGTCGATGCGCTTTACGTGGATGGTGTGAAACAGTCGAAGCCAAAGACACCGTGGTCATAGACTGACTTAGCTGGCATCCTATGCGGTGGCTACAATCGGGTGCCAAGATTTGTTACAATGGATACTATGGAGGTACAGATGAGCGAGCTTGTTAGACTACAGCCTGTGCCTGAGGACTGGGAGAGTGCGCTGGTCGCGCGCGAGTACGGAAAGCCTTGCGTTGTGGGCATTGACCGGGCGATGACGAAGCTCTACGACGGCCAGATGGTAGAAGTCGATGGCACGGCGGGAGTGATCCGTCTTCTGTCGTAACCAGAGAGAAATCGTGATGAGCATCAAGGTAGAGCTTGTCTCAGTATATGAAGGTAAAGTGATAGGGTATCTCGGAATTCTTCGGTTCAATGCCCCCTTTGATTATGGAGTCACGTAGAGCGTTTGGCAACACGCTGTGCATGATTCATGCTCACCGGTTTGACAACATCTTTTATTTCACGAATCTCGGGCAGCACAAACCGGTCGAAACGCTCGGCGGCGGCCTCCTGAATGCCGGGCACGACATGCGAGTAGGTGTCCAGTGTGAAGGACAATGAGCTGCTATGAAGCTGCCCGTTTGGAGTTCACTTTAGGCTATGGCTGTTCGTTCATCTTTGACAGCAAGTAGTGGCTGGAGGGGTGAGAGGAAGCAGTATAGTAACACGATGTATAGTCAAATCTCCATCCTGGGGACAGCTAGTCTCGACTTCCCCATAAAAATATAGAACAGACCAGTGTCATCGTGACCAGAACAGCACCGATGAACGTGAAGGTGAGGTAGAAGTCAAAGTGGTCAATGAGATAACCTATCACGGGTGTTAAAACACCCATGCCTCCTATAGAGCCAAAGTAGAAGATACCAAGTATTGATGAGCGATGGCGTTCCGAGACTTGACCGACAATGTAAGCTTCTGCCGCCGGCTGTGGGATATATAGAACCATACCCAGGATGAATAGTATGGCAACAAAACCCAAGCCGTAGGGGACTAAGTTCAACAGGTAGATGAACGGGCCCGCCATAAAGCACACCGCTAGCAGCACTGGTACTCTCCCTAAACGGTCGGATAAATGTCCACCTAAAGGGCTGGCCCACAGTCCGGCAAAGTAAATAACGGCTATAAGTGCTGCGGCTGCCTCCCTACCAATACCAAAGTGGTC
>SDBT01008244.1_pt1 | contig 17031 bp, 14 predicted proteins | sample 2277101 | NCBI WGS metagenome assembly SDBT01 (sample SAMN10404973, study PRJNA504765) | marine sediment metagenome | isolation source: marine sediment core GS10_PC15, 103 cmbsf | place: Arctic Ocean: Southern Knipovich Ridge | collected 2010
TTTCTCAAGCTCAACCTGAGATTCCCGCCTGGTTCTTTAAGTTGGGAATCCTGGCTCTGGCACTTGCGTTTGCCGTTGGGCTTTATCTGACTTTCCAGACAGGGTGGCTGGTACTTGCGTTTTCCTTTTTAGGATTTCTCGGTGCTTACTTTTATGTGGGCCCGCCGATCAGATGGGCATATCGTGGGTTTGGAGAATTAGTGATAGCTCTGTCCTATGGGCCGTTTATGTTGTTAGGAAGCTACTATATTCAAACCCAAAAGATTGATTTTACGCCGTTTTTTGTCTCTATAATCAGCGGCCTCAGTGTCTTTTGCATGGCTATTCTAAACGAAATACCGGACTACTATCAGGACAAGCTCGTTGGAAAACGAAATTTAGTGGTCAGACTCGGAAAACAACGGGCAATTCTATTGTTAAAGTTGAGTTTGACATCTGTCTTCACGCTGTTGATTTTAGGTGTTGTTTTTAAAATAATACCCGCAGTAGCAATAGCGGCTGTAGCGACATTGCCATGGATCTTGAAAAGCACAAAAAGTGCTGAGAAAAACTACGATAATCCCAAAGCATTTCGTTTTGCAGTAAACTCTATGGTTGTCACGCATATTGTGATTACCCTGTCTTTAGGTATAAGTTTTGTGAGGTGAATTATGGGAAATGCAAAGATCTTGATTGTGGATGATGATTTGGATCTTACCAAGGCACTTAAAGTGACTTTTGAAAATGAAAACTACAACGTCGTTACTGCTTCTGACCGAAAGGAAGGCATGGAGAAAGTCAAAGCTGAACGACCAGACCTGATCATACTCGATGTTATGATGTCCACTTGGCATGATGGCTTCGAAATGGCAAGGGAATTAAAGAAAGATTCACAATTTAGTAAGAATATACCTATTCTAATGCTCACAGGAGTTAAAGATAAAACTGGAATAGAGTTCAAATCGACAGCAGGGGATCCAACATGGTGTCCGGTTGATGGATTTTTGGATAAACCCGTTGAGTCGGACGAGTTATTATCTGAAGTTGCCAAACTTTTGTCTCAAAAAGCCTGAAATGGAACCAATACCACGAAACATCAGACTTGTCAAAAGAGTATATTGGCTGATTAGACACAGATGGATAGCAGTCGCAGGAGTATTACTGGCCACTTTTTTGGCGGACAAGGTCTTTGAACTATCAGTACATGTTTATGCTCTTTATTCTACAGGGGTTTTTCTTGCTGTTTATAACGCATTGTGTTTGCTCATACTTAATCATGCGGTAAAGCTCGAAAACCACAAGTTTTTTAGCATTGTTAATAAAAGCGTCCATACCCAGATAGCACTTGACCTTATAATCCTGACAGTTCTTTTACATTTTTCCGGCGGTATTGAAAATCCATTCATTATTTACTTTGTATTTCATATGGTAATTGCAAGTATATTATTGTCGGTGCGTACAAGCTATCTGTATGCCACACTGGTGATATTTTTGTTGACCTTGTTAGTGCTATTGGAGTATCGGCAGATCATACCGCATTACTGTCTTGAAGGATTTATTGCACGTGATATACATCGTGACGGGCGTCATATTGTTGGAACCCTTTTTGTTTTTATGACAACCTTATATTTGGTGGTTTACATGACCAGTTCGATTGCCGAGCAATTACGCAACCAGGAAGAAGCGTATTGGCAGGCTAATGCCCAGCTAAAGCAAAAGGACCGAATTAAGGACGAATATGTTTCTCGTGTCACTCACGATATAAAAGCCCATCTTGCCGCCATACAGAGTTGTCTGGATGTAGCAGCCAACAAGACCATCGGCACACTAAATGATCAGCAGAGTGAATTTGTCGGCCGCGCAAGCAAGAGGACCAGAACTCTTTCCGCTTTTATACGAACTTTGCTGGAGCTTACCCAGTTGCGACTGAACAATCAGTTGAAGAAAGAAGTATTTTCTTTGAGAGATTCTATACACAATGCTGTTGATGCGGTGAAAATTAAAGCTGCAAATAAACAGATAACGTTAAGTTGTACAATTGAACCATCGGTGGACAGGATCTTTGGAAATAAACTTGCTGTTGTAGAAATGGTAACAAATCTGCTGCTTAATGCGATTAAGTATACTCCCCAAAGCGGTTCTGTTGAGATAAATGCCAAGGTGCAGGATGGATTTGTTTTGACAGAAGTTACTGATACGGGCATTGGAATACCGGAGGATGAATTACCGTACATCTTTGACGAATTCTATCGAGCCGCCAATGCCAGAGAAACCGAGAAAGACGGCACAGGCCTGGGATTGTCAATAGTCAAACAAATTATTGAAAGGCTTGGCGGTGAAATATGGGTAGAAAGCCGGGAAAATATCGGCTCCACATTCAAGTTCAAACTGCCAAAAGCCGATTGATGGCCTGTTCATGGACATTCTTTTAAATTACTAATACGTAAATATTTATTATAGAAAGGTACGAATGATAAAATACATCAAAGCAACGGTTTTGTCTGCCATAGAGACTTTCAAACAATTAAAATTGTTTGTAAGGATATTTATCCTGCTGGTAGTGGCGGGAGCGATTTTTTCCGCTGTTGCTATTACCGTTACTGGAACAACTCAGTTTTGTAATTCATGCCACGTCATGAATCCTTACTATGACAGTTGGAAATCGTCCACTCATTCCGAAGTTAACTGCCTGAAGTGCCATCTGCAACCGGGATTTGCGGGGTATATCAAGGGCAAGATTAATGGACTGGCCCAGGCAGTTGATTGTGCGGTTGGAAGAATCGGTACAAAACCGAATGCTACTATTGAGGATGCATCATGTTTAAGGTCGGATTGCCACAGTGTCGAGGAGATTGAATCAAAAAACATATCATATAATGACATCAAGTTTACACATAAGGGGCATGTATCAAAGACAATTGATGGAATAAAAATTTCTTGTGGAACATGCCACAGCCATTTTGAGGGCGACGAGCACTTAGGGGTAAACAGCCAGGTCTGTTTTAGCTGCCATTTCCTCAAGTCCCCACAAAGTGCCGACAAGCTCGTTAAAACTTCTTGTCGTGATTGTCATGAACTACCCTCAAAGGTCATCCAGCAGGGATTGGTGAAAGTCAGCCACGCCGAGTTTGTTTCGTATAAGGCCAGTTGTGACGATTCCTGCCATAAACGACAGATCATTCAGACGAGCAATGTTGCTGACACTGTGTGCCTCAACTGCCACAGCTTTACCAAAGAGCATTCACAAAGCAGCCGACAGCTTCATGAAATTCACACTACCTCTGAAAAAGTTGAATGTTTCGCCTGTCATGGCAAGGTTTCACACGGCCCGACAAAGGAGACGTCAGTAGCGGCAATGATGGATTGCAGGACTTGCCACAGCGATACACATAATATTCAGCGCAGTGTTTACACTGCACAAAAGCACCCGCAGGATAAAGGCGATGAGCGAATCTTAGGCCCAATGTTTTTAACGCATGTTCAATGCGCCGACTGTCATATTGAGAAAATCCAGGTCGAAACCACCGGAATTGTCAGTATCGGAACCGTGGCAAAGGCCGTCCCACGCGCCTGCGACAATTGCCACGAACCGGGAACGGGGCAAAAATACATACCTTTCTGGCAGAATAACATCAAACAGTTGTACCGCAAGACCGAAGAAAAACTTAATAAGCTTCAGCAGCAGGTCCAGTTTAAGACTCCGGATCAGGCCAAGCGGTTGCAGCAAACAGTTGACCGTGCAAAAACGCTTCTTGATTCCGTAAAAGCTGACGGTAGTTGGGGCGTACATAATATGAAATACACCGAAGCAATGCTGCTCGAGGCAAATGAGATAATGGTTCAAATGCAACAGGATTGATTATGAGAAACTATACAAAATTCAAAGCCTGCTCAAGAGCAACTGTTGTTTTAGCGGCGGCTATTGTCGCTATGGCGACATTTACCGACCTGGTTTTCGCAATGCCGAATATGAAACAAAAATCCCTGTCAGGCCCCTGGGAGTTGCTGGTGCAGATAGGTCGGGACAAAGCTCCGCTGAGTTTTCCCATAAACGTTTCAGATGAGAACAAGCCCCAAAAACTGGATAGCACCCTGCCTGTTATGGGCAGTCCCATCAAAATCAAACTTGAGCGGTACATACCGGACTTGAAATGGGATACGACCACTGTCAAACGTCTCGGCGGGGGAACCATCGCAAAACTAATGGTTAAAGGTCCGGGCCTGAATCAGGAAATATGGCTCGACTCGGATTACCCCGACAAGCAATCAATAACATCCAGCATCGGATCTGTGACAATAAAAAAATTGCAAAATGCCGATACCGCCGGCAAATTGACACAAGCACTGGCCAAAGGACAGGCGATTGGCATATTGTATGTATGGGACAATGACCCCAACACAGCATCTGAGTATATAGCCGAAAAAGACCGGGTAATTACCCTGCAGCGGTCCAAATACCAACTCAAAATTCTCGAATACATACCGCATTATTCCATAGATACCGAAACAAAGAAAGTAACCAGTCAGTCGGACAAACCCGTCAATCCTGCTGTTAAGGTCAGCCTCTTCGATGGCAAAGAAAACCATGAGCAATGGCTCTGGTCGAAAATGGTTTCGCCGCACATGAAAGACACCCTTCCAATACGTGTGGAGTTCGACAGTTTCGACCTTGCAGGTATGGACGGCCGGCACCTTGTTGTAGTGGCCCCTGGTGCTAAGCCACAGATTGTCTTTTCGAAAGACGGCAAAAACCATGCCGACAAGCTAACATTCAATAAAGCTTATCCTTTGGCAAATAAAGAATATTCTTTCAGTGTGGAAAAGATTGTAGCTAATGCTGATATCAAGATGGCCTGGAAAAACAACTCTGAAAAATTGCTGCATCCTGCTCTTATACTTACGATTGACGGCGCCGATATGCAGCATGAGATTGTTCTGGAACTGGGAAAGCCCAGCCACAATAAAACCACCGCCGGCATGATGGTGCTTTTATACAGACTCAAGCCGGCAGCCTGAAATATATAGTATAGATTGGATTATCCGGCTTTTGGCGATAGAACAGCCTGGTCGGGTTTAATATAAAATGATTTAGTCAAAAACAAAGATAAGGACGGTGTTACAATGTTGGAGAAATTAGGTTACAGGTTAATTGTTTTATTGGTTTGTTTATTAGTGTGTGGTACGTTTGCAGCGGAAAAACCTACCTCACTCAGCAAAGCATGTTCCTCAGAAGGCTGCCACGACGGCTTTCTTGATGCCGAGTATGGGCACGGCCCGGTACTTCTTAACGATTGCCATTCGTGCCATAAACCGCTGGATGTCAAAAAACATACCTTTGAGTTTGTTCGTAAGGGCAGGGACCTTTGTGAATTTTGCCACATGGACCAGAGTACCGGGAAAAATGTTCACGCGCCCGTAAAGGATGGCGATTGCCTCCAGTGTCACGACCCACATGGAAGCAACCATCCCGGGTTGCTTGTCAAGGAAACAACTGAGGTCTGCGACCAATGTCACAAAATCGCCGAAGGCGCCGCGTTTCGTCACGGCCCGGTCGCGGTCGGCCAATGCAGTATTTGTCACGACCCTCACAGCAGCGACCACGAAAACCTCTTGACGACCAAGCCTTCCGAACTTTGCTTTTCCTGCCATGTAACAACCAAACAGGAACTTGAGAAATATGAGTTTATCCATGAGCCTGTCAAGGGAGATTGTGTCGGCTGCCATGACGCACACGGTGCCGACAACGCAATGATGCTAAAGGCAAGGGCTCCTCAGCTTTGCTATCCGTGTCACGAAGAAATCCAAAATAAGGTCGAAAACTCAAAAGTCCAACACCGCATTGTCTCAAAAGAAGACGGCTGCCTGCAATGCCATACCCCGCACGCTTCCACCGTCAAATTTGGCCTCAGAGAGGCCCCTGCAACAATCTGTCTGACATGTCACGATAAGCCCGTCGGCATCGGCAAAGATGAAGTATTGCCGGCTTTTACCAAAGAACTTGAGGGTAAAAAATTCCTGCACGGACCCGTTGCTGATAAAGATTGCAGCGGCTGTCACGTCACACACGGCAGTGACTACTTCCGGCTTTTGGCAAAGCAGTATCCGTCGCAGTTTTACGCCCCGTTTGCCGAGGAAAACTATGCGCTGTGTTTCAGCTGTCACGCCAAATCATTAGCGTTGACTGCCAAAACAAATGATCTTACCGATTTTCGCAACGGAAATCTGAATCTTCACTTCCTGCATGTCAACAAAGAGCGTCGCGGACGAACCTGCCGGTCATGCCATGCCACACACGCCAGCAATCTGCCCAGACATATCCGCAAGTCCGTCCCATACGGAGCATGGGAACTTCCTGTAGGCTTTACAAAAACCGAAACCGGCGGCAATTGCAAGACTGGCTGCCATCTGCCAAAGGCTTATGACCGAAAAAAACCTGTCGATTATTCAACTAAACCTCCTGCAGGTAAAACCACAGGGGCAAAGAAAAATAATGAAACGGCAAAATCCGAAAATAAATAGTAGCATTATCGTTATAGCGATGCTCCTTGCAGGTTCGGTCCAGGCAATCCTGGCCGCCGGGCCTGCGGCAAAACAATCGCGCAGAGTCAACGCCGGTGACGTAATGCCCCAATTTTCCGGCACCACAATATCGAACCGAAAATTTAGTTTTAAGCACGGCGGCGACAAAGTTTTGGTGGTCGCATTTCTATCCGCTGACAAAAAACGCTCCCAGCGTGCCGCAGGTGACCTCGAAAATATTGTCACGAATCTTGGCGATGAATCCGCCAAAGTTGATTTAGTGGTCATAGCCGACGATGCCAAAGTCCGCCAGTATTTTCAACAGCCTGAAACCTCCGCCGACGGTTTCCATATACTCCTGGACACTGAACTTAAGTATTGGGGACTGTTTGGGGTAATTGCTACGCCGACTGTGATAATATCGGACGCAAATGACAATATCTCCTGGATAAAAGCCGGATACCCCTACGATTTTGCCCCTGCCGTGCAGTCACACCTCCAGCAGATTCTTGGTATTGCAACCAAAATTGCGCCCGAAAAAGCCATCCAGGTACAAGTTGTAACCAACGATACACCGCCGCACGAGCCCAAAGACACCTGCAGATGGCAAGGCTGCTAAAGCAAAAGGGCCGACTAAAAGCTGCTCTCAGCGAGGTCCGCAAATCGCACCAGATTGACCCGAATTCCGTTGAAGTGGCCCTCGAACTTGGTGAACTTTTGTGTCAAACCGGCAAGGCCAAAGAGGCAATTAAAATGTTATCGCGGCTAAAGCCCGACAGCAACGTCGAAAGGGCCAGGGTGATTCTGGCCAAAGGCTGGGCAAATCGAAAGATTGGCAAACTCGACGAGGCCCTGAAATACCTCCTTGAAAGCACCAAACTGGACCCCACCTCCGGCAGGGCCTTCTTTGAATTAGGCAGGGTCTATCAGGCTAAGAAGCAGGATGACAAGGCGATGGATGCATATTATCGCGCATTAGTGCTCATTTTCGGCAAAGATTAACCGAACGCAATTCTCACTACTGATAACACCAACTAAAGCTATTTCTTGAATTTGAGAATTTTCCAGAAAATCACCGGAAATTTTCGCCGACCCCAAAATTTTTTCTTCTCATAACAGCTTGTTATATAAACAGTTACGCGAGCTTCTTACCGCAACCCCCCAACAGGGTCTTCACCGGCACAGTAGTTGCTTTCTTGTGTTGTGAGTGGGTGGTTTAGCTAAGTGGTTAAACTATTTAACGTTAAATTGGTATTTTATGGAGGTATTAGAAATGAAAAAGGTAATGGTTTTATTGGCTGTCGTAGCCATGGCAAGCGTAACAATGGCGTTCCACCCGACTACAACGAGTTGTAATCGCTGCCATATTGTGCACTATGCACAAACTGTGGATAGCATACCCCTGTGGAGCGGGCTAACAATTGACACTTCTGATGTGTCGTTTGTCGAGTATTCGAGTGGCACATTGGATGCTTCACCAGGTGAACCTGAGGGTTCGACCCTGCTGTGCCTGGCGTGTCATGACGCGTCAACGTCTAGCAGACATGCGATGAATACTGCTGCGGGTGACATGAGCAGGACTCACCCAATAGAGTTCGTGTATGACACCACTCTGGCGACAGAAGATGGCGAGCTGCGTGATCCGGACTCTGCCACAGTAACCAGAACAGATGGTATCGGTGGTACCATTGCAGATGAGTTGCTAACCCCTGAAGGGAAGGTCAACTGCCTCAGTTGTCACGATGTACATGTCCAGGGTCTTCACGAGGATGTGAACCCCGACCTCCCCACGCCAGACCAGGATTTGGATGAAGATTATGATATTCCGCATCTGCAAAACATCGATGGGGTTGAATATACAGCTCGCGGTTCTGACCCTGAATACGAAGATTATTCTCTTAAGTATGGTGCTTTGTGCGTAACATGCCACATCAAGTGATACCTGTTTGAGAATAACGAATAACAGTGTTAAGGCCCTGTCCGGCATCTTTATTCCGGGGAGGGCCTTTTAAAATTGTAGTTTCAGCGGGGAGAGTTGACAAGAATTATTGTTAGTGCATATTATTTGTCGATAAATATTTAGCAGTACAATAAAAACAGAATCTGTGGGTGTGGCTTATTAGGACAAACTGAACAATCTGTTATCAACGGTTTCTAAGCCGCTACGGCTTAATAAATCAGGAGTACTGAATATGAAGAATGACTATGTTCTGTTATATAGGATACTGGTAGTTATTTTGGCCGGTTGTCTTATGTTGAGTACCAGCGGTTGCCAGGAACCTGTTGTCGAAAAGGTAACTTTGGGCCCGGTATTTTACCCTCCACCACCTAATCAGCCCAAGATGCAGTTTCTTACTTCCTATTCAGGAGGTGAAAATTTCGATGTTGCCAAACCGAACTTCCTGGAGACTTTCGTATTAGGCGAATCTGAAATACCGGTAGGGACGATTGTCCTTCCGTATGGTGTGGGCATCTATAAGGGCAGGATATATGTTTGCGATGTTGGCCACGGTAATATAAAGGTGATGGATCTCGTGAAAAACACCTTTACCACTTTCCCCGCAGGGCGGTCATTGAAGAGACCGGTTAACATCTTTATAGAGCCTGATGGAACCAAATATGTTGCCGATTCTCTGATTGGCGCAATTGCTGTTTATAATGCGGATGACAAATTGATATTCTTTATGGGCAAAAAGCTGGGGATCAAACCTGTCGATGTGGTCGTGCGCGGAAACCATCTGTATACAACAGATGCTAACAGTAACCAGGTGCTGGTATTGGATAAACGCAATGGAGAACTAATCCAAAGGATGGGTGAGGGGGCGACAGATGAAACCACACTGGACTCTGATAAATTCTTCAATATAACCGATCTGGAGCTGGATAGCCATGGTGATATTTACGTCAGCGACATAATTAAGAGCCAGGTGACCAGGATCGATTCCTATGGTGAATTTGTGCGATTATACGGGCGGTTAGGTAGTTCACCGGACAGTCTGGTTCGTCCCAAAGGTATCGCCTTTGACAGGGAAGACAGGATGTGGGTCGTTGACGCGGGACCGGCGTGTGCGGTAAAGGTATTCAGGAATGATGGTCGGCTGCTGATGTTTTTTGGTACACTCGGCAGTGACCCCGGCCAGATGTATATGCCGGCCGATGTTATTATCGATTATGAAAATGTAGATCTGTTTAGGAAATACGCCGTTGAAGGGGCCGAGCTGGAATTTCTGGTTTTAGTAACCAATCAGTATGGTTCGCATAAAGTTAGTGTCTATGGCTTTGGGAGTTTCCCGGAGAAATATTCGATGCAGGGTATAAAAAACAATGACCATGCCAAACCGGTGGAGATGAAAAAATCAGAAACCAACGATACCCCCAAGTAGTTGAAAAATAAAACTATGGTGTACGGTTCGGTATAGGGGCTCAATGAATCTTATGTATAGAGTTATTTATACATTGTCTGCCGGAAAGCGAATAGTCTTGTATTCGATGATACTTGGCGGTGTATTTTTGGCTATGGCGGTTGGTTGCGACCGTAACGCCAGATACAAAATATTGACCTTTTTTTTTGAAGGTGTGCCTCCGCTGGATAGCGACATTTCGGCCGCCAAAAACAAAATAACCAAGACGATTACAAAAAAAAACGATGCGGGGTCCCCAACGGCAACTGTTGTAGGAGAAAAGCTGACGAGGTTGTTGAAGCAAAAAAGAGCTTCAAAACATAAACAGGTGCGTAATTGTTCCCGATGCCACGTTGGAAACTTCGGTTCCGGTCGGCGTGAATTGATTAAGGCCCTGCCTGATTTATGTTATTCGTGCCATACAAACTATCACGATGCTGGCGGTTATCTTCATGCGCCGGTTCAGGTCGGGGACTGTGTGGCCTGCCATGATGCTCATCAAAGTATGTATGTGCATCTCCAAAAAGCGCCGCTGCCGCAACTGTGCTTGCAGTGCCATTTGCCTGAAGATATGAAAACTATAGAAGATCACGAAGACAAGTTGGAGTCGATTTGCACGGACTGTCATGACCCGCATACAAGCTCCATGAGAAAACTTTTAAAACCTTCTGAACAATTGAAAAATGACCCTAATACTGTTAATTTTAGTAAATAATGCATTGCATACTCGACACACAAGAAATAAATGTTTAAATGGATTGAATTATGTGGTAAAAATTGTGTTGTTGAGTACTGCCTGCATTGCCATGCTGTATCTTGGCGGCTGCTCGGTTCAGGTAAGGGGAAAAACCAGACCACTCGTCAGGGCCGAACGTATTCATGGGGAGTTGAGATTGTCAATGAAAGAGAATACCTCTGAATGGAAGTCTTCCGGGACAAAAAGCAAAAGCGATAGTTCCGTATCCAAACAGGAACTGTATTTGCATACCCAGGGGGATGTGTTTGATTCCAAACTGATGACATACATGGCAGCAATTGGACTGGGGTTGAACCAGCAGACTTTTGAGTCATCAGCAGGAACGGACGCCTCCTCCGGCAATATGAACAGTTATCATTTAAACATGGGTTTTCTGCCCATGAAACCTTATCCATTCAGTATCGATCTTAGCAAGACAGAGAGTTTCTCGCCACGACAGTTCCAAAGTCCCTTGCATGTAGAAAATACAAGTACCGGAATCCTGGCCAGGTTACGCGTCCCTGGTTGGCCTATGACCTTTGCCTGGAACAGTAACGAAATAAAACAGATATCTGATTTCCAAGGCACTGAAAACCTGTTCACCAGAACTTCTGAGAGATTCAGTTATTCACTTTTACATGACTTTAATGAACAATCGCATTTGGACTTCAGATCTGATCTGGATGAACTTTCCCAGAAAGGAATAATCGGTGCCCGAGTTATCAAAACTGCCCGCCACAGACTCCTGCACGATCTTACTTTTGGAGATACCGACCAGCATCTGCTTAACACTTCTATTGCTCTTGTTGACAGAACAGGTGACTTTGAAAGTCAAACCTCTCACTGGAACGAAAACCTGCGTCTGAGGCACTCAAAAAACCTTACAACTTTCTACAACATTTCTTATTTAAAGAATACTTTTCAAGCCTCCGAAAGCCAAACAACCAGCGGCATGGCAGGTTTCAGACATCGGTTGTACAATAATTTCGGGACCAACTTCAATGTCTTTACAAGCAAGAGTGACTTTGGCTCTGACAGCGAGTCAGAGTGGCATGGCGGCGAACTCAAGTTTGATTACTATAGAAACAATCCCTGGGGGCGGTTAGTGAGCGACTATTCGGTTCGTATGACAAACGCAGAAACCACCAGTGCAACGGGAACAAACAGCGTGAACGGCGAAATCCGCCATTTTGTAGACCCGTTTCCTGTTGAGCTTGAGAAAAGGAATATAGTTGTTGGTACCATTGTGGTCAGAAACAGCGATTACTCTGAAATTTATGAACTGGGGCCCGATGGCGATTATACCATTGCCCAGGTAGGTGACAGGGTTCACATCAATGTAATCCCAAGGGGTAGTGATCCTGGTAATACTCTGGATGGATTTATAGCTGACGGCCAGGATATCCTGGTGGATTATGACTATCGGTTGGATGCCTCATTGCAGGAGGATATTGTCCAACAGTCTTTCCGTATAGAACAGGAATTCCATAACGGCATATCGGTTTTTTATTCCCAAAAGAGCCGTGACAGTCAAGTCGATTCCACCCTTGATACAGCCCCGGCAGATCAGGAATTCAAGACCGACACTTACGGCGTTGAATACAAAAATGATTATGTTATCCTTGGCGCCGAGCACTTGAACACAACATCCACTAATAATTCCTCTGAAAGTGACCGCCTCATGGCCAGCGCCTTTTGGCCTGTAACATCCAGGACATTACTTCATGGTTCGATTTCACAAACTTGGATCGAATCCAGCGGGGACCGTTCCCGCGAAACATCTCTTTTCAAGCTAAAGGGAGGGATAAAAACTCGCTTGAGCAGGTATCTGAAACTCGCCGGAGGAGCTGAGTTGCGTAACGAAAACAACAGCGATCTCGGCAGAACAGAAGGAATAAAAATGGATGTGGCATTAGAATATAACCGCCGCTCATTGAGCGTAAAAACCGGATGGGAGTCGTATTTTCTCGAACGCTTCAACCGTGAGACAACTACCTCGATGTTCTATGTCAGATTAATCAGGCGATTTTGATTTGAGGAAAATAACATGTCAAATTCTGTAAGCTATGTTGTTCGAAAGCTGACCGTTGCGATAAAGCCCTTTGTCTTGTCTCTGGCACTGATGACGTTTTGTTGCGGCTGCGGCAGTGAGCGGGGAAGATTATTTGATGAACTACAGCAACCGGTATTCTGGCCCGAACCCCCCGAAAAACCAAGAATAAAGTACCTCGGACAATTCGCTACAGAGGATGACCTGCAAAGAGAAGTCTCCTCTACGGAAGCTTTCGGACGAATTATCTTTGGTCGCAAGGATGTGGGCATACTCTCCAGCCCTCGTGGGATAGCCCTCGATTCCCGGCAAAGACTTTTCATTGCCGACAGTTCCGGCGCAGTGGTACATATGATGAATTTGGAAACACGGAAATATAAGCAGTTCTCAGAGTTGGACGGCAAAGAGAAACTGCTTTCGCCAATCGGTTTGGTCATCGTGGAAAACGACATTTATGTCTCGGACAGCATTTTAGGAAAGATATGTGTATTCAGCCTGGAAGGAGATTACAAATTCTCCTTTGGTGCAGGTATATTGAAAAGGCCTTCAGGTATAGCTTACAGTCATACTCACAAAAAACTGTACGTTGTCGACACCAAGGGGCACGTTGTAAATGTCTTTAACAGAAACGGTCACTTTCTCAGTAGTTTCGGCTCACGAGGAACTGGAAGAGGGTGGTTTAATTTCCCAACGTATTTATGGATTGATAAAGAGGACAGGATTTACGTCAGCGATACCCTCAATTACCGAGTTCAGATTTTTAACCATGAGGGCAAGTTTCTCTCGACGTTTGGACGGCACGGCAATCGACCCGGATATTTTGCCCATCCCTGCGGTCTGGCTACCGACAGTTTCGGCAACATTTATGTCGCTGACAAACAATTTGAAAATATTCAGATATTCAACAGCCAGGGGAAAATATTAATGGCCTTCGGAAGTGAAGGACGCGGGCCGGGACAATTCTGGCTGCCGGCGGGGATTTTCATAGACGATAACAACAGGATTTTTGTGGCTGACTCGTTCAATAAAAGAATACAGGTGTTCCAATTGTTGGAGGATGAAAACCCATGAGAGCGAAATCATCAAAGCTATTGTTAGTAAGCGTCATGATCGTCATTGTTTACTTGGCCGTGCCCCGTACTTTCGCGATAGTCGCAGGTACTGCTCATGATCTTTCGCCGGCTCAGGACGGAACTATGGCATGTCAATTCTGCCATACACCACACATGGCCCTGGCCGGCACTCCATTATGGAATCATAAACTTTCCGACAGGATATACGGCATCTACTGGAGTACTTCGCTCGACGCCAATGTCGGGCAGCCAACAGGCTCCAGCAAGCTCTGTTTGAGTTGCCACGATGGTACGGTGGCACTCGAGTCAACCGTGAGCGGAGGAGGAGGTAGAACCTATATGCCGCCGGGTTCGAGTAATCTGGGAACCGATTTATCTGACGACCATCCAGTAAGCTTTGTTTACTCGGCTGACTTGTCAGATAAAGACCACCAGATTCGAACGCCGGATTCACTGCCTGAAGAATTTCACCTCGATGAATATGGCGAACTGCAATGTGTTACTTGCCATGACCCCCACGATAATACATTTGGTAATTTTCTGGTCGAATCGAATCTACGTTCAAACTTGTGCATAAAATGTCATGATTTAGATGGTTGGAGAAGTACTGTCCATGCAGATTCCACTGCACTGGTAAAAAATGCCGATGACGAATATTTGACTAATACCGGTTTTCTTACCGTGGAGGAAAACGGATGTCTTTCTTGTCACCAACCTCATTCAGCACCTCAGCCACAACGATTATTTCACTTTGCAGAAGAAGAAAAAAATTGCCTTAGTTGCCACAACGGACGAGTGGCTAAGACAAATTTACTTGAGGAATTCAACAAAATCAGCGGACATTTTGTCCAGGATTATCAGAATGTTCACGATATAAGAGAGTTAACGGACAGTTCAGACCGACACGTCGAATGTGTCGATTGCCATAATCCTCATGCGGTAACCCACAGTACCGCTCAGCCCCCCAATATTTCGGGGGCATTAAAAGCGGTTTCGGGAATAACAGCAGAGGGAAGCATAATTAAAGAGGCGACTTATGAATACGAGATATGTTTCAAGTGCCACGCAAATAATCCCAACCGTATCGATTCTACGATCTCACGTCAAATCACTCAAACAAATACCCTTATGGAGTTTGACCAGGCCAATCCCTCATATCATCCGATAGCGACAACCGGCGTAAATACAAATGTTCCAAGCCTGCTCCCTGGAATGGATGAATCAACTATTATTTATTGTACTGACTGTCATAGTTCCAATCCATCTTCGCAGATAAAAGGACCACATGGTTCGCAATATCCGCCACTTCTGGCTTATCGATACGAAACTGACGATGATACACAGGAAAGCCCTTCTGCTTATGAACTTTGTTATCAATGCCACAGCCGAAACAGTATATTAAATGATGAAAGTTTTCCAAAGCATGAAGAGCATATCGAAAATCAAATACCCTGTTCAGCTTGCCATGACCCGCACGGAATTAGTTCGGCCCAGGGCACTGTCTCGGCTAATTCGCACCTTATTAACTTTGACATAAATATTGTGAAGAAAAGCTCAAATAAACTTCTGGAATTTCGTGACGACGGCGATATATTCCATGGCGAGTGTTCACTCCGGTGTCACGGAAAAGACCATGTGCGGGAAGATTATTGAATTGTGATTTAAACTATTTAGTATTATAATATGGTCACTTAAAGAATATAGGAGTATCAATGAAAGTTCAAACGGTTGTAAAAACACTTGTGGGAATTGTTGTTATCGGCGGCGGATTATCTTATTTCATGTACCATGCGATGCAGTCTTCATGGTCGTATTATTATTCCGTCGACGATTTCTCAAACAGCAGTTCAGAAATACAGAGCCAATCGCTAAGACTTGCCGGAAAAGTCAGAAAAGGCAGCATCACCCGTGATTTGGAGAAAATGCAGTTGACTTTTGCTCTGGCCGGCACAAAATCTGAAATCCCCGTCCAGTACAGCGGTTCTGTTCCGGACAACTTTGCCGAAGATATTGAAGTGGTTGTTGAAGGACGGCTGGATACCGCGGGAAATTTTCAGGCCGACACGCTCCTGACCAAATGCGAATCAAAGTACAAAGCAAAGGTGAAATAAAACATGGCCGAATTAGGAAGATTCGCGCTGCTGCTGGGACTGTTTTTAAGCGGCTATGCTGTAATAACAGACTTTCTGGGCGCATGGAGAAAGGACAACGGGCTCTTAAAAAGCGGACGCAATGCAACCATCGCCTCTTTGATCTGTCTCTGTGTTGCTGTCGCGGCGCTATTAGCCTTACTCCTCAAGAGTAATTTCACGGTTAGTTATGTAGCAGAGCATAGCTCAAAAGCTCTGCCCCTCGCATACAAAATCAGCGCACTTTGGGCAGGCGCCAGCGGCTCACTTCTTTTCTGGTTATGGCTGCAGGTGGGTATTGTTGTGATAGTATTTTGCAGACCCAAACCACATGAAATCATCTTTTCCGCCTCTGCAAGGGCTTTCAGCAATCTTGTCAGCGTATTCTTCCTGGTTATCCTCGTAATGGACAGAAATCCATTTGCTCTATCTGTTGTAACCCCCGAAGATGGAGCAGGCCTAAACCCACTCTTGCAGCACCCGGCAATGGCCATACATCCACCAACTCTTTTCATCGGCTACGCCGCTTTTATCATTCCTTTCGCATGGGCGATGGTCTCGATGGTATATCACTGCAAAGAAACAGTTCTGCCATATTTGGACCAGATGCGCAGGTGGATATTATGGGCATGGCTCTTCCTGACCGTCGGCATTGTTCTCGGTGCATGGTGGGCGTATGAAGAACTCGGCTGGGGAGGATACTGGGCATGGGACCCGGTGGAAAACGCTTCGCTGCTGCCTTGGCTGACCGCTACGGCACTGCTTCATTGCAGCAGAACTTACAAGCGAAATACTTCAATAGCCCTCTGGCTGGTAATGCTCAGCCTGGTAAGCTACAGCCTCTGCATTTTCGGAACATTCCTTACGCGATACGGCCTGGTCTCAAGCGTTCATGCCTATGCCGAAAAGGGTCTCGGCCTGCTCTTCATCGCACTGCTCGTAATAATATGGCTCATAACCGCTGTATTCTTATGGAGAGGCTTGAGAAAAAAGACAATACAAACAAATGCCTCCGTTGGCCCTGGGCACAAATTCATCATCATAAACAACTACCTGCTGGTCATACTGACATTTGTCATTCTTATCGGTACCTTGTTCCCCTTTCTAAGCGACCTTGTAAGTGAGCGGCAAATCAGCCTCAAAC
>SDBT01008245.1_pt1 | contig 17029 bp, 14 predicted proteins | sample 2277101 | NCBI WGS metagenome assembly SDBT01 (sample SAMN10404973, study PRJNA504765) | marine sediment metagenome | isolation source: marine sediment core GS10_PC15, 103 cmbsf | place: Arctic Ocean: Southern Knipovich Ridge | collected 2010
GTACCATAGACTTTGCCGGGATTCTTGAAAAGAAAGAATTATCGGGAATGATGTACTATATCGTTGAGCAGGATCGCACCTTCGACGGCATGGAACCGCTTGAAGCCATCAAAATCAGTCATGATGGGTTAATGAAATTTGGCTTTCTGTAAGGCATCTTTACCGGCAGAAAAATGAAATACCTTTTATTATCAATAATTTACATCTTCTTCACCAACCTCTCTTCTGGAAAGGAGCTTACCCTCTTTTCTCCGGATAAGAATATTGAAGTAGTGCTTACGTTGAATTCGAAAATCGGGATCATTGCTCATTTTCAATCCACAGAGCTTTTTAAACTGGAAGATATCTCCCTTGAAATTGAAGGGGAAGATTTTAGCTCTGGTATTAAAAAGATTAAGAAAGCAGAAACTAATTCCATAAGCCGGAAGCTCTATCCTCCAATTAAAGAGAAATACAGTGAGATAAATGATGAGTTCAATGAATTAACCATCAGGTTTAAAAGTAATTATGCATTTATTGTCCGGGTATTTAATGAAGGAGTCGCTTACCGGTTCCAGACATTTTTTCCCGACAGCATGGTGGTAATCCGGGAAAACCTCTCCCTTCAATTTGAGGATCGGGACTCCCTCCATTTTCAGAAATCAGCCACATTTAACTCAAGCTATGAAACCCCTTACCAATTTAAAGCAATCAATGATATTACCACTGATGGATATTGTTGCCTTCCGGCTTTGGCTAAGAAACCGAATGGTGTAAATATCTTGATAATGGAGTCTGATCTTGAGGATTACCCGGGAATATGGCTGAAAGGCACAGGTGGTTTTTCGTTAAAATCAGCGCATGCAGGTTACCCCGCATCCTTAAAAGATGAAGGAAGCGCTTATAGCAACGGGCAGGTAAAAGCACATGAAAACTTTATTGCCAGAACGACAGGTACCAGAAGCTTTCCATGGCGGATATTGGCAATCTCGGTAAATGATGCAGGATTGATTTCCAACACGCTGGTATACCAGTTGGCCAAACCCTCTCAGATTGAAGATCTGTCCTGGATAAAACCAGGTGTTGTAACCTTCGACTGGTGGGGAAGACGCAATATATACGGTACCGATTTTAAATCCGGAGTAAACACTGAAACAGCAAAGTATTTTATCGATTTTGCGGCAGAATTTGGATTCGAATACTTCCTGTTTGACGATGGTTGGTCGGAACAGGATAACCTGTTTGCCATAAATCCCAACCTGGACATGGAAGAAGTCTTAGCTTACGCAAAGAAAAAAAATGTCAAAATCATGCTGTGGGTAATCTGGAATACGTTCGAAAAACAGGAACTGAGGGCATGGGATCAATTTGAAAAGTGGGGAATAAGTGGGATTAAATTTGATTTTATGAACAGGGACGATCAGGAAATGGTACAGTTTTACCACCATGTTGCACATGAAGCTGCCAAACGTAAAATGGTTATTGATTTCCACGGAGCATACAAACCTGCCGGACTAAGGCGCATCTACCCGAATGTATTAACAAGGGAAGCGCTGATTGAATTTGAGTATAATGGCTGGACTGATCACGATACTCCTGAACATCATAATCTATTACCTTATATACGGATGGTGGCCGGTCCGGTGGACTATATTCCTTTCACCACTCATAACGCTCAAAAGAAAAATTTCAGGCCTGTAGGTGACATGCCAATGGGGCAAGGAACCCGGGCTCATTCCATGGCCCTGTTTGTAATTATGGGAAGCCCGATGCAAATGTTGCCCGATTCTCCTTCCGATTATTATAAAGAAAAGGAATGTATAGCGTTTATTTCCAAAATACCTGTTGAATGGGACGACCTGAAGGTACTTCATGCTAAAATCGGGGAACACACGGTACTGGCAAGAAAGAACGGGAATGATTGGTATATAGGTGCAATAACCAACTGGAATCCAAAGGAGTTTGAAATCACATTTGATTTTCTTGAAGATGGTGAATACCAGATGGAATTTATTGAAGATGGCATAAACGCCGACACACGTGCCATAGACTACCTGAAAAAATCAAATAATATCACTAAAAGTGATTCGATAAATATCAAGCTTGCACCCGGAGGCGGCTGGGTAGCCAGGTTGGTAAAAACCAATCTTTGAGAACCTGCTTTATCTCAATAATTGTCTGATAAGCTTCTGCTTATTGTTTAGCGTACTCGTCGGCCAGTTGGTTAATTTGATTATCTGACAAATTTTCATCAGCTACTACAAGCCTGTATTTGAATGTAACAGACTCGCCATTATTCAATCTGAAGTTCAGTTCATTTTGGCCATCAGAAAATATTTTCTGCCCAAGGGTATTGGCAGCGAATAAACCATAATCGCGTGCATGCCAATACGTTGGATACCCGACGTTTGAGGGATGATCAATGATTACCAAAGCAACCTGTTCTCCTTTTATTTCGCTTGATAATTTCATCCAGCGGCAGCGCGTTCCCCATACCTCTTTCCCTTCTACTCCTTCAGCGCTCCTGTAGTTCCCTTTCACAAACGTATTGTCCATTTTCTCAACCCTGGTAACTACACCATGTGAGTCAACAAGATCGGTTGGTTTTTCAGAAGGAAGTTCCAATTCACGGGCTACACGAATGGCAAACATTCCTTCTTTATTGTCGGTGAATTTCACTTCATCAATAACTGCTTTTAGGGTAGTGGTACGATCGATGATGCGCATATTATCCAATGCCAAGAATTTAAAACTGGTTTGCTCCTCCAACATAATTGTGTTGTCCGGAGATTTCCAGTCTGAAGTGGTTACCAGCAAAGCTTTCCCCTTTCCGCTCTCAGCTTTTTCAACAGACCGGTGATAAATGGTGCCATACCCATCTCTTTTTTCAGGGGCAATAGCTTCTGAATTATTCCAGAAATCAAGTCCGTTCACATCGCCATAGTTTAGCCACACACCAACATGGTGAGGGTGGTCGCTGCGATCCCCTTCTTTATTGATCATTGGAAAACTGCGTGTCAACATATTACCTGCCGGAGAGATGACCGGCCACAATACTGGTTTTTTTATAATGTCGGGATAAATGTAGGAGGTGAAAAGCTTACCGTCGATTATGACGTCAACTTTCTTTTCAGCATCATTTACCTGCAGGTCAATCATTGGTTTGCTACTGCATTGGCTAAATAGTAACAAGCTGCTGCTCAAAGCAGCCAATAATATAAATGCCTTGTATTTCATTGGAGTATATTGATTTAAATGCTGTCTAAGCATTTGTTTAATTATACTTTGTTCGGAACAACAAAATCATTACGGTAGTTTCGTGAAAGCATCTGATCTGCTTCAGTATCATTCACAAATTTCTCAGAATCAGGATTGAACGTCAGCACACGATCCAATCTGTAAGCAATGTTACCAAGGTGTGCCAATCCAGAAGAGAGGTGAGCCGTTTCAACCGGACCGTTTAATATGGAAGCGTCATGCTTTCTAACCGCCTCAATGAAATTGGTGAAATGCCCGTCTGTTCCACCTGCACCCCTGGCCATTCCTTTGCCCGAGTCTCCTCCATCTTCTCCTGATTGTCCGGGGGTTCTGTCTCTGCCCAGATACGTCTTATACTTATCATAGCCATCCACAACAAGGATCCCTTTATCACCATAGAAAATATTACCCACAGTAGCACCTTCTTCGGTGTTTGTGCACCATGGTCGTACTTCAAATTGTATAATTTTATTCTCTTCAGGGTAGTTATAGACAGATGTAAGTACTTCAGGAACCTCTTTGCAATCGTCCCAGAGGAATTTTCCGCCCATGGATGTGATTTTTGTGGGAAGGCCCACATCCAGTCCCCACATGCAGAGATCGGTTTCATGAATGCCCTGGTTGCCAACATCACCATTTCCATAATCCCAGTGCCAGTGCCAATTGTAATGCACCAGGTTTTCTGTAAATGGTCGCTTTGGAGCAGGACCGGTCCACAGATCGTAATCCAATCCATCCGGAACGGGAGAGAACCCTTTATCTCCAATATCAGCTCTCCAACGGAACACAAGTCCGCGAGCCATGTAAACCCTTCCAATATACCCATCACGCATTAACTCAATAGCCTCGTTAATGGCTGGTGAACTTCTTAGTTGCACCCCATGCTGAACAATGCGATCGTACTTCTGTGCAGCCTCGACCATTTTACGGCCTTCCCAGATGTTATGTGAACCCGGCTTTTCCACATACGCATCTTTACCTGCCTGGCAGGCCCATATGACTGAAAGCGCATGCCAGTGGTTTGGCGACGCAATACTTACCACATCAATATCTTTATCGTCCATCACACGGCGAAGATCCTGCTCAAGAGTTACATCTTTACCGTAGGTCTCTTTAAAGTCCTTTTGCCGCTTTTTTAGAATATTCATATCCGGATCGCATAAGGTTGTAACCTGCACATTGTCCTGAACCATCAGTCCTTTGACATGGCTTTTACCTCGACCATTAAGGCCTAAAACAGCAGCATTTATACGGTCATTTGCTCCAAATACACTTGATGGAATAATAGTGGGCGCAACAATTACAGCTGATCCGGCGGCAGCGGTTTTCTTGATAAAAGATCTTCTTGTTTCCATATTCAATGATGTTTAGTTTAACTATATACCTAATTTCTGACCTTGAAAGATAAATGTAGCACTACTATCTTTAATCACATTAATACTTGTCACTTATTGTAAGATTAATCCTGCACCCAAATCCGATTTCAACAATTCGATACAAAGTTAACAATTGAATATCGCTATGTCCTTTTGAAGCTAAGATGAATCAACCTTCGGCCTTTACCGCACAATTATAGATCTTATCGACAACGATCATGTCCTTTAGTCCCTCTTCACCAGGGACCCGCATGGGTTCGCCACTGAGAATACATTCGGCTACCTCATCCATCTGGGTGGCCTGCTGGTTTATATCCGGGAATTCGAGAATCCCTTTACTGGTTTTGCCCTTTATTCCTCTGTAGCCAGAAAATGGTTCCAGTTCAAAACTGCCATTTTCCGCGAACACCTTCAGGTAATTGAAGTTCGCATGAAAACCAGTGGCAAGGCTTGCTATACATCCTGAAGGGAATTCAAGATCAAAAAGCATAACCTCCTCAGCAAAAGTATAAGTGCCCGGTCTTGTAACATAGGAACGTGCACTCACGTTTACCGGTTCTTCTCCGGTCACATAACGAGCAGCCTGAAGGGGGTATACACCCATGTCCATCATAGCCCCACCGCCCATTGATCTTTTTAACTTCCAGTGATCCACACTGGTATTTCTGAAAGCAGCGCCACAGCTTATTTGCAGAACGTTGCCAAATACCTTCTCCTGTCCCAGCCTCATGATCTCTTGCGTATAGGGTTCAAACTGCATTCGATACCCGATTGAAAGCTGGACCCCACTCTCATTGCAGGCTGCAATCATTTTCCTGCATTCCCCTGCATTAAGTGCCATCGGCTTTTCACAAATCACATGCTTTCCGGCCCTGGCAGCCCGAATCGTATACTCCATGTGCATGGAATTGGGAAGTACAACGTAAACAATTTCTATCTCAGGATTCTTCATGATTTCATCAAAATTCTCGTAATTATAGACGTTTTTCCTGGGGATATTGTACTTCTTCATCCATATTTCTTCCTTGGCCGGAGTGCCTGTAATGATCCCTGCAAGATAAGCCGTTGTTGTCTCCTGAAGGGCAGGAGCCAGGAGATCAGTACTGTAATATCCCAATCCCATAAGGGCAATGCCTACCCTTCTCTGCTTTCCTGAAAGAATACCTGGTATTGAGAATGAATTAAACGCGAGTCCTGTACCTGCAGTGGCAAGGGTGGATTTTTTGATGAAACTTCTACGGGAATACTTAGTTAGTGCCATAGCAATAAATATTTCATTCCAAGATACTGAATGCGATTGAAATTCAGAAAGAATCTATTACTCAAACTCCTTCGATTACATAGTTCATATGAAACTTAAATTGATTATTGGGAAGAGTTCAAAAGGTATGTCTAAAAAAAATGAATAGTCTCCATATCTGCTAATATTTTGCATTTATGGAAACCTTTCAGGACAATTTTTGAATAATCAAATGTGCATGAATACTTTCCATAACCATGATTGTTTTGTACTTTTGGAAAGTATTCAAGCTTATATATAGTTGTGAAAATGACTGACTTATGCTAGTCGGAAGAAGACGGGTTGGTAAAACATTTCTGATTAGGGAATGTTACAAGAAAGAGACAGTTTTCGAAATAACTGGATATTATAAATTTGCTCAGATCTACATCTGCATTTAGGACATTTTGCAATTACATTTAGGATATATTGCAATTGCATTGCAAATATATTAACTTTGAACTTGTGATATCAAAATAATTTTTGATGTGGATAGAGCGTAACTATACTCAAAAAATTCGCGAGGCAGTAAATACAAGATCAGTTGTTTTACTGACTGGTGTCAGACAAGCCGGGAAAAGCTCACTGCTGCAGAAGCTCTTTAAGGATGCCGAATATGTTACGCTGGACAGGATTGTAATTGCAGAGGAAGCAGAAGAGAATCCAACTACGTTTTTAAACCGCTTTAAAAACCAGGTAATCATAGATGAAATCCAATATGCACTTTCTCTTTTTCGTGATCTGAAAATAATAGTCGATAAAGACAGGAGTGTCAAAGGGAAATGGATACTAACAGGAAGTCAGCAGTTTACATTGATGCGACATGTTAGTGAGTCTTTAGCAGGAAGAGTTAGAATATTGAACCTTGGAACTCTAAGTGCTTCAGAACTAGGTATGACAGAATTATTGAAGAACAAGAGAGATTTATTATGGAAAGGAGGATTTCCGGAAATATGGGCCGAAAATTTAAACGCGAATGACTTTTTTGACGATTACATCCAAACCTATCTTGAGAGAGATCTGAAACAGATACTAAATGTTACCAACCTGAGGGATTTCAGGCGCTTCCTCTCGATGCTGGCTATAAGAGTTGGGCAGTTGGTGAACTATTCGGAAATATCAAAGGAGGTTGGTGTAGCAGTGAATACAATAAAAGCATGGATTAACACCTTAGAGATTTCAGGATTAATCATTCTGTTGCCTCCATATTACAATAATCTTGGAAAACGATTAATTAAAGCTCCCAAACTCTACTTCTGTGACAATGGATTGGTTGCCGCCCTGCTAAATATTGCTTCTCCGGAATCCCTGGATCATTCCCCACACCTTGGAAATATCTGGGAAAATTTTGTTTTTTCAGAACACCTGAAAGAGGGATTCGTTGCAGGAAAGAATATTTTCTACCTCAGGGATAAAAATGGAGTTGAAATTGATTTTGTAATTGAGAAGGATGGAGAAGTTTTTCTGGTTGAAGCTAAGCATAGCGAACGCCCTAATCTGGGGAAACTTAATTTCAAAAAGATCGCTCCTCTATTTAAAGAGAACGTCAACTCAATGGTTGCTTGTGGTGTAGAAGAAGGAGGGCTTATTGCATTAAAGGATTTCTCCATCTATAACCCACTCTTCGGATCCATTCTGTAGAACCTTGAATCTGATTGTTGTTCATGCCAGGCTGAATCACTCAAACTCCTTGGGCACACCGCAGATCATTTTAAAAGGTTTGTCGCCCTTGTTGCGGTACTGGTGTTTCTCATCGGGGTTCACAAGGGCAAAGTCTCCTGCTTTTAAGGGTTGCTCCTCCCCTGCTTCATTGACCAGTGCTCCAAGTCCTTCGATCACGTAAGTCATTGGTACTATAAATTACGCCTAATTATGGAAATATAGTTTCGGAAATAACATTTAAAACCATATTTAAGGGGTAATTGCCCAGTTTGAAAGGTTTTGCCAGTTCCGGTGCTCTCAATGGTTAAGGTTGGTCTATTTTATCTCTATATTTGTATATATAAGAAAAAGTGAATCTATAATAGTTAGAAATGGATATTACATTATTGGGAGAACCCACCATAAAATCCCCAAAACGTCATTTTATAAACGATAGCCATCGTTTACCCAACATTATCATAAAGGGGCAACCATCACCTGTTGAGGATGAGCTTTTTTTTGAGCTGGCAGGGCCACGGGAAAAACTCTATTTCGATCCAAAGTCTACGAAGGTAGGCATTGTAACCTGTGGAGGCCTTTGCCCCGGTTTGAACGATGTGGTGCGCTCTCTGTTTCTTGAATTATATCATGCCTATGGAGTCAAAGAAGTGTATGGTTTTCGTGGAGGGTATCAGGGACTGGATCCGGAGCGTGGAAGGGAGCCTATCCTGCTGACACCTGGTCTGGTTGATGGGATCCATAAAGATGGAGGCACCATGCTGGGGACCTCACGTGGACCTGTTGACACAGGACTCGCTGTTGACAATCTGATAAGACGCGGGATCAATGTCCTCTTTACAGTGGGTGGGGATGGCACCCAGCGCGGAGGGAATGCTTTGTACCAGGAAGCAAAAAAGCGGGGCTATCCCCTTTCGGTAGTAGGTGTCCCCAAAACAATTGACAACGATGTGGCCTTTGTATCACTGACCTTTGGGTATGCTACGGCGGTTGAGGAATCAGCCAAAGTCCTTGATCGCGCCCACACAGAGGCCCGCAGTGTGGAAAACGGTATCTCACTGGTAAAATTGATGGGCAGACATGCAGGATTTATTGCTGTAGGAGCAACCGTTGTAAGTCAGGACGTAAACTTTACACTGGTTCCGGAAGTGCCATTTAAGCTTGAAGGGCCAAATGGCTTTCTGGCTGTTCTGAAAAAGCGCATCCTCGACCGGTCACATGCAGTTATTGCAGTGGCTGAAGGAGCCGGGCAGGATTTAATGAACTCTTATGGAAAGGAGCGGGATGCTTCAGGGAATCTTAAAATATTTGACATTGGTTTATTCCTCCGTAAGCAAATTGAGGATTATTTTCGGGCAGAAGGAATTCCTGTAGTTATGCGATATTTCGATCCCAGCTACCAGGTAAGAAGCAGCCCGGCCAATTCAATTGACTCGGTCCGTTGCGATCTCTTCGCACGTAACGCAGTGCACGCAGCTATGGCTGGTAAAACCGGACTTGTTATAGGATACCTTCACAACAAGTTCATTCATGTACCCATCGAACTGCTCGTTAGCAGGAAGAAAACCATGGATGTAAAAGGCTTTGAATGGCAAGCTGCCCTTGCAGCAACAGGCCAGCCAGAACAATTTTTATAACTGCGGAATTATCTTCAATCTTATGATAAAGTGCTTGTTCTTGTTATGTCGGCAATAGGGAACTATGGAGATAAATGAGCCAACTCCCTGATGACCTTTCATTCAAAACCGTGCTCACTCAAACTCCTTCGGCACCCCGCAAATCGTCTTAAAGGGGTCTCCTCCCCTGCTTCGTTCACCAGGGCTCCGGTGCCCTCGATCAAGTAAGTCATTGGCACTATAAGAATCCTTAGAATTAGGATATTCTGAAATTAAGTATAGGATAATTTGCAATCGTCTGTCAAAGGGAATTCAGCGCAAGATTATCGTGGAAGCATTTATTAGTGAAGAGAACAGAAGCACATCATGAAGTCTTGTTCTGGAGGTTCAATTTTCCGTCGGGAAGCCCTGAAAAGTTTAGATGGACTAAAACCCCTGTGGCATTATATAATTTTGCAACAGATCCAAGCGAGCAGAAAGACTTGTCTAAACAATATCCCGAACGGGTAGATCCACTTAGATTACTATGGGATCAAAGGATTGAAAGTGTATTTGGGACAAATTAACTGGCTGAATGCATCCAATAGATTAGAAAAATAAAGTAAATTCTGAGATTATTCCTTATTTACATATTTTAAATAATGAACCATGAAAAATGCACGTAGAAGTTTCTTAAAAAAAGGATCAGCTTTAGCTATTCTCTCCCTCACAGGCTTGGGTACTGCAAAAAGCAATTTGGTTGATCTGACGAATATCAGTGCGGATCTTTTGGAAGACAAATCATCACCACTACGGGATAAAAAGCGAATGAAAATCGCCTTACAGGCCTCCACTGAACCTTCCGAAGATCATATTAAAATCATAAAGCAGATGGGCCTGGATGAGGTTGTTTTGTGGACTGATGCTTCAAAAGCAAGTCTCGAATACTATGATAGCCGACGCAAAATTTATGAAGATGCAGGAATTAATGTATTTGGCTTCGGCAATCGAAGCGTTCATAACCAGGACAAGATCGTACTTAATCTACCAGATAGGGATGCAAAAATTGAGGAATACAAAACACATCTAAGAAATCTGGGTAGGGCTGGAATCGGGTATACAACGTATGCACATATGGCCAACGGTATTTGGAGTACTGAACGTGAGGAAATTCGCGGTGGTGCTTCGGCTCGCGCATTTAACCTGGAAGAAGCCACCACAGGATCATGGGCGGGACAGAGATATTCAATGCCTTTGAGCCACGAACGTGAGTACACGAATGATGAAATATGGGAGAATTTTGAATACTTCATCAAGGAGGTTGCCCCAGTGGCAGAAGAAGCAAATGTACGTATCGGGATCCATCCCGATGATCCACCGGTTTCTTCACTGGCAGGAGTGCCAAGGTGCATATTCAGCAACTTCGATGGATATAAGCGGGCATTGGAAATTGCTGACAGCCCTAATATTGGCATCTGCCTGTGTGTAGGCTGCTGGCTGGAAGGGGGGCCATTGATGGGCAAGGATATTATTGAAACCATACAATACTTTGGGGAAAGAAAAAAAATCTTTAAGGTCCATTTCCGTAATGTAAACCAGCCTTTGCCCTATTTTGTAGAAACCTTTCTCGACAATGGATATGCCAATATGTATGAAATAATGAAGGCGCTGGCCGATGTTAGTTTTGATGGTGTGATCATTGCCGACCACATACCCAGAATGGTAAATGGTTGTCAAACAGCATTTACCATCGGCTATATGATGCAAATGCTCGAGCGAGTATATGCTTAATCGATGGTCCGCCTAACTTCTGAAAGACAAGAGACAGGATCATTCATAGGGTTTACGAGGAAAGAGTCATTGTTCTCATTGTTTCAGCCATAGGTCACTATGGTGACAAATGAGACACTCACTCAAACTCCTTCGGTACCCCGCAGATCATCTTGAAAGGCTGATCCCCCTTGTTGCGGTACTGGTGTTTCTCATCGGGGTTCACAAGGGCAAAGTCTCCTGCTTTTAAAGGAGTCTCCTCCCCTTCCTCATTGACCAGGGCACCTTCGCCCTCAATGATGTAATTCATATGAAAGATAAATCCACTGAAATCTGAATATCCGTTATCCTCTCTCCAACCACTCTTTGAATTCGGAGGCTTTGGGTTTACTGATAATCACATCATAAGGAGGTGATGGTGATAAGCTCAGTTTCAATTTCCGGTTAAAATATTGACTAGCTGATATAACCGATTTTCGGGATTCAGTTGAGTAATGAGATTGTCCAGGGACTGGTCAATGATATACCTTTCTTTCTGCGCGGTTATGCAATAGACTACACTATTCTCCAGGAAGAAGCAGGCAATTGTATCAATTGCTAACGGAAGGATTTGATCTTTGATGGTTACCAGAAAATTTCGTTTATACTTCTTTGTCCCACTAATCTTCAATGATAAAATTGAACCATTGGTGATCCCGTTCTCAATCACCCAGAGGAAGGTCCTGAAATTATACAAGATCGATACAAGGAGGGCCGAGATCAGCAGGACCAGTAGGGCATATCTGCTTTTCTTATGCATATTGCTATGTTTTAGTGACCTATGCGCATGTAAAATTCCAGCATCACATAGCGGCCTATGCTGTTCCATTCCCGCTGCATCAGGTAGTTGGTCTGAGAGATTCGCTCAAAGCCCACCTGCTTGTTCAGAAGGTCGAATCCGCGCAGGGTAAGCGAGGCTCTTTCGCCCCGTAGGAAATAATAGCTGATGCCTGCCGTAAGGAGTGGTATGCTCACTGCCTCATCAAAACTCTTTGAATTGTAGTTGACCACACTGGCCAAGGTCTCGAAACTCCATTTATCGCCAGGTGTGTAGCGGATGTCGGTGTACAACGAGGCATTGTAATAGACCGTATTCATGGAGGAGATGGAGAACCTGGCATCTGTGACAGAAACATTGCTACCCAGGGCTGCATCCCACTTCTCCTTCTTTCGGTTTTCAAATCTTACACTGAAGGAGTGCATGAAATTGGATTGTGTATTGTTATCCCCGTTGATGATGCTCAAGCCTTTGCTCCAGTTTTCATGGGAGGTCAGGCTCACCTTTATACCCAGAGCCCGAATGGGAGTGGAGAAGGAGATGTATGAGTAGACGGAGCGATGGTCCGGGGTATTCACCGGGCTTACCAGGGTGATCAATTGTTCGTTGGTGGATTGCGACCATCCTATCTTATCCTTTACATATCCTGCGCCTATCCTGGCGAACAGGGAGGTAAAGGAAAACTGGTCAAAATACCACCAGGAGAAATTGAGGTTGTGGCTGTATTCTGGACTCAGATCCAGGTTTCCCTGGTAAATGGAGAGCAGGTTGAGCGTGTTGGCCACAGGATAAAGCTGATTGACCGAAGGCATGTTGACATGGGTACTGTAACGTACATTGATTCTTCGGCCCGTCCGGTATTTGTATTCGTAATTGAATCCTGGCTGGAAATAGAAGTAAGTGGGTTTGTCCAGGCTGCTTCCGTCCAGCAACTTGTCAAACTGGTTCCAGGTCCCTTTCAGGACAAACTCTATCTGGGACTTGTTGGAATTGCGTTTCAGGGAGAGTGAGGGTCCCACCGACAGATCCTGGGTAGAGAATGATGGCAAGAGTGTATCCAGTGGAAAGCCCCCTTCACGATCAATCTGCTGATGCCGGCTTAGACTTTCGGTATGGGTGCCCAGTTCTACCCCGGCACTGAGGTACCAGAATTGCTTGATTCTTTGAACTACCCCCGGGGTTACGATCAATCTGGCCCTGTCGGAAAACTCGTCCCTGAACTGTATAAAGAGATCCATGCTGTCGGGATTGTAGAGGGTGATGGTATCTCGCCAGTTTAGCAGGGAATTGTCCTGATGGTAATAGCTGCTAAAGGAGGTTTTAAACTGGGTTCTCCCCTCATTGAATTTGCTTACGAAGCTACCCTTTAGCTCAGCATCGATCACCGACGATTCGGTGGTGGTAGTATTGTTCAGAGTATTGATCAGTGCGTCCTCAATCCCTGTATTGGTCAACCCTTCACTAAACAGATTGTTTGAAGAAATGGACAGGTCTCCATCCAGGATCAGGTTGTGCTGTTCATTGAACTTGTGCCGCACCCCCAGGTTCAACTTGTGAGGTGTGTTTTTTTCCTCAACATTAACCAACGAATGTTGATAGTAGGTTCCATTTGTCAGATAATTCTCTGTGGTGGTCTCCTCTTCCAGCTCTTTATTGTTGGTGCTGGCCAGGTAAGAAATGAAATAGCGATTGGTTCCTTCGGCATTGTAGCTCAGGTTCAGTCCCCCGGCCAGTGACTGGTTCTCTCCTTTCACACTGGCTCCCCACTGCTTTCCATGATTACCGGTGTATCCGAATTCGTTGATGTTGTTGGCCATGCCCAGCAGGGCACTTTGTACTTTTTCGGAGAATCGATAAATTTTTCCATCTGCGCTATAACGGGTTCCGGTTCCAAATCCTGCCTCCACGTTTCCAAAGTAGCCCTTCTTGTGGTCCTCATTCAGCATCAGGTTGATGGTCCGTTCCCTTACCCCGTCATCCACCCCGGTGAACTCAGATTCATCCGATTTTTTGTCATAGACCTGGATTTTCTTTATGGCATCGGCTGGCAGGTTCTTGGTGGCCACCTTGGGATCCTTTCCAAAGAACTCCTTACCATCCACCAACACATTCACCACATCCTCGCCCAGGGCCTTCAAGTTCCCTGCTTCATCCACCTCGATACCCGGGATCTTTTTCAGCAGGTCCTCTACCACCGCATGGCTCTTGGTATTGAAAGCATTTGGATTGAACTCCACTGTATCACTCTTAAAGGTGATGGGGATATAATCCTCGATGATGGTCACCTCCTCCAGGGCATTCGGGGCCAGGGCCTGTATCCCCAGGTCCTCTCCACCGGGAACGGGAATGGAGATGTTTTTATACAGGGTCTCCATGCCTACAAAGGAGTATTGCAGGAGGTAATCACCTTCTTTGATATTCTTAATTTTGAAGGTCCCTTTATTGTTGGTCACCCCGAAATAATTCAGTGTGGAATCTGAGGGATTCAATAAGGCCACGGTGGCATAGCCCAGAGCTTCCCCGTGTACGTCACTAACTGCACCGTTCAGTGCATGCTGAGCCAGTAGCGGGCCGGCCAGTGCCGCGGTGAGAATAATCAGTATTAGTCGCTTATGTAGAATATTAATATTCATGCTATTTGCGATAGTAATTGAATTTTGTCTGCCCATTTTTCTTAAACTCTTCAACTTTCTCTTCCACGATTCGCTCAAATGCTTCGGGGGATGTCTTTTTTCCTGCGTCAGGTTTGACAAGCAGCTCTGCTGGCGGGGGTATCAGATCGATGGAGGTGACCAGCAGGACGGTTTCTCCCAAGCGCTCTACAGCAAGCACAACACCTGGCAATCCGTAATATTCTGCCGGGCCAGCGGGTACCGAAAGCGCAGGGGCAAACCAGGCGGTCACTGTATCGCCCTCCAGGTTCATGGTGGCTTTCATGCAGACAAATTCACCAATCTTCTTTCGAGTGGGATCGAGTTTCCAGCCCCTGTTCTCCAAGGGGGATTCCACCAGGAACTCCCGGGTCATAAACTCCTGAAGGGCTATCTTGCTCTCTTCCTGGAAATCGATATAAAGCGATTTCAATGCGGGCCTGGGCGGCTTTCCATAAGAGGCCATGAACATTGCTTTCTGCTGGGGTATGGAGACCGCTTCCTTTTCCAGGGTCGATTCATCGTAAAGCGATGCTTTGGCTGTGAAATAGAGCACCTTTTCAAATTTCCCTTCTGTGGGCAGGGTCCTGGCATAGGCATCCCATTCATCTATTCCCGTGGGTTCGAAATTATAAGTGGTGGTCCTGGTATATACCACAGTCCCCCCAATGGGAGCCTGTGCTGTTGCATAAATTGTTCCTGCCATAAGCATGGTGGCCAAGAGGGTATGTTTCATAGCTTCAGTTTATCTATGATAAGTATCTCCCTGTGAATTCTCTTTCCGCTCTTTTTCTTTTTTCTCCAGGATGGCTTCAAACTCCTCTTGAGTCACTTTGCTGCCCTTATTCGGTTTCACCATAGACTCTTCAGCAGGAGGGTTGAGCTTCACCGAGGTGGCCACATAGGCTGTTTCCCCGTTACGTTCCACAGCCAGGATCATTCCGGGCAATCCGCCAAAAATCGATGGCCCCAGCGAAACCGGGATCTCAGTGGAGAACCAGGCCACAATTTCCTGATCGTCCAGGGTCACACTAGCAGCCATGCAAGTATACTCCAGGATCTTCTTTTTTTCACTACCCAATTTCCAGGGCACTGCTTCGATTTCCGATTGTACCAGGAAGAAGCGGGTCAGATATTCTATCTGCTCCAGCTTCAGGTTCTTTTCAAAGTCATAATACACCTTTTGCGCAATCGGACTGGCCGGTTTGAGTGAGCTTTCGTACATGATGGCCCGTTGAAGTCCGGGAGGGGTAGCTTCCTTTTCCGAGTCGTCCTCTTCAAACAGTGCTTTCTTGCTGTTGAAGTTAAGCACCTGAACAGTAATTCCCTCCTTGGGCAGTGAAGTAATCCAATCTTGTGTCCGCTGGTTGTTTCCATGTGCTTCCCGGATGTTCTCAAAGGAGTAGCGATTGACTTGCTGGTAGGTGATGGTGCCTGCCAGGGGGTTCTGGCCAGATACCAAGCCAGTTTTTGTTATCATACAGGCAAGGAATAATACCAGGAAAGTAGCTGTTCTGTTCATCTGCGGAAGCATTGAAAAACTAAATATACTAATTAACCTCCAGCAAATATACCAGGACATGCCCCGGTAGTATTGATTTATGAATGTGAAGTGGACAAATTGAGTGATCAAATGCCCCGAATCAACACCAAAATTATTCTGAAGCTACTCAAACTCCTTCGGAACTCCGCAGATCATTTTGAAGGGCTTGTCACCCTTGTTGCGGTACTGGTGTTTTTCATCGGGGTTGACCAGGGCAAAGTCGCCGGCCTGTAACGGCTGTTCCTCCCCTTTCTCATTGACCAGTGCACCCTGGCCTTCGATCACATAGTTCATGTGAAACATAAATTGATCTAAGATTTGAATTGAAAAATTATGTTATTCGTACCATATTGGTACATACATTGAAATATGATGATAATCAGCAGCAGGGAATTCAGGGACCCACAGAAAAAGTATTTTGACCTGGTGGATCAAAATGAACAGGTTATTGTTCAGCGCGGCAAAGATAAAGCCTATGTAATTGTACTACTTAACGATGTTGATCGTTTATCGGTCAATGATGATGTGCAATGGAATGAGTTTTTAGAACGGCTAAATCTTCCTTAGAATAAGCCCAAACGGCTTATTCTAAGGAAGATCATTGAAAATAGTAAGACCATCTATTGTTAATTCTGAGGCAGTGTTTGAGACCATGAAGAAAGATCTGCCACATTCTCTAAGGTGGCACCATTATCGTAGGTAATGACCATGTTCGATCCGGGATGACCATATAATACCTTATGAGCAAACTCCTGTGGGTTGTCATTAGATAAGAAGCCCGGGAAAGCGGTGAAACCTGCTACTACTTCATTTAATCCGTCAGTTCCGTGACAGAGACTACATGAAGCACCACCTCCAATGCCATTATCAAACAGGAGTTGACCAGTCGCTGGTGTCCCCATGAAGGTATCGTCTGGATTTAGAATGAAATTGATATCGAATGTTCCATCCTTATAAAATGCTACCAAGTCCCAAATGTCGGTATCTGTCATTTCAACGTCACCGTATCCATGCCCATCTTTGATCTCTTCAAAGGCCTGCCATTTAGTACTTGTGGCTGGATAAAGTCCGGGAATACCTGTATAATGGCTTCCACTTGAGT
>SDBT01008246.1_pt1 | contig 17026 bp, 23 predicted proteins | sample 2277101 | NCBI WGS metagenome assembly SDBT01 (sample SAMN10404973, study PRJNA504765) | marine sediment metagenome | isolation source: marine sediment core GS10_PC15, 103 cmbsf | place: Arctic Ocean: Southern Knipovich Ridge | collected 2010
GGTTACCTCTGTCGGGATGGTGGTGTGGGTTTCCTGCCTTCGGGAATCCTCGCCTACCACATTACCAACCTTAACCAACAAGTCACCGCTAACGATTGCAGCAGCAGCGGTTCCGCCACTGGAATTAAGCGCGGTCAATTGGCGAGTTACCGTGACGTTGCTCGTCCCGTCATTCCGCCCGGTAATCAACAGCATTTCACCGGTGCGCTTCACCATCCAAATCGTATTGGGGATGTAAGCAGAAATGGTCGTAACCGGAATGGTGGTATTGGTCGTGCCGGTCACAGCGGCAGTGGTGGTGTCATTGATTGGCAGAAAGTCATCAACGTCCCACTTAAACTCCTCCTGTGACGTCACCATAGGAGGCAAGCGCAAAGAGAAGGTGAGGAACCCAGCCGCTTTTAAGTCGCGTTCCAGCAGCCTGATTTCCTCTGCCACGTTAACAACGATCCGTGAGGATCTTTGGTCATACTGTCGATGACCTGTTTGATTTGTTGCCATTACAATTTCCTTTCTTTAAACCAAAATACGGCACTATATAATTTCCGCAGACGACCCTTTTCTGCCGAGCCATCCGCCCAAACCTGTATTGGGCATGAATTGTTCTGCTCCAGACCTATTTGCAGTGCTTTGCCCGCTGCGATTATTCGGAGGGGAGCCCCTCACGCCAGCTTGAGCTTTCTTCGCCCCAGATTTAACGCCGCGCTGAAACGCTGATTCTTCTCGCGTTTTCAATTGCGTCCTGTAAAATTTATCCAGTGCGTAGAAAACTTTACTGGCAGTGAATTGCAAATTCTGGAACTGGGCATCATTCCCTAGATTCGATTTAGACCACTCATTGAGCTTGCTCAGGTTCTCCAGCTTGCTCAATTCAGCAATCTGCCCATCAGAAAACGCTTTAACCCCAGTGTTATCTTGCGCGACAGGTTTCTCCTGCGGTGCCTGTGCGGCCATATCTCTAAGGTCTTTCACAGTCACCAAATCTTCATCCACCCTGCCTTGCAGCGGATCTTGTACCGTATTATTGGTTTGTTGTATTTGTTGATTTGTGGCAGTAACAGCCTGTTCGACTTGCTGCCTCAAAACGTTAAGCTCCCGCTGGTGCATTGCGCGCTCTGTTACCAAATCCGCCTCTGCTTTTGACTTGGCAGATTCAGCACTGGTTGCAATTTCCAGCATTTGTTTCTTTGTTTTTTTCCTGTGCTCATTGCGGAATTTATCCACATCAGCAGTTTTATCAATATCGTCAAATACATCTGTGTCGGAAGTTGCCTTTAGTTCTTCCTGGTCATCGCCAGAGGATTCCAAATTATCAGCGTCAGAGGTGTCCGCATCGGTATCACCGTGCTCCCCACTCTCGTCTGCATCAATATCGGTGTCTTCCTCTTTATCAGCGTCCAGGATAGGATCAGACGGTACTTCGTGAGTCCGGCCACCCATAAGGTTATCCAATAACATTGCGCCGACATCTTGATTGCTTTGTGTTTCAGACATTTTAATTTCTCGCATTGAGATTGCAGGTGCTCATTTCCCACGCCAGCACCTTCAGGCGATTTATTATGCTCCCGGTTTGGCCGTGTTTATTTCACCCTGGCCTTTTCCAACCGAAGCTCTTGCGCCTTTAAGCTGGGCCTCTATTTCCAGGCGTTGCTCAAGGAACATTTCTACCATCGTGTTTTTGTGTTGTTCTCTATCAAGCCTTATGTCCGATTCATGCTTCATCATTATTTGTTCAATTTGCGCGTCCGACTTCTCAGCTTGCAATTTAAGCTGTGATTGGCTCTCAGCAGAAGCCTGGGCGATAATTTCTTGTATTCTGGAATCTGTTAGCGCTGCCTGTGTAGCGGTATCCGCTTGAGCCTGCGCCTGTATCTTGGCTTGATCCTGCTGCATCTTGGCTTGGGCCTTGGCTTCCTCTGTCGCAAGCGTAAGCTCACCGGCCATCCGGGTTTGCATGCTCAATTGCTGCATTTCAGCCTTTTGCCGTGCTTGAACTCTCTGTGCGATTTCAGCCTCAGAGCGTTCTACGGATTCCAAGTCCCCTAATGTTTGCCGCATTCTATCTTGCACGATAACGCCAAAATCAAACCTGTCCCTTAGCTCATTAAATAGATCCGGCACTGCGCCTATACCGGACATAAGCTCACCAAACTCGTTTACCCTGGCCATCCTATTCAAAACAGCATCAGCGCCGTTAATGGCGTTCAGGGTTACGTCTGTAAGCATTTCGTCTGGCGTTACCGTGCGTATTCTGGAATTTCCATCCTGTACGGTGAATTCCACGGTCTTGTCATATCTTTTCCCAACTATCTGCAATATCCGCCGCTCGCCAAAAAATTCTGGATCTTGGAAATAGACCACAGCTATTTCGCCAACCTCCTCCAACAACCGCATAACCTGCATAAATATTGGCCGGAACACCCCCAGATTACGCATCAGCATCTCAGAGGTTTCAAATGCAGTCATCACCTTTGCTGGCGCTTGCCCCCTAACAACATCAGAAACGTGGGACGACTTATCGAACTCTGCTGTTAAATGTGCAAAATCCTGGAACAATTCTTGCGAAGCGGGTTGCACTGGCAAGGGCGCTACCAAATTCTGGAGCTTTCCGCCACCTTCAATTATTTTGTCTGTTACGTTGTCAGACACCCGCAATAATTTTTGCCGCTTATCCCAGTCATCCTTTGTCTGAGGGGTCACCAATTGTTCTGGCACCATAATCGGTGACCATAAATTTTTCCGCACATCATCAAGGCGCATATTTCCGATGGTGTTGATAATCTCTTGCAAGGGGGCCATCTCCTCCATCAGCCCCATTCCATCAGCCTGCCATTCGTGAGGTGAATACGACTTTGCCCTAAACGGGTGCCCCTTGAAGCTGTATGGGTTTGGGCCATTCCGCACAATGTAGCCCTCGACACCACCAATCATCACAATGTATCTGTCTTCCAGCCCGCCAATTGGCGATTGCCAGTATTGAATGCGCTCAACCAACTCATCCCTGTCTATCGGGGATTGATCCTGGTTGCGTTCGCCCATAATACGTCTTAGTAATTCGCTATCTTCACCCGCAATGCCGCTGACAGGCGTTTTGTTTGGATAATCCTTTGGCTTTACATAATGCCCTGGCCTAAAGAAGTCCTCCTCCAACTCCGCCTCAGTAACAAAATCTTTCTCAATCCACCAAGGGGAATCTTTTACGTCATTGACATTTGGTGAAAAATACTGTAGCGCCCTGTCAACCACATCAAAGCGTAAATCTGGTGCGCCATTATTCTCATAATAGGTTGTCTTGATAATACCCATGGAGAATTTTAAGAATGTATTCAGGAATTGCGGCATTATGTCTGTCTTAAATTTCCACATATCCTCCATGTAGAAATTTAAGAGTGCTTCCATCAACTTTGCGCGTTTCCATTCATCTTCTAGCGCAATCACACTTTGCACCGCTGGCCTGATTGTCACCAGCTCAGGAAGCTGTGTTATCAGTTGTAGCAGGAAAGCCCTGATGGTCTGCATAGCTGCGCGTGATTTCGGGAAATAAATGTGCTCATCCTTCGTTCTTTCGGGGTCTTTCCATTGCCCAAGAGATTGTCTCTCCCAATCAAGCATCTTTGCCGCTATTTCATCTGTCTGTGGCTTTGCCTGGTTGTACCTGCCCATAATAATGCGCTTTATCTCATCCCGTGCGGTTTGAGATATTGTTGCAGCATCATTCTGGCGTCTGTTGATATCGCGCAATGAATCCAGAGGGACTACATTGGATTCCTGTAGGAGTGGTAGCGCTGCTGTAGGAGTGTCTGGGGCTACGCCATCATGAGCGCCGCCGCCAGTAAACACGGAATCCTGCCTAATGCCTTTGTTACGCCTAGGCTTACGCGCCATGTGGCACACCTTATTCGCTTGGGCGCTTCGCTGACCCGGTTAAAGTAACTGCCTGCCAGTACCCCGACAGGTAGGGCATTCAACCAAACTTAATGAACCCGTGCGCTTATTTTTTGGCACAAAACTCATCTTCCGGCCTACGCAATCAACACACTCCCCAGGCTCCGCCTTTGGACGCGCTATATTGCGGTCAACAACATGCCGCCCCATATCGGAGCGGTAAGGCCATTTATGCGGAGGCAAAGGAGGCTGCCTTACAAACAGCAGCCTATCCAATGCGCTGATTTCTGGCTCTTTCATTAATTCCGCCTGTGACCGACTTCCTCATGGTGGATGTGGTAAATAAACAACGGATCATCAGACTGAGATGCGGCGCTCCAATGGATCGACAAATTTTGATTTCTGCCAAGGAACACCGGAGGAACAATAATATTACTTACCTCTTCTCCGATCGCGTCAGATCCAGGCCCGGCGCCAAACCAGATGTTTATCACATCACCAATGGCCATAATTACAATATTGGCTTGCACGGTTTTGATTTTCTTCTCATCTTCCGTGGCCGCGCTAAGCGTAAGGTCGCCGACATGCACTGTTGCTTTTGGAGTAAAGTCTGAAAATTCAGAAGCTTCATCAAAGCTCGTAGTATTAGGCGTTAATTCTGTTCCACCACTTGACCACCGTGTTGCATTATCAATATAAAAATGCAGATAACTTAGATTGGCCCCAGTGTTAACAGCCAAAGCGGTCAACTGGATCATGCGCGGAATCACAATATGGTTCTCACCAGCAGAAGTTCTCGCGCTATTATGGATGTTAATATTACCCACAGTTTCAGAATACGCGGTCGCAGTGGCCAGAGACGCCACACCAGTTACTACGGAGTTTGAGACAAAAGTATTCCTGGCTGGCCAAGTGTTAAGGTCGCCGCCTTGTGCATGAAAAACACCACTTGCATTATTTCCCTGTCCCATTTTATCACCTCATCGCTATCGGGGAGTTAACCCCGGATTTCTGGCGGGACAAATGCATGCCCTCACCAAGTATTATTTCAGTTCCTTCATGATCAAAGCATAATCTGCTTCGCTGATATCGTACCCAGTACGCGCCAAGAGTAGTTCTATGGAGCATCCAGACCGCCCAGATTGCAGTCGTTTCGCTATAATGACCGCGCTTTTAAACTGGGCTTGCTCCATGGATGGCACTAACGGCTTAGCTCGCACCGCTTCAGAAACGGCACCATATGGCTTTTTCTGTTTTTCCATCTCGCCTCTATTGACAATTAAGCAGCGTCATATTCTTCGTACCAAATCTGGTACTGGAATTTAGGATCAGCAGCTTGCGAAGTCCCATAGCCGTGAATAGATAAATTCTGATTCCGGCCCAACCAAATTGCGGGAGCATAAATCACGGAGTCAACGGTAGCGCCTTGGGCTGGCTCATCATGCGGCACCCCGTCATTACCGAATATGATATGAATTTTCTCCTCAACATTGCCCTCTGCATATTTCGCTTGGGCGCGCCATAGCACCTTTTCATCCGAACCGGCATTTGCAAGTGCTAATTCCCCGACATACACTTGCGCAACTGAAACGGGGCTTGCAAAATCTGACGCTTCATCATTGGCCGTATTCCAAGGAGATAACTGCGTTCCCCCACTTGACCATCGGCTAATCGTGTCTCGATAGAAGTCTATGAAAAAATCACTGGCAGTCGTATTTTCCGCCATGAACGTCAGCTCGATTCTACGCGGGATAATGACCACATTACGAGACGGCACCGCGACTCTGGATTGATTCCAAATGTTGATAATCGCCTCATTCTCATCATACGCAACTGCTGCGTCTTTTGACGCAATCCCCGCAGCAACGGAAATTGCACTATATGTCCTGTTGGCAGGGAATGTGGACAGCCCGCCGTCACTACTTGCTATAAAACTCATCTTGTTACCTCAAAGAAAAGTGTTTATGCTTCGGCGTCAAATTCCTCATACCAAACTTGAACCTTGAATTTTGGGTCATTGGTCATAGATGTGCCATACCCATGAATGGACAGATTTTGGTTGCGGCCCAGCCAAATCGGCGGGACATGCACCACGGCATCAACACCCGTCACATCAGTATTAACCTCATCGTGGGGGATACCGTCAGAACCAAATAAAATAGTGATTCTTTCGCCAGCTTTCCCAGCAGAACTTCTTGGCATCGACCTCCACATTACTCTTTCCAAGTCACCTGCCCCAGATAAAACCAGAGCCCCAATATAAATCTGCGCAACTGAAGCAGGACTTGGGAAATCGTCTGGCTCATCGAAAGCCGTGTTGTTTGCGGTAAGCAATGTCCCGCCGCTTGCCCATCGATTGCTGGTATCCCGGTAGAAATCAATGAAATAATCGGTTGCACTCGTATTGACTTGCATGAACGTTAAATCAATTTTGCGCGGAATAATCACAACATTACGGCTGGGATTTGCAACCCGAGACTGGTTCCAAATGTTTATAATCCCGGCTGTTGCTGAATATGCCTGGGTATTTGCGGTCATATCAATCCCGGCAGCAACCGAAATGGCCGTGTAGCTTCTGTTGGCCGGGTGTGTCGCCAACCCACCATCCCCGCTATGTAAAAAACCCATCTTTTCACCTCACTTGCTAGGGGTTGGGGGATTAAACAACATCCACGATTTGGGTGATATTCACATCTCCACGCTGCGTGGTGTCCTTGCCATAAACACTGCCAAGAATGGTGTCGATTGGGCCAAACGGGGCCTTCCCCGCCCCTGCGACTTGAGCGGTATCTAATATCAGCACGCCTTGGTTTTCAACCGAGGAGCTACCTACCATCACAGTTGCGCTGGTACCTGTTTCAATATTTCCCGCGACCTTAATGCCCTCAATGGAAGGAATTGATGCGGAGAAGTCCAACTCAGCCCATGTTCCTGTAGTGGCAACTTGCACAGTTGCGCGATTATATGTGTAGCCATTCTTCTGCATCGCAACAAAAACCGGAGTTGCCGCTGTACTGCAATCCATCCAGCCAACATAAACCCAAGGTTTAGCAGGAGTTGTGCCGGGGTGCATATAAGGCCCTGATTCAATCGGCCCTTTAGAAAATATCGGTGCAGTTTGCGAGGGTATAAGTGATACCGTGTCGTCTGTGCCATCTGCTCCAGGGCTGATATAAAAATACCAAATCCCAAGAGTTGAACCTGTCACGGTAGACGCTGCGGCGTTAGAATCGAGAATATTGTTAACGCCAGAAACCCATGTGTAGGCCTTATCCTCATCAAGTACGAGGAAATCGTTGTTAACCCAGAGTGGGATTGGCCGCGTTGAGCCTTTTAGCGTAAACGTTACTTGGTTGCCCCCGCTAATCGTAACAGGGATTGGTTTCATTTTGATGTTCGCCAAAAGTGCAAGGGGAACGACGGTCGATTTGAATGTGCCAGTCTTCCCCGTAACATCCAGGGGATGGCCGAAACCTAGTTTGCTGCCCATAGGTAGCCCTCCATTTCAAGGATTTGAAAGGATGTGCCTAAAAATTAGGCACTTTGGCTTATCTATGAAGCAATATTTGGGGGTTGTCAAGCGATATCTGCCTAAGGCCGGAATTTTCATTCATGCGGCAACTATGAGAATCGAAATGAATGATGTGCAGAAACACCTCGAAAGCGCGATTGAAGCAATTTCTAAAGAGAAGAAAGCTCTTTTCGAGCAAATTCAGGAATTAGAAACGCAGGAGGAAGGGATTCAAGCCTTGATCAACCCGGCAGGTGACTCTCGGAATTTAAAATTAAATGGGGGGGGCGAAGATCCGCTTATTGCAATGGTGAAAAGTGCTCTTAACAGCAACCCGATTGTAACGGTCGCATTGCTCCGCGAAATAGCCGATAAGGATGGAATTTCCTACAAAGACGGAAGGTCAATTAATGCCATATTCATTAATATGGCTAGGAATCGCCGAGTTACAAGTTTAGGCGATGGCAAATGGCAAAAGAAAAGAGATCTTGTGAAATTAAGAAAATCTAGCGAGTAAAAACAACAAAACCGAGTCTTCTAGTTTAGAGACGAGAGACTCGGTTTTGCTCACAAAACCCTTACCACTGAGGAAAGGGCCATGTATCACTTTGCATGGATGCCATGCCTCGCTCGACCTCCACCACCTCCATTAATTTGGTGTGCATGGGGCGTTGGGCGAGTGGTTAAAGCCACCTGACTGTAAATCAGGCAAACGTATCGCAGCGTTTCGAGGGTTCGAATCCCTCACGCCCCGCCTTTGGACGCAGAATTCTATCCTCTGCGCCATTTTATATCCCAACAAATTTGCGTTGTCAAATCACGGCTTACAGCGAATATGAGTAATCTTTTCGCCATAAGGCATTTTTATGCTTGGCATTTATCCGTACACGCCTTAGCATAAAGTTCAAATTGAACTGAAGCTTAAAATGAACAAGTTATCAATTGAAAAACGAGTTAAAATCCTGCATTTGCTTTGCGAGGGCAATTCCCTTCGCAGTACATCCAGAATTACCGATTGTTCAATTAACACAGTAACTAAACTGCTTGTTGATGCGGGAATCGCATGCCGTGAATATCAAGATGCAAATCTGCGGAATCTCACTTGCAAGCGTGTTCAAGTGGATGAAATATGGTCCTTCTGCTATGCAAAGCAAAAGAACGTAGAATCTGCCAAAGCCGCCCCTGAGGGAGCGGGGGACATTTGGACATGGACCGCTCTCTGCGCTGATTCTAAGCTGATGATTTCATGGCTGGTAGGCGGGCGTGATGCTGAATATGCAAATGCGTTTATTGAAGATTTAGCGGCACGCCTTGCCCATCGTGTTCAACTCACGTCAGATGGGTGGAAGGCATATCTGGATGCCATTGAAGGCGCATTTGGTGCTGATGTGGACTACTCAAGATTAATTAAGCTATATGGGAAATCTCCAGATGCCCAAAAGCGATACAGCCCACCAGAGTGCATTGGAGCAATAAAAGAAAAGGTCGTTGGCAATCCAAATCCAGCTCATGTTTCCACGTCTTATGTTGAAAGAAGCAATTTGACCATCAGGATGATGAACCGAAGATACACTACCCTGCCTAAAAATTAAGCAGTCACAACATTTTTGCTCCGCCAGTGCGGAAATCCCACGGGATTTGGTCTTGCTGTCCAGTGGAATATGGAGCAGAGAAATTCTTGCCTTCCTCCACTCTATCCTTGCCGTACAGCCAGTCTATGATGTACCCAAAGGCTTTCATTGCGTGAGAGAAAGCATCATGGTTCGGCTTGCTGCCTGGGATTTTTTCTGTTATGCCGTTCAGTGGGTTTTCTTGCGTGGGGTAACTCCAGTTCTGTGCCGCCATCAGCAGCATGGGACATTTATCTGGATTGATAGCAATTGCGCCAATAGTATTCAGCTTGCGTTGCACAGTCTGAATCGGGCCATCTTCTGTTACATACCTGCCTAGAATGATAACCACCGGGCCTGGGTCAACACTCATCCCGAGGCGGTGCGAATAAATTGGCCCGGTTATCTCTCTCCTGAAATTCTTTATCCAAGTTGACCTTAGCGAATCACTCTGGTTGCCTGTTCTCCAATCTCCGATATGCTCAGCATACCGATAGCCTTTATTGTTTAAAATGTAGCGCCATTCGTCAACAGTGATCCCGTCACCATAATCCTCATCCACAAATACCAGCATTTCTTTTGTAAAATCATGGTGCTCCGGCAAAGATGGCTTCCTTTGCGCGTAGCAAATGAAAGTATCATCTGCCTGCCCATAATCTTGGCCTGTCCAAACATCATAATTTTTATCATACTCGTAATATGGCCCAGATTTAACGTGGCACCATGGCAATCTCGCATCTTCAACACTGATAAATTTTGAGTACACCCGACCTGGCGTAGATCCTGCATAGTCTATTTCCTGCTCACTGGCCCATGTTTCCGCTGTTACATCCGGTCGATTCCTGCGCAATGTTGCCCACTCTGTATTTTTCATGGGGTGATTGCTGCGCTTCCAATGCAGAGTTAATTTCTGCATATTCCTGTCCATGGCCATCCTGTATTGTGCATTGGCCATGCCATTGGCTGTACTCACGTAAAACTTACACTTGGAAAGATCCCCCAGAGAGCGCAATACCTTCTCTGAATCCTCCACAAATGCGAATTCATCAGCCATTACGACTTTTGCCCGCCCGGACCTTCCGGCAGTACCTTTGCTTAGAATCCCTTTTAGATTGGAGCCGGTCTTTGGGAATTTCATCGACATCTTGGTATCGATATCGTTTGCATGCTGAATCCAACCCGCCTTTTGCCATTCAGGGAGGTTTTCAAGCAGGAACCGGCATTTCCCAAAAAGGGAGTCAGGAGTTCTATCATCAACATCAAACTCGCGCATGCTCATGAAATAAGGCACCATGTTCTCATAAAACACACACATCCAAACCGCTATAGCCGCCATCATCCAAGAAGCCCCCATATCCCTTGATTTCTCAATAACGGCAGATTCTTGAGCCTGTATGCGGTCTAGCATCCATTTAATTGCATCATCCTGGAACTCATATGTCGCGAACGGAGCGCGTCTTTCACCCTCCTCTAAGCGCGGGTCAAACGTCCAGACGTAGGTGTTAATCCAGTACAGAATTGACGACTTGCAATACATTATTTCTTGGGAGCGGTACGAGTCATTCCCGTCACAATTTAATGACACAGACATTCTGTGATACAGGTTTTCTGTCCAGTCTGAAATGTAAGATAGGTCGGGGGTACGCAGTTTCTCACCGGCAACAGCAGTGCGCTTAATGGACTTGTAGCCATCGGGGCTTAGATCGTAGGTGTCCTCACCCCCCTTTGCTAAAAGATAGCTGTAAGTGGGATATGGAGGGGTTAAATCGGGTGTTAGAGCATCATTCCACAGGCTTAGCATTCTTTTTCCGGCTAAATTGGCCTTCATCTATGATATCGATTTGCCCGATACCAACCACATGCAATCTTAGAGCGTCACCCTCCTCATACTCATCAGTAATTTCAACAAATTCTGTTTTTGATTTATACTCAATCTTGCCGAGATGGAATAAAATTTCCCAGAAACCTCTTCTCAACATGGGTTTAGGAATTTTTCTTGTTGATACCGTCTTGTTTATTTTAAAACTTGACTTCCCGGAGATGTGCGACTTACTAATCTCAAAAGGGATAGTGTGGCCACCCTGCGGGTTGATAATCTGCACCTTTATCATTCTTCTTACTCCTTTTCATTTGCGTTCTTTACGTGTTGAACCATTTCCATAACCATTGAGTTACGCGCCTTTTGCACCTCGATCCAGCAATCATTCTCACTCATCGCCCACCTCCTCAGCTATTACATCAATATCATCGTTACCATCATTTTCCCCTTTGGCGCTAGAAGCCAGATGATCGACCAACTTCTGCGGCTGCCTGCCAGAATTGTGCCAATCCAGCACATCCTCCTGGGTTAAACCAATTTCTTTCAGCAGACCAGGAGTTATAATCACATTATTCCCGCCAGTAATCGTAGTATGGGTGCCCCCCACCTCAATATGACTGCGCCGGTTAAGCAAAGGCTCCTTGCCAATTTCAGTTAACAGCTTAATCCCGGTCATGGCTGCATTGGCTGTTTTATCATCGGGCCGTTTACCGGCCACAATTTCATCATAGGCTTTTAAAGCTGTGTCCTTACGCTTCATCAACCCAACATGCAACTCCTCTTGAACCCCAGCAAAATGCTGTTGAATGCAATGCTTCCACCAAGGCATGTTCCTCCACCTGTACGCCATCCTCAATTTCACACCACCAGCATCAGCAGCATCCTGGGTGCTTCCAGTCTCGCAAAACTTCTCAAATGCAGCCCACCGGTTCATGCTGATAGAGAAATCATCCACCCTAACCCTATCGGCTACACCGGGAGTTGTGATCTGCTTCTCTGCAACAATATTGTTAGGCATTCACATCCTCCCATGGGTTCCATCCAATTAGCTCCGCAATGCGCTCCCTAATGCGCCTAGAAACGCTTTTACCATGAATAACCCGGTTGACCATACTACGGCTCACCCCAAGCTCAACAGCCAATCGCTGCTGTGTATAGCCCTCACAACGCAAGCAAAAACCGATCTGCAATGGGGTGAATTTCTTAAATGTCATGATTACCTGCACAAACTGCAATAGCCCTTGGAGCCATACCCAACACCCTCATCCACGCAAACCCAGGCCATGCATTTATAACTTTGGCAATCAATGTGCAGGCGGGAATCAAAAGGTGGAAGAAATGGGCATAATAGCTCTAAAGCCTCTCCTGGCGTCATAACCCTGGGCTCGCTCACAAACTTATTATCGCTTGGCATATCAATACCCCATATCCTTTTCGACAATCCTTTTTGCAATTTCCAGAATTGCCAATAACCCAGATGCATTAAAACCGGCATTCACAAAGCCTACGGAATAGCTCCCTTCATCATCACCCAACGACAGCACAATTAATTTCCTGCGCCCCTCCCATCTGCCTCCCTCCTCCAAATCCTTCAAAGCATCCCGCAGTGCATCCTCTGGACTCCAAAGCGTTGAGCTTTTAGTCCTCTCCGCCAAGTTGATTATCTTGTCATCTTTTGGCATCAAGGCCCCCTGCGCTCTTCTACGCGCCTGTCGCTGAATTGAGTGCAGGAAGTATCTTGCGGAGTGCCATAAACATCCCTTGATGCGTAAAAGGAATAAATCAAGCCAGGATGATTTTTTGAGAAGTAGTGCGCATTATCACCGCACACCATATTCGGTGATAATTCTTTAAATGCATTCGCTGCCTCAACCACATCAACAACCCCATCAAATACTATTCTCATAACTCCTCCTCCAGCAGATTAAACAACAGGTCTACAAAGTAACCCAACCGGAGCGCGCTGTCAAGAACTTTCTGAAATTCCACTATGCGTTGTAATATAAAATAGGTGGAGAGGTATGCATATACGTGTTTCGGCGAGGCGAATAAAGGGGTACACCCCTTGTTTTGAGGTGATGATTACCGTTTGCCAGGTGAACCCGGATTGGCCTAGTAGATATCCAATTGAATGAGGCTAGATGGAAGCCCGCTGCACTTGCCTAGCCTGTGCTATGCCAGCCTATAGCCTGTTGAGTTAGCGTGCTGCATCAGTGTGTTGGAGCGTGACATTAACGTCCGTTATTGTCACGCTCTCTGGTGGATAGGGTAGGATCTAGGCTGCTTATGAGAATAGGTATTCACATTAGCAATGGGTGTTGCTGCCTGCTGAATGTGGCTAGGTTGTGGGGATTAGATTTGCGTGACTGTGAATTTTCCTCATAACCATATGCCTTGATACTGTTGGCGCTCTGCTCAGTCTGTGTTATCAGCCATCCTAAGGTAGCGCTTGCATCCTTTATAGTTATCTATTTGAGCCCACCCATGGAGTATAAGGTGGTTGTATACTGATTCCGAGTCAACCTCAGCTAGTATGCTGGTTAGACCTCTTTCAAGCTTTTTTATTCTACACCACTGTATTAGCTTCATGTTGCTCCCTTTGCTCAATGTCCATTTGCTGTCCTATTGGTGAGAGGTCGTGTCCAGGTTGTCTGTTTGGTGGGTGTTGTGGGTTAGACCGTGTCCTGTTTGGTATTTTATTACCTATGTACCAATGTAGGTTGGTAATCTGGTTATGCCTTACATTTTAGATCCTTCACCTACATATTAACGCGCCACCCCGCCACCCCTGATACTTTATAGTATAACTTAGTGTATAGCAAGGGGTTGTTTTTTATATTGCTGGATTAAAATGATTTATATTACTGAGTGTGCTGATATTATTGCATTAACCCAACCTAACACCACGGCGTGCTGTCTCTTTCCATAAGGGCCAGCGCATCATTTAAGGCTGAAAGATATCCATAATGCCAGTAAGCGCGCTCTGGTGTTCCTAAGTCTGTATGTTTTTGTTCCTCAAAAGTTTCTGGCGCATCTTGTGATAAATGTATTTTTAACCCATCGGCGCACTTGGTTAGTTTCTTGCGAATGTCTTCCATTATGTTGTCCATTTCCTCTCCTTTTGTTTAGGCTTCCATTATATCACGTATGTCAACCAAGTTTTATTCTGTGTTATTACAGGATGTTGCGTAATTAATCTAACATTTATTCAAATTAGTTGTTGACAATAGATTGTGGTGTGTTATTCTGGATTTAAGAGTTAATCACAATGAGGATGAAGAAATGAAAATCACACCAAAACATTATGCAATGCTTGAAAGTGGAATTAATGCTGTTATCGCTCGCCACCCCAATGCGCATGCTGAATACACAAAAGCTTGTCTATCGGATATGCGCTATCGCTGGGATGTGTTGCACGCCTCAAAAGTTGTTGTCGGTGAACAGCACAATGCATGGGCGCATGCTGGCAAAGATGAAATTTACATCCCTCTTTATGATTATTGCAATGACGACAATATTGATACGGCATTGCGGAAAATCACTGGCACCAAATAAAGTCAATTCACATTGGGGTAAGAAAATGAAAAACCCATTGCACTTTGTATTTTATGGTTCAAATCGTGGCACCCTTTACCGTGCTTACAAATATCGTGATGAGTTGTGGTGGAAGGGGATAGGCGGGATTTCATGGGGAAATAATGGATCAATGTTGGGGGATTACCTCACAGCCTGCGAAACAACTTCATGCCGCAAAGTAGTCACATATTCAAAGGTTCCGGCTTATGTCGTCCACGCTGTCTAATCACATGATGGAGAAACCAAAGGAGAAAGACAATGGAAAATATTAAAACCTTAACTGACCTACTAGAATACCTGGCCAGCCTTACAGAAGAAGCAAACAACCGTGTTGACTGGTCTGCCCTGCCCTTATTTGGCGGGGATGAACCAAAAGACACAGAATTGGTTTGGAGCTGGGATGTTAATAATTTACTGGTTGGCACATGCCGAGATGACCTTGAAATTGTGCCACGTGACAAGCTGGACTTGGAAATATCAGACCTTGCCAAGGCTTCAGCGATAGCCGGTATATGGTAATTAAGCAGTTAAACCATGGGAGGACGATATGGAACGCATAACCAAAAAGCAAGTTGAAAAGTTATTCCAACACTTTCTAAAAGTAACAGGCCGGAAACCATTGGCCAGCTTTAATGATGTTGGTGGGTATTTCCTGGAGTATAACGGGATTTATGGCGGATTCATTATCTGCCAAATGATGGAAAATGGCGGTGAAGCTACTCCTCTAGGGCTTGGCAGAAAGACATCCCGTGAAATGTGGAATTGCCTGCACTTTGCGCTCAATTGCATTGGTGAAAACCGATAGCTTAACCCTTCCCTAAGCCTGTTCCAGCAGGCTTTGATGGAGTGTTAACGGTAGGCAATATTAATCAAGGGAGAATTATCATGTTGGAATTAAAGGTGGATAAAAAGGAGTTGTTGAAGGCGCTGCAAATGTTCAGGCCAATCATCGGGAAAGAATCACACAAGCCGATATTGTCATATATTAAATTGAGCGTTGAAAATAATGGTGCAACGCTGTTTGCAACCAATTATGAAACAGATTTGAGCATTAAGATTGAGTGTGTGGTTGCGGCTAAAGGTGTGACGCTGCTCCCTTTCAAGCGGGCGGTGGAGGCTGTCAAATCCTTCCCTAATGGGTTTGTTTCAATCAGTAAGGTTGATGGCGTTGTCTCGCTGTCATCAGGCAGCAGCAGCGCTGAGTTCAACACTCCCGAAACCAACTTGTACCCTATGAATAAACCTGAAAAGAAAATTGCGTTTGCCTTTTCTATTTCATCAGAAAGCCTTGTCGAGGCATTGTCTATCACTGCCCCATTTAGCATCACGAATGAAACCCGGCGCAATTTGATGGGTGTATGTATTCACGCGGGCAAAGAGGATGTGGTTTTCACTGCCACGGATGGCCACAGGCTGGCACGTGTGGAGACAAGGGCGCTGGAAGGCTTCCAGAAGGGTACTGCCTATAACGCTCTCCTTGTTAAAGATGCAGCGAACGTGCTTATCAAAACCTTTAGTTGCTACGAGGAAGGTGGTGTTAAGGTTATTCACAACAACCACGATTACCGTTTTGAAGGTGATCGCGTAACGCTTTCCGGCAGATTCATTGAAGGCCGTTTTCCCCATGCTGAAAATTTAATACCGGAAAAATCTGAATTCCAAGCAATTGTTGATGTTAAGCAGTTTTCTGAAATGTCCAAATTTATTGCTTCCAGCAGTGGGGACAAGATCAAGCCTGGATCTTTCTGTTTCTCCCAAAGTGAACTGGTCGCTAAATCAGAAAAGACAGAGTATGGGCAGGCCAAGCAGTCCATGCCAATCGAATATAGTGGATTAGAACCATTGACAGTAGGCATAAACACAGTTTACGTCAATGACGCTCTGAAGGTGTTGACCAAATTTGAGCGGATTACAATAAATCTCAATAAAAGCTTGGAACCGGTGTTAATTACCGTTGATGAAATGCCTGGGCTGAAAATTGTAATCATGCCTTTAAAGCTTGAGTGGAAGTAAATCTTAACGAGTGGGCAATTAGGAGGTTCTGGCCTAGCAGCTGGATTAAAGGGAGATAACTCCGCAGCCTCCTGATTGTCAATAATCATCAACCCAAAGGAGAGCCATGTTTAAACCTACGCAGTATGAGCTTGATTCCATCATTTATTGGATGAATTATCTCAGTGCGCAGAACAACAATTATTATCCTAGAATTAGCTTTCAAAACACAGACCTTTGCCATTTAAACTTAAATAATCGCAGGTATTTCGATTATGATTTTAACCGCTCTGATTTAACTGGTGCCGATTTAAGCTATGCGGATTTTAAATATGCCGACATTTCTGAAGCAAAAGGCATTTATGTTTTAGACATGGTTGATCCGCGTGGTTACCAACCATTTGCTTGGAAGAAAAATGGTGTGTGGATTATAAACTCTGGATGTCATTCCATGCCGGCGGATTTGGCTTTAGAACATTGGGGGGAAAACTACAACGGAATAAGATTTACTGGAGAGCGTTACATCAGGGCAATAAAAGATTTCATGAAAACCGATGAGTACAAGGAGGGATTATGTACACATTAGAGCATCCGGCACCTCCACTATCGGAGGGCTACGTTAAAGCCGCAGCG
>SDBT01008247.1_pt1 | contig 17025 bp, 25 predicted proteins | sample 2277101 | NCBI WGS metagenome assembly SDBT01 (sample SAMN10404973, study PRJNA504765) | marine sediment metagenome | isolation source: marine sediment core GS10_PC15, 103 cmbsf | place: Arctic Ocean: Southern Knipovich Ridge | collected 2010
GATAGCCCAGGCTTCACCCTTGCCATATTGCTCCTCATAACTGACATCGTAAACAACGAACAATTCACGGCCAAAGGAACGCTTTGATAATCGCTTAGCTTCTTTGATTGCTTGTTTCTTAGTCATAGTCTTATCCTTTCTAGTTTGTGAGCTGGTGTCCGCCGGGGAGTGGATTCGAACCCTCCGTTATCAGCCAGCCAGGCCAGCGGACAGCAGCCCGCGAACGGGCTAGATGGTTAGCTTTCAACAAGTGAGATGATTTTTATCGCATTCTCGATGTAACGAGCAGCATCAGTGTTTGGTATCACCTCGTCAACGGGTAAGGCATGAAGTAAATCCTTTAGTGCTTTCAACAATTCAGGTGCGGCCTTGTGGGTTGGGCAAGGATGGATAACAAAGAAGTCCTCATTTTTTACACCAACCTTTACGGGCACAACATCACAAGTACAATAAAAGGCCATGATTACCTCACGTGTGCTAGGATTACACCGAAGCCGAGACTAGCAACGAGGCCAGTCTTGGTTCCGACGTAGGTTTTACTGATACTAAAGAAAAAGGGGCGGCGGTAGCGGTGCAGTTCCAACGAGATATAGAGCTTTGATGTGCAGATGTCGCCTAACGAATAGCATTTCCTAGTCATGATATTCCTCCAGTCGGTAACAAGGCCACCGGCGGGGCGCTGTGGGTTAGAACTCAGATAATACGGTTTCCATAACTTCGGCCGCATAATCGCCGGCATCCCAGCCATCGTCAAAGGCATCGCGATAGGGCTGATCAGGTAGGTCGTAAGCGGATATGCCCATAAGGGCTGACAGGTGACTATCTACTAATTGCATCCATCTATTGAAAGACATGATTGCCTCCGGTCTAAGTTTGATATTGACTACATTGTAGCAAATTAGACATCAAAAGTCACGTAACGAATGTAACCTTACTTCAAGTCATATGTCATATGGTAAAATAGCCTAATGACGATCACTAAAAGAGATGAGATGGGTCGCATACTGCCAGGCGGCAAGGTGCTCAGCAGTAAGGAGGCATAGATGGCTGATGAGAAATTGTCGGATCTAAACATGAGACGAACCATCTGCCAGGTTTGCATTAAGACACTTGATCAAGTCGAGGGTGATCCGCGCAAGCCTGAAGCGATGAACCATTATAAAGCGCAGCTCGCATCGATAGATGCACAGATTGCGGAAATTACTGGTAAACCGCCACCCGTGGTGGTGGGATTAAAAACAGCAAGTTTATTCGGTAAATCAGGAATAAGTTAAGGAGAGTGAAAGATGGCTGAAGGCGATGCAATTGTACTCAATAATTTTAAGGAACAGTTGCTACTCAAAACGATAGATTGTGATACTGACGTATTCAAAGTCGCATTGTATTCTGTGGCAGTAGCAAGTCCTGACGGGGCTGCGCCTGCCTATACTGTAACCAACGAGATTTCTGGGTCGGGTTACTCTGCAGGTGGAGCAGCCGTGTCCGTACCAGTTGTAACCCAGGATGATGCTAACGATTGGAGCAAATGGGACGACAATGGGAGTAATATTACCTGGTCTTCTCTCGCGGCTAATACAATCCTGGAAGCAACCCTGTACGATGACACCACAGCAACCAAGTGGTTACTAATCTTCTGGGCGATCGCTACCAACTCAAACGGCGGCGATTATACAATCCAATTTGGAGCAAATGGAATATTGACGCTAGCTTAATGTGGAAGATTTACTACTCCGACGGCAGCACGATCAGCTCTCAGGATGCAACCGCCTGGTCAATTATCAGGCGTAATAGTGTTCAGGTTATCACTGAAGAAAGCCCGGAGCATAACTGGGTAACTATATCCGGATCTGATTATTACATTTGGGATGAACGGTATGAGGTGGCTCGATGGCTGGGCGTTGACCAGTTTGGCTTTTATGACTATATGCTGAAGCCAGGTCATAAATGCGTTTTATTTGGAGAGACCATTTCAGCAACGGAGTTCCGTAAGATATTTGATCAAGCCAGAGAAGAGCTAGGCAATAAGGAAATATTCAAGCCCGATGAGAGACATCCTGAGTAAATTAGAAGGCTGGAAGGTAGAGGGTCGCTATTGGGTCAGGGAGAGCGACGGATTTCGGTTGCCTGTTATTCAGGGTGGCGGCAAGGCTGTCACCGTCCAGAACGACCGCTATGTCTTCGGCACCGACAATGGTAGTGAATCGGGTCACTCTCTCGACACAGAGAATACAGATCGCGGCGCACAAGCGGCAGATGTAACATTCCTTATTCGTATCCAGGTCGAAGAAACCGGGGGAGTAAATGACACCTGGACATTCCAGCTTTACGCACAGAAAAACGGGGGCGGTGGTTTTACCGCGGTAACGAGAGCCAGAACTGACGGATTACGCTTGGCTGACGATACCCAATCGAGAACAGATGGTGAAGCGACCACAGAGCGGCTTACTGCTGGGGCTGGCTCATGGATGGCCGGTGAGTACGATGACGGCGGTACATCCGATGGGATGGAGAACAGCATCACGCTCAATTCCCAATATACCGATCTTGAGTTTGCGATTGAGATCGATAGTGCTAATGCGAGCACCAGTGATTACTGGGAGTTCAGGATAGAGTCCAATGCAGGGGTAGACTTAGACAGTTATCCAGGTAGTTTACCGAAAGTAACAGCAACCACTATCCCAGTTAACATAAGCCTGAGTACAGCCACGTTAACGGCCTCGGGTCAAAGTATTTCCGTTTCAACTCCCGGGGGGGAAGTATTCAGGATTGATCTCGAAGAGGGTAACACAAGCGACTTCACAAGCCTGACAGATACGGGTAGCGACATCACTGTTACGGGCGGGGCTGCAATGGTTGGAACGTATGGTATGCAAATTGCCATGGATGGAACGATAACCGACATCTTCGGGCATAAATCGCTTTCCCTGGGAACAAACGAACTACGGTTTAGATTTTATTTCGATATTAACGATCTCTCAATGGCTGACGGAGATAAGTTCCATTTATTAGATATTTCGACGGATAGTAGCGGCCGGTTTGGTTACGTTAATTTTCGCTACACCACCGCGGGGGGTTTTGAAGTCTCAGTTGTAGCCTGGACTGATGCCGATGCAGGGATTGGTAATGTTTGGTTTGCAATTACTGGTGAGCATTATATTGAGGTGTATTTCAAGCGTGAAACTGCTGATACTCAGGCAGACGGGGTTATGACTTGGTGGGTTGATGGAAGTCAAAAAGGCACAGATACTGATGTAGACAATTACAATATTTGGTCAACCGTTGATGAGTTTACTTTGGGTGGAAATGACATTGATGCAGGGACCAGCGGGAATCCTTATTATGACGATCTCATAGTTCGTGATGACAATACTGAGATAGGCGCGGATGGCGGTATTACTGTCGGCCTGAATACAGCATCACTTACTGCCGGTGGTCAGGTTCTAGCTCTCTCGATGGGTGCGGCAACGACTGGGCTTAACACGGCATCGCTCACAGCAGAGGGGCAAGCTCTGGCTCTATCGATGGGCGCGATTGCTACCGCACTTAACACGGCTGCGCTAACCGCGGGTGGTCAGGCTTTGTCCCTGTCGATGGGCACGGCTACAGTAGGTCTAAGCACAGCCACGCTTACCGCGGGCGGGCAGGTCATCACTATAAGTATCGATGGGGGTCCGCTAACAATATCGCTCAGTACAGCCACGCTCACCGCGGGCGGTCAAGTGTTAGCGTTGGCTCCAGGCGAGGCAACGACATCACTCAACACTGCGACGATCACGGTCAACGGGCAGGCGATCTCGTTCGTGATGGGTGAGGCCACGGTAGGGCTAAACACAGCCTTGATTACTGTGGTCGGGCAGGTTTTATCCCTAGCCCCAGGCGCTGCTTCGGTTGGGTTGGCTACAGCAACCATTACTGCGGGTGGGCAGAGCATAACAATATCCCTCAGCACTCTTATCGCGCTCAACACGGCAGCCTTGACCGCCAGCGGGCAAGCTTTATCGTTGTCAATGGGTGCGGTCTCGACTGGATTGAATACCGCCAGCATTACCGCGGGAGGTCAGTCGTTATCACTCTTAATGGGTGAGGCCGTAGTTTTACTCGATACAGCTTTGGCAACTGCCAACGGACAAGCACTGGCGCTCCTGATGGGTGCTGTGTCTACCGGGTTGAACACCGCAACACTTACAGCCAGCGGGCAAGCCATTAACATTGTACTCATTGGTGCATTGTCAGTCGCGCTAAACACTGCGACGCTCACTGCCAATGGGCAAGCGATCTATATCGTTGTAATGACCCCCGACTCAGCCAATGCCACATTTATCAAGTTCAGGGATACACGGGCAATCTTGGAGTTCAGGGATACCCGTTCAATGGTCAAATTTAGAGACATACGCGAGTTTGTGGAGTACGACGACGCAAGAGAAATTATCAAGTTCAGAGATAAGCGGGAGATAGTGCAATGAGTTTACCCCCAAAAGATCCAAACGCAAAAGATTTTTACCATATCGTTTGGTGTTCAAAAAATGGTACTAACGACGGCGGAGCCAGCGACATCGGGGAACTCCAAGGTGCAACGATAAGTACGACCACCTGGACGGTCCCTGATGGAATAACGAAAGTTTCCGACAACAAAAGCGCGCTGACAATGCGCGGTATCACCTATGCAGTCGATACGGTATGCAATATCCTGTTATCCAGCGGGACCGATGGGGAGGATTACGAGTTATTGAACCGCGTCGAACTCAGCGATAGCCGCATATTGGACAAGACGATCACGGTCCCGGTGAGGGAGCAATGACGGACAAAAAGCCAGACAAAAGGCTGGACATTTTGAGCAAGAAACCCATCTCAGCATGGCCTTATCCGCGCATCCTGACCGGCGTTCTTCAAGAGCGCGCCATGTCTTTCGCCTCTTATGTGTTCTATGACTTCTGGGATATCGCCATGCAGGGAGTGCCCATTATCAAAATGCCATATATCCGGACTGACATAGCCCGGAACAAGATGGCGATTCAATTGCTGATGTCAAACTACACCCATTTATTGATGATGGACATTGACCATAGACATCCAATGGAAATCATCCAGCGATTAGCACGTTGGGTATTGCTAAGACCCGAAATCCAGGTAGTAGGCGGGATGAATTTCCGCAGGGGCGAGCCGTTTGATCCATGCTGCGGTTTCTGGACCGACGAAGATGATGGATCGATTGGTCGACCTACCGAATGGGATAAGGGGATACTCAAGGTCGATATGTTGGGAACGGGATCAATACTGATTGCAAGGGAAGTGTTCGAGCTTATCCCACCGCCCTGGTTCGGATTTGATTATTCGCTGGTCTGGAAAGATAAATGGCCTGGTGAGGACATTTGGTTTTCAAAGTTGTGTGATGAATATGGAGTTGATAAGTATGTTGATACAACCTGTACCAGTCCACACATGACAACGGCGATGATAACCGAGGAAACGTTCAGGGCTGAATTAGCAAAAAGCGGAAAAGAGGATACGAGCTATGATGAGTTCAGAGAGCGGACAGATGGGTAAAGCGAGATTTTCAATGAGCTTTGATTTACTTATCGATTTGCTACGTTTACCTGATGGCACAGAGATTGAAACCGTAGTTTCAGGACAAAGACCTTTCGAGTTTGATGTTTATGTCCGTCATCCAGATTTACCAGAGGTGGAAAAGGGGAATCAATGGCCCGAAGCTTGTCCAGTGTTCAAGAGCCGAGAGCCGATTGTCTTTGTGGAATGGGGTATTGATGAAAAGTAGTTGGAACGCACTACACAACAAGCATAAAGGCGAGACCACATTGGTGATCGGCAACGGTCCCAGCCTGAATGATGTACCCCTGGAGTTCCTGAATAAGTATCCCTCATTCGGGACTAACCGCATCTATCTGCTGGACAACTTCATACCGGATTATTACGTGGCTGTCAACCCGCTAGTGCTTGAGCAGTTCCACGGCGAGATAAACCTGATGGAGTGTGAGAAGTTCATCACCGCGCGCTTTGTGAAATCTGGAACGATAATCAATGCGACTGAGCTGTATTCATCAACGATACCGTGTTTCAGTAGACACCCAGATGATTATGTTTCCGAAGGCCATACCGTGACGTTTGTCTGTTTGCAGTTGGCTTATTTCATGGGCTTTACTACCGTGCTGCTGGTTGGCGTTGATCACAGTTTTGAGTTCGAGGGTATTCCGAATGGACTAGCAAAGGCTGAGGGTAAGGACGTGAACCACTTCCACCCGGATTACTTTGCTGATGGGACGTTATGGCATAACCCGGACCTGGTGCAATCAGAGAGGGCATACCACATGGCAAAGACGGTGTTTGATGATGACGGGCGCAAGATAGTGAACCTGACACCAGGATCAAAGCTGGACGTGTTCGAGAGAGGAGAGATAGCGGAGTGGTAAAGCTAACCGGACTACTCAGCACCTATCACGATTTGCCGCTGCTGAAGGGCAGGCTTGATAACTTGGTTGATCAGAACCTTGATGAGGTGGTGGTGATTGCAGAGGAAGGGTCAGAAGAACTCAGGGTAATCAATGACTGGCGTTCTAAGCATATCCTTGTTCGTATTAGGTTCAGGTTCATCAGGACTGCTGGCATACCGACTTTGTATGCTGCGTGGAATGACGCTATCGATTTAGCCGAAGGCGAATATATAACCAACATCAACACCGATGACCGCTTATACCCAGGCGCTTTACAGAAGATGATCGATGTGCTAGATGACAACCCCGATATTGGAGTTGTTTACCCGGACATTGATCGAGTGGATGAGATCGATGGGGAACCATTCGGTCAATACACATGGGCCGAGGGAGGTCTAGCGGTCCTCCTCCGTGGATGCTTCCTCGGCCCAATGCCCATGTGGAGAAAGTCGCTGCATGATGAGTATGGCTTATTCGATCCTGACATGCACAGCTCGGGTGATTATGATTTCTGGTTGCGGTTAGCCAATGCTGGTGTAAAGTTCCAGCGCATCCCTGAAGTCTTGGGAGCGTATTTTGACAGACCGGAAAGCATTGAACACAGGGAGCCGATAAGGACTACTTGGGAGACCGCAAGGTCGAGAGGAAGATATAGAAATGAAAAATAGGCCCATGCCCATTACACCAATCAGGAACCCTTGTTGCAACAAGGATCGCTTTCCCAATCTGGGAATCGAACCCAGCCTAGCCTTCGACTCGATTATATCATATCGCAAGGTCGAGAGGGAAGTATCGTGAGTTTGACTAAGAAGCAGCGCGTATTTATTGAAGAATATCTCCAATGCTGGAACGCAGCGGAGGCAGCTAGACGCGCTGGTTATTCAGAACGGACGGCCAGAATCCAGGCGAGCAAGCTATTAACAAAGACTAACATTCAAGAGGAGATCCAAAAGCGCATCTCAGAAAAGGCAATGTCGGCTGATGAAGTTCTACTCCGCCTGGGTGATATGGCGCGTGGTGACTTGGGTGACTTTGTTGATATTGAAAGTATGAGTTACCACCTGTCACTACAGAAGGCTAAGGAATTGGGGCTAACTCACCTGATAAAGAAGGTAAAGCAGCGCACAGTTATCACCCAAAAGAAGGACGGTGACGAGGAAGAGCAGCATTATATCGAGATTGAACTGCATGATTCACAGGCAGCACTTGAGAAGTTGGGTAGACATCATAAATTGTTTACCGATAAGACAGAGATAACGGGCAAGGATGGCGATAACTTGACCATTCATATTGTTGGTAGTGATGGACGTTGATGTTGATATCCAGGTAAATGATATTTATATCCCGCATCTTAAAAACTATGCAAGAACGCAAATATTCTACGGTGGCAGCGCCTCGGGTAAGTCCGTGTTTCTCGCCCAGCGATGCGTATTAGACCTATTAGCTGGCAATCGCAATTATTTAATATGCCGAGCCGTAGGCAGGTATAGCCGCAAATCCACCTGGCTAGAAGTCAGCGCGGTGATAGCAGAAAACGACTTAGATAGTTTATTTGAAAAACGAATTGCTGAAGGTGTTATCAAATGTGTCAATGGGTATCAGGCAATATTTGTGGGTCTGGATGATACACAAAAGCTAAAATCGATTAGACCGATAAAGGGAGCAATAACTGATATTTGGGTTGAAGAGGCTACCGAGACAGACAGTAAGAGCGTCAAGGAATTATATAAGCGCCAGCGTGGTGGTGCTGCTGATGTTCCGAAGCGTTTGACAATGAGTTTCAATCCGATATTACAGAACCATTGGATATTCCACGAGCATTTCAAGATGGTGAGCTGGGCGGATGACCAGACGGAGTACACAGGTGATGAGTTGACCATCTTGAAAACCTGGTACATACACAACCGATTTCTAACTGCGGGTGATATTGATGACCTGGAGAATGAGCAAGACGAGTATTTCAAGGAAGTTTATACCTATGGCAATTGGGGAGTATTGGGTAATGTCATCTTCAAGAATTGGAGCGTGGAGGATCTAACCGAGATGCGCGACCAGTTTACCAATTACAGGCATGGCGGAGACTTCGGTTTCAGCAGCGACCCGGCGGCAATCGCAGCAACACATTATGACAAGAAGCATAAGACCATTTATATCTACGATGAGTTTTATGAACGTGGACTAACCAATGACCTGCTAGCAGAAGAAGCCATATCGATGATTGGTGCTGATAACATCGTTTGGGATAGTGCCGAGCCGAAGTCAATCAAGGAACTGGTAAATCATGGTGTGATTGCCAGAGGTGCAAGCAAGGGAAAGGACAGCGTTTTACATGGTATTCAATGGCTGCAGCAACAAACAATCGTGATAGATAAGAGCTGCATCAATGCGAGAAATGAGTTTATGCAATACCAGTGGAAGGAAGATAGGGACGGCAACGCCATCAGGCAGCCGATAGACAAGAATAATCATATTATAGATGCGTTGCGCTATGCTTACGAGCGTGATGCAGGGCAAACGTGGTATTACGCATGAACAACATAATTAGCGGTAGGTGATAAATGAACAAACATATATTATTTGACGGTAAGAAATCAATCGAGCTTTCACAATACCCGGCTGAGGCCTGGACATGGCTCAGCGGGCAACCAGACGACGGGCAAACGGGTATTAGGGAATACTTCAAGGCAGTGCCGTGGCTATTCCGCGGGGTGAACTTGCGCGCCAATGCGGTCTCATCTATGCCGTTTGCTATTTACGAGATAGGCGAGGATGGCGAGAAAAAGACCGAGACAGAAGATGGTAAAGAAACGGTAGTTGAGTTTGATACCAGTGCGGACTATAAGAATAATGTTGGGTTCCTGCCTAATCCTAAGCGCACATTCAAGCTGGTGGAGATGGCGTTATCCCTATTAGGGAAAGCGTATCTATTCAACAGTCGGAACGATGTGGTGACGCTGGATCTCAAATACCTGAATCCGACCTCTGTTACCCCGATAATCAACGATGGTACTGACAAAACTAAACCTTCGGGGCTGGTCGGCTTCAAGCGCCAACTGAAATCGCAAACATTGACCTTTGACGTTGAGGACATAATCTATTTCTGGCTGGAAGATCCTTACGTCGAGATTGGTGAGCCGAACGTATCCCCTGCCAAGGCTGCGCTGATGGCTGCTGGTGTGCTGGCAAACGTGGATGAGTTCGTGGCAGCGTTCTTCAAGCGTGGTGCAATCAAGGCCACAATCTTCTCATCTAAGGGTATGCCGCCAGATGAGGCTAAGGGGTTTGTGGCGTGGTGGAATAAGTTTGTTTCTGGGGTGCAGAACGCATTCACCACAAAGATACTGAATGCCGATGAGCTAAAGCCGATCGTGGTGGGTGACGGTATCGACGGGTTGCAGGACAGCGAACTGACCAAAGAGAAGCGCGAGGACATATCCACCGCGCTGGGCATTCCACAATCCCTGTTATGGTCAAGTGAGGCTGGGGGCTTAGGTGGGGCCGGGGTGGTGGATAAGGACGACTATCACTTCTACGATAAGACTGTCGTTCCCGAATGTTGGTTCATCCAGTTTGTGTTGAATACGCAGGTGTTCGAGCCGCACGGTTATCGCTTGGAGTTCCTACCTGAAACGCTGGACATATTCCAAGAGGATGAGAAGGCGCGGGCGATGTCGCTGGGCTACCTGGTGAATGCTGAAATGCCGCTGGTTATGTCGCTGAAGGTTCTAGGTTACGAACTGACAGATGAGCAATGGGCGGAGCTGGAAGAGAATGAGAGGCTATCAGCAGAGCGCGCCGAACAGATGGATGAGCGGTTTGAGCAAGGCAGTAATGGCGATGGTGTCGCATTCCAACCGGAAGATCCAAAAGAAAAGCCTGATACATTCCAAGAGCGTGGTAAATCAGGCAGATTCGCCCCTGTTTATGGGGCAAATTCGAGTTTAGGTAATCAGATGCAAGTAGACCTTGGCTCATGGCAGGAAAAGGCTGTAAACCACTTAGCGCGCGGCAACCCTGGGAAGGGGCAGCGTTTCAGCAGTGATGCTATTCCTGATACGCTGAACGCTGCGATCTCAGGCGCGCTGGAAGAGGCCAAGACTGCTGATGATGTTAAGCAAATATTCGATGATCCGTTTATGGGGTATCCGTGAAAGGAGTTGAGTAATGGATTTCAACCAGATAGCCGAGGCACACAAGGATCATTCTAATAGAATCTTGGAAAACCTTGGAATAACAGTCAACTTAACTGATATGCCAGAACACAAAAAGTACGCGGAATATTACCTAAACCGTAGCAGGTTGATGCGGTATCTATTACGCAATTTCAAATGGACTAAAGTAATGGAACTGAAGTTCAATGTTCAAAGTGCTTTTCTGCTTGCGGTGTTGGAAAAAGGAGTTGAGTGATGTGTTTCTTTAGACGAAAGCCTAAACCGACCTTGATTGATTTGCATGATTATGAGCGTCAATGTATGCGCCGGAAGCGAGAAGGAATACCTACGAGGCCTCCACTAACCCCAATGGCTATAAAGGGTAAGCCGTATTCTGGCAAAGAAAAGGCAATCAACCAAGACAATCAACGACAAGCGATGGAAATATACGAGCATTACAAAAATGCCTGACATCCCGAACCGTGACGCGCTAGAAGCCCAGATAGCCAAGCTCCTCGGCAAGTATAACCGCCAGGAGTTAGCTAAGCTCATGGAGCTGATGAAGAACCAACCCATGCTGGCTAATGTGCCTATGGAGTTCTGGAATACGTCACAACGGGAATTGGTCAAGATACTCATGCCCTTCTCAGAGACGGTTTACCTGGAAGCGGCAGCCAGGATGTTAGAGACTATCCCTATCGGTGTTGATTGGGCGTTGGTGAACACAGCAGCAGCTGATTGGTCCCGTAACTATTCGACCTTACTGGCAGGTCAGATCAACCAGACCAGCCGAGGCGCGGTAGCCTCATCTATCCGAAACTCAATAGCATCCTTCTTCGAGGAAGGGCTAACGATGGGAGAGCTGGAAGCAAGACTGGCCGCCGACCCGGACCTGATGCGGTTGTTCACAAAAGATGTAAGGGATAGATTAGGTCGTGTTTACGGACCGCGTAGAGCCGCCATGATTGCACGTACTGAGGTTACTAGAGCGGCAGCCGAGGGCCAGCGCGGCGTAGTCTTTGAATTAGCGAAAGAAGGTATCCACATGGTAGAGATATGGCAAACCCGGAATGATGAGATAGTACGCGAGTGCCCTATTTGTTGGCCTCGGCATGGCAAGAAAGAGGGTGACGGATGGAACAAGAACCAAGGGCCGCCGGGCCATGTCCTATGTAGATGCTGGATCAACCATGAATTTGAGGAGCCTGTAAATGCCTGACAGAGTATATATCACAGTCGAAGGTCCAGACATAAAGAAATTGAAATGGATAACAAACCTGGTCAAGCGCGACATTCTAGGCCGTGTTGCTAACGTAATGGACAATAAAGAAACTAACAATGTTGAGGTCGTAATGGAGTATGTCCTGCGCGCTGGCGGAGGTAATCACCTTGAAATAGGCACTCTGTTTGGTGGTTCTGCTATTGCGGTTGCGCTGGCAAAGAAGAAATATAACCAGCCTGGGATGGTGGTTTGTGTTGACCCTCTGAACGGATACTATCAGGATAAGTTCCCTGATCATTCAATGATGGATAAGGTTACTAATGTTCCCGTTACGCCAACGACATTATTTCATAATATTACAAAGTTCGGCGTTGGAGATCGTGTGCTAGTGCTGAGATCCAAGTCAGAGGCGATCGCTAACCTAGTCGATATGGGGTTTACCACGGCTTATATCGATGGTGATCACTGGGGGGACGGTCCTTTGAATGATTGGAACCTGGTGAAAGATATTACCAGTCGCTACGTGATATTCGACAACCTAGACGAGTTTCATATAGACGTAATGTACGCGTGTGGATGTGCCGATGACGATCCCAAATGGGACTGCGTTTACCAGGAAGGGATTAGCTTCGTTGTGGAGAGAGTTGTTGATGTGCCATTAGCGACAATGGACGTATTGGAGAGAATGGAATGTCAGACGGCATAAATATCGAGATAAAGGGACTTGACGAAGCGGTAAAGAAGCTGACTACCATGGCCCAGCTCCGCAAGGTTCACGCGGGTATTCGTGATGCGGGGATGTATCTCAAAGGCAAGATGGCAATCTATCCACCACGCAAACATATCACAATAGCCTCCCTGGGTGGATGGAAGTCGGATAAACAGCGTAAATGGTTCTTTGCCAATCTGAGAAAAGGCACGATTGATGTTCCTTACCGGCGCGGACAATCACCAGGCTCGGAAGACCTGGCTAACAAGTGGACTAGCAAATATGACAAGAATAAGTTTCAGGCTGTGGTCGGCAACGATGCCAGTTATGCCCGTCTGGTTATGGGCAAGAAACAAACCGAGATGATGAAGCGGATAGGCTGGAAGAAGGTAGACGTTATCGCTAAAGATGAAACCCGGAAGGTCCAAGAATTAATGATCGATGCTGTGAGGAGAGCTATTCAAAACCCATGAGTGATAAAGAGTTTTGGCTGATGATACGCCGCGGATTGATGATGATCTGCAAGGCGATTGAGCGCAAGTTCGCAGGCAGCAAGGAAGTGGACTTAGAGACCGGGGAAAGTGAAACCTATTCCCTGGTTATTGATGATGAACAATGACAAAGTTTAATGCTACTCTCTGGGGAATGGAGAACGGCGAGATAGTATGCCCCGTGATCCATCTCTGGAAAACCAAGAAGGGCATTTATGAAGCCGATAACCTGAGCGGTGCTATGAAGCATGGGCAAAGGGTTGAAGTAAAGCAGATCGATGATGACGGCTGGGTGAAGGTTTACAGAATGATAGTTCACAAGGGAAAGGAATACCCACAAGAGGGATGGGTAAAGAAATCGTTGATAAAGTTCGATAGTGACGATGATTAATTATTATATGTTATAATATTTGAGAGTGGGTGCTGATTTGGTCACAGCAAGAGCGCACACGGCGGGCTGACCTCCCGGAAAAGGATAACCTGTACTAGCTTCCCACTTACTTTGATACTCCAGCCCGCGTCCTTGTGACCCCGGCACTAAAGGTGAACCGCCGCAATCCTGCGCCCGTTCCGTAATGGAATGGGCGTATTTTGTTTAAGCCCAAGGCGGCGGGAATGCCAGAAAGCCTGGACAAACAGAGAGAAGTTATCAGAGATGCGTTTTATTCGCAATTCGGCGAGGGTGGGCTAGTTGCTCAACCACCTGCAAACGCGGGATGGATTGCCGAAGTCTTTGACGATCACGTAATCGGAGAATTTGGGGATAACTACTTCAAGATTCCCTATTCAGAGAGCGGTGATGAAATCACCTTTGTCGGTCGTGATGAATGGACAGAGGTCGAAGAAAAGCGCGAGTGGATCACCAAGATCAAGGATCTAAAGTTGCGCTCCAGTCGCGTCCTGAAAACAATCAGTAAGACAGCTACCGAATTACGGGTAGGAAACTACATTGCGCTCTTTGGGGGTAAAGACCTGGAGGGCGAGCATTTTACTAAGTCCACAGACTTTGAAAGTTCCTATACCAAGACCGGCGTGTTGTACGTCGATTGGGAACATGGGATGGGGCAAGAGCTGGATAGCAATGCCTCCCCTGGTCCTAACGACATCCTGGGTTACGTTGATTGGAAAACAGCTAAGCCCGATGAGATGGGATTGTGGGTTGAGCGTGTGCTGGACAGACGCAATATCTACATGAATTATATCGAAGTATTAATCGATGCCGGGATGATCGCCAATTCTACCGAGGCACTCATTGATGGCATAGAGAAAACCAAGAGCGGGGAAATCGAGAAGTGGCCTCTGAAGAGGGACACACTAACAGTTGCACCAATGGAACCGCGCATGATGACATCTAATGTAATCGGCGCGGTCAAAGGACTCGCGAAAGCTTATCCACACCTAGAGGCATTGTTGCTAAAGGAGTCGGGAGACTCGACGCGCAATGTGACGGCGGATGACGAGGGCGGGGAATATCAACATATCCAACTACAAGCCCAGGCGATGCTTGTGCTTGACTAGGAGTAGATACAATGAATAAGGAAGAATTAGAAGCGCGAAGGCGCGAACTGCAAGATTTGATCAAACCTCTTGCAATCAAAAAGGATGCCACAGAGAAAGAGACTAAATCCCTGGCAGCCTACCTCATCGAGCTCAAAGGTATTGAGGTTCAGATCGAAGGGATTGTGCAAGTCGAAAAAGACGAAGCCGAAAAAGTTATCGCTGATAAAAAGGCGTTTGACGCTGAGGTGCAGAAGCAAGTTGAAAAAGTCCTGGCTAAGAAAAAGCCCCCGGGTAAAGACCCAGGCGTTCATACTGATGTCGATGTAACTACCGATGAGATGGATCAGCCTGGAGCCAGAGAATATAAATCCTTTGGCGAATTTCTGACTGATGTGGTCAGGGCTGAGACAGCCGGAGCCGGTCCGAGTGAGAAACTTCAGACCCTTAACAAGGCGACTGGTATGTCAGAGGGGATCGCCGCCGATGGTGGCTTCCTGGTACAGACCGACTTTTCCAGTGAATTGCTCAAACGAGCATACGAGTTTGGCGAATTGCTAAACCGTATTCGCAAGATTCCCATCAGCGGCAACGCTAACGGGCTGAAGGTTAATGGCATTGATGAGACCAGTCGCGCATCATCGCGATGGGGTGGAATCGTTGGTTACTGGTTGGCTGAAGCCGGAGTAAAGACTGCTTCAGCACCAAAGTTCCGACAGATTGCGCTTGATCTGAAAAAGGTTATTGCGCTGTGCTATGCCACTGATGAACTGTTGCAGGATACTACTGCACTTGAAAGCCTGATCAGTCAGGGATGCAGCGAGGAATTACAGTTCCAGGTCGAAGATAAGATTTATAACGGCCTCGGCGCTGGTACTCCCCTGGGCATCATGGCGAGTCCGTGTCTAGTTTCAGTTACTAAAGAAACTGGACAGGCTAATACCACTATCGTTTACGAGAATATCGTCAAGATGTGGTCACGCATGTGGGCACCCAGCCGGAAAAATGCGGTTTGGTTAATCAACCAGGACACTGAGCCACAGCTTCACGCTATGGCATTATCGGTTGGTACAGGTGGACTTCCAGTCTACTTACCGCCTGGTGGCTTATCCTCCGCGCCCTACGCTTCCCTGATGGGGCGGCCAATTATTCCTATCGAACATGCGGCAACCCTCGGAGCGACTGGTGACATCATGCTGGCAGACCTCAGCCAATACCTTGGCATTGACAAGGGCGGCATACAGGCTGCAAGTTCAATTCACGTTAAATTCTTGTACGATGAATCGGTATTTCGTTTCGTTTATCGCTTTGATGGACAGCCAATGTGGAACAGCGCATTGACCCCAGCCAAAGGAACAAACACGCTATCACCGTTTGTTGTACTCAAAGCGAGAGCATAAGGAGCATATACGATGACTTCACAAATCAACTTCCCATCGGCTTATAAGATCGTTACCGCGATATTGCCGCTCACAAGCAACGGCGCAAAGACAAGCGACTATATCAGTCTGAAACTTGCTCACAAGGTTTGGATTGTAGTACATGCCACTCAAGATACGGGCCATGCTACAACCTTCACGCCAAGCGTAGCGACAGCGGTTGCACCTACGGGAGCAACTCCTGCCACTTATTCGAGTAATTGGTGGCTAAATGCCGACGTATCGGTTACTGACACTTTGGTGGCGCAGACCGCCGCCGCTGCCATTACTTTGGACAGTGGTTCAACCGATCAACTAGCAATTATGGAGATTGACCCAGCGTTGCAGATTGCGACGCATGGAGCGACATTCGACTGTCTGGGTGTTATTGCATCCACCAGTAGTCAAGCGGCCAACTTTATATCGGTCATTTTCTACATCGAAGAGCGTTATCCACAGGCGACACCGCCAACAGCGATACTTGATTAGGAGATAAGAATATGCCTAGTTACAATTTATCAACCAGAGAGCGTGTTGCTGACATCAATTATGGTTTGCGAGTAGATACCAGTTTACTGGCTGCGACTGGCTGGGGTGCAACAGCGGTTTGGCCGCTGTTCAATCTGGTCGGTGGGCGAGTTTTGGTAAACCAACTCGTTGGCGAGATTACAACAGTCTTATCGAATAATGCAACGCTGGTGAAGTATTACTTTACTCCAACTGGCGGCGCACAACTTGATCTAGGTGCTATCTCGTTAACCATTGCACAGTTAGCAGTTGGAAAGCGTATTCTATCCGCCGGAACTATCGGTGGAGCGACTACGTTTAGCGGCATCGGAGCGTCGATGGCACAACCTACCCCCTACATCTTGGGGACGGTGGGACCGCTTGGCGTTGCACCAGGAGGTGCGCTTGGTATCGAATCTACAACCGCATCCCTAACATCTGGTGCAGCAAAATTCTCATGTTGGTACATCCCATTAGATGACGGCGCGTACTTAGAAGCTGCTTAATACAACTGAATAAATGCAGGGGTGGGGAAACTCACCCCTGAGGAGTTTAGCTTATGAAAGGACCAAGAGGGGTTGAGC
>SDBT01008249.1_pt1 | contig 17024 bp, 12 predicted proteins | sample 2277101 | NCBI WGS metagenome assembly SDBT01 (sample SAMN10404973, study PRJNA504765) | marine sediment metagenome | isolation source: marine sediment core GS10_PC15, 103 cmbsf | place: Arctic Ocean: Southern Knipovich Ridge | collected 2010
GCAAAAGAGAACAGAGTGTCACAGGCGTGTTTCAAATGTTTGGTCTGTGGACATGAGGAGCATGCTGATGTTAATGCAGCGAAGAATATTTTAACCGTCGGGCAGACGGGGATGGCCTGTCAAGCGAACTGCATAAGTGGTCGGCAGCAGGAACCTGCAGGAACCCGCGAGGAAGTACTGCCCGTGGCTTCGTAGAAGCCAATGGAATCCATTTCCTTTAGGTGATGGAGGATGTCAACACGTCAGAGTAACGGTGGAACCACCTGGGGAGATGTGCAGCTTACAGGAATCGTTGCTGCCGGTGAAACATTTGTTATTGGCGGCTCAGCATTTGAAACAATCTATGGTTTTACTCCTGACCTGGAAACCGGGATTTTAATCGGCAATGGTGATGATGCCTATTGCCTTTTTCGTGATGGGGATCATAGCATAGGAACCATTCATGATATTTATGGTGTAATCGATACGGATGGAACCGGTGAGCTGTGGGATTACATGGACTCCAGGGCTGAAAGAGTAGTAAATGTTATGATTCCCAATACCCTCTGGACCGCTGCCGAATGGGAGATAATTTCAGCTAATTTGACTGATTGTGATCCCGGAACGCACCATGGTTCAGGCAGTCCTCCTTCACCGGGTGATTTTTCAATGACCCTGCTCAACGATACCGTAGACGGAGGTCAACCAGTTGAAGTTGCTGTTTCAGTCAGTGAACTTACAGTAGCGGATAATATTATCTCTTACCAGTTTGATATAGATTTTGACATTTCAGTGCTGGAATACACGGGGTTTTCTCTCACCGGAACTCTTGCAGAAGGAGGAACCGCTGTGGCCAACTCCGGTGTTCCAGGTAAAGTATCTGTCAGTTATATGAATTCAACAGCCATTACAGGCGCAGGTAATATCCTGATTCTTCAGTTTAATTCACTCTTGGCAGATACTACGGCCCTGTTGATATCCAATGCCTATCTGAACAGTATAACCGTGCATAATTTAATCAATGGTACAGTATTAATAACCGAAACTTCACCACCAACGGCTTTTATTAATTACAGTGACACGGTCAACAGGTATGCAGATACACTTCTTATAACAGCAATTTTCAGTGAGCCCATGGACGCTGCAAATCCTGTTACACTCAGCCTCAGTGGTGCTGTAACACTTGCAGCTACTGATATGAATCGTCTGACAAATACAGTCTACACATATCTCTATCCCATTTCAAAAGCGGATGGAGTGGTTACTGTCCGTTTAAGCAATGGAACCGACCTGTGGGGCAATGAGGTAGTCTCCGTTCCGACAGGTGGTGAGACATTCACTATTTCAGCCTTCACACCGGGTGATGTGGATGATGACGGGCTGATACTGGCATATGATGCCGCCCTTACCCTTCAACATTCGGTGGGAATTGATCCTTTGCCGGAGACGGATCCTTTACCCTGGGAGAATTGGCGTGACAGCACGGCCAATGTAGATGGAACAGGGGGTGTAACAGCTTTTGATGCAGGCCTGATATTACAATACTCTTCAGGATTGATATCCGACTTCTCCTCGGGAGCCAAGAAGTCCGCTTCTTTGACCGATGTTACCGTTGAGGTAGCCGGTCATTATTTATTTTTCTACGCCACAGGCGATCTGCTGGGATTAAATCTGAGCACTACGAATGAAAACGAAATACTTGGTACACCGGAGGTTCTGGAGGAGGGATTCTTATCGGCATATCATATGAGCGAAACGACCTATAACATCGGGCTTTGCACAGCATATGCCCCGCAGGAAGGGGTCCCTTTTATGAAGATACCATTCCAAAGCAGCGGATCTGTAACCTTCCATATGATGGTGAACACCAAAGCAACCGTGTTAACCCTGGAACTTGTTACGGGAGTGGATGAAAAAGGGAATGAACCTATTTCAATGTATCCCAATCCTGCCACCAACTGGCTAAAAATAGATGGGATTGCCGGTCCGGCAGTTACCAGGATTTACAATATTCATGGTCAATTGCAGTCAACCTCTTTTACAGAGGGCCATACCGGGGAAATTAATGTATCTGGTCTGACGACAGGATTGTATATGATCGTGCTGGAAACGGATAAGGTCACTGTTGTTAAAAGGTTTTTAAAGAAGTAAAAAGTAATTGTCCAGGTATTATTGAGTGCAACGGTGCACATATGTTCCTAAAAATAGGGTTGCAATCGATATGGATTGCAACCCACTGGAAGAGTGTTTTCCACAGAAATTGAAAATAGCATGGAAAGTTTAGCATGCCCGGTGTGGGAATGGAATCGCAGTATGATCATTCTTCACACACTGCAAGCCTGATCTGCCATGGGTCAACAAAGGGGATGACAAATTTTTGATAAGGCCCGTCTGTGCCTGATGATTGGATCACAGTCTCATTACATTTCATATCGTACAGACTTATTTTTTTGTTTTCTGTCAGCAGCATCAGGGTTACATCTTTAGCTGCATCGAAAGATGAGTTGGTAAAAGAGAGTGCAATCTTTCCATCCTGTGGTTCCCGAATCCATAAATTAATTCTGTGAAAAGAGCTGATGTACCCGGGCAGACTATCTTTGGAAAGCCAGCGGAAAACGGATTTCATCTGCGTACTTTTTGAAAGATTCTCCATAAAAGTCCACGGATAATAACCCGCCACGCAAATACGACCGCCAAGTTTGTTTTCATATATCCCCATGGTGTTGGAAGCAACTTCCTTTCCCGTATAGTCAATCAGACCGGCCAGTGACTGAGCTTTATCATTACTTTTTCGCAAGGTATAAGCCGGTGAATACCAGAATGACTGCCGGTTATCACGCTCTCTTCCTGCGAATTTCCCGTTCAGGGTATTGTTGGTGAACTTTTCGATCATGTCCACACTTTTTAAATTCACAACCTCAAAGCCGGTCAGATCTCCGAACCCCATATCATTTAGTTGTTGTAAGGTCTCTGCATCCATATATACACCACCGGAAAGAATATTCCTGATCTCTTCTTTTGAGAGTGCATATGCATTATTACGAGCCATGACCGTTACCTGGGCATTTTCCTTGGAATAGCTGGCAGGCAGTCCGATGTTGTAAATCTCCTCACCAGCCATCATTCCACCGCCCTGCACCCAACTTCCATCCGTAATATTGACAGTCGCATAACTATTTTTATTCCAGCATGTGTGGATCCCTGTATTGGCTGAACGCCCGAGGGATTTGGCCATCAGGTCAAAAAAGGGACGTGAAGCATGTAATTTGGCTACCAGCGGCTCATATTCATCCAGCGGTTCATCGTACATGGAAAGCACATTGAAAGCGGCCCCGGTACAACCTGCTGCAATATGTGAACCTGCTTCAAGAGCCACAATGTTGGCTGCTTTCTTTAACCGTTGATATGGGAAATTTTCAATTTCAGATTGTATTTTGCGAATACTTTGAGGCAACACCGAAACCTGGCGGCCCATGGCATGAGATTTTTCGACCAGTCCTCCTGGAATGATGTCGCTATAAAAGCCACCTCCTGGTCTCCAGTAAACAGGGGTCTTATCCGGTCCGGCCAGTATGGTTGCCCAGTTGTAAAAATCATAACCTTCGAAAAAGCGGTCACCCGTCATAAACCCGAGCGGCATATCCGGGCTGATTCCATGAACGGTCTCTTCTATTATTTCAAACAGCAGGGCAATTGTATTCCGGTTGTGTTGCAGCCATGCTTCCCTGAGTTTTAGTTTCTTCTCCACCGGGCCTTCATTCATAGCCTTTTTCAGACTTTCACGCGTATAGCTAATGCCGGTTTCCTGTTCGAAGATATCCAGGCAATGTTCACAAAAACAGCCATATCCTATGGGCATGTGCCCAAGCCGGACATCATCATCAATCCATATATAATCAGGATTTGCCTCGGTGGTTATCTGATAGATGTACCTGATATATTCATGAATATTTTCATCATTCGGACAATAAGAGCCATGAGAAACCTTCCCTTCAATACCTGTCATAAAAGTGTAATCCCCTTTCAGGGAGTTATCAAGGTTCTCATTGTGGTGACCTATGGAGGTCAGGATGTTGATCCCGGTTTTATATCCCCTCTTCCGGGCCTGTGCCATTCGTTCCTTCAAGATTTCAGCGTGTTGCCTGAAATCATCAAGGGTAAGGGGCGCATGTGTTGTGTGCGTGAAAAAAGTAATTTCATCCGTAACTCCTTTGTACTTATCAAACAGGTCAAGAAGCTCCTTAAAACGTTGTTCAGAAAGTGATTGTGCTGTGCTGACCCGGAAAGCGATGGAGGCCTTTTCAATCTCCATGTCCGTTGAACCGGCTGACTTTGGTGAGCTTTCTGGTCTGTCTGCTTGCCGGGTGCAGCCCAACAGGAAAATTATTGAAATAAAAACAACTGTTTTGTTCATGGTTATCTGTACTTAATTTAAAACATCCGTGGAATCCCCAGTTGTGCTTTCCCTGAAGAATGATATTTGACCTTCTCATTATCCAATGGTTTTTCACTGATGACAGACCAAGACCGGAGATCCTTTCCTTCAGGAAAAATCATGATTACTTCATTTGCTTTTGTTTTGATCTCGGGTATATTTCCGCTGATCATCTGAGGGTTCCTTTTCAGGTTTGATTGCACAACGGCCTTGTTCCAGGGCAGCTCAAGTTTGCATGGGTTTCCCAACAAACTCTCTATTGAAATCCACTGCACCTCTCCTAACTTAATCTCAGAAGAGACCACAAATCCACCAACGGCATGGAGTGTAAACCGCCCGGTTTTATTTTCCGGGAAAGCGGGAGCGATCCTTAGGATGCCATCGTAACTCTGAATCAGCGACTCGTTCATGGCTGTTGCCAGCACCGACATCGCTTCCATCGACATATGCCGGAAAGGCCACATGGGAAGTGGAAATTTTTCTGCTTCCATTGCTGCAACATCCCCGACCATATTGGTCCTGAAAAACAATTCGGCATCTTTATTGATTTCACCTTCCACGCCCCAATGCCCCCAGCCGTTGCAATAAATTTACCACCTACCGGGGAAGCGTTCCAGATCATCAGCCAGCTCCCCGGTCATTCCCAGTCTCGCCATGACGATGGGTACAGGGTCCCAGCCGGTGACCTCCGGACCATACAGGAGTGTTGTTGCGCTCATGGCATTAAACAGCCTGCTGTCCTTCTGGTCCAAGCCCACCCATCCGGATGGAAAAACTGGTGACGAAGGAACGGAAGGGAATATGCCGTCCAATAATTTCAAACCATGCTTTCCCGCGGTATATTTCACCGTATCATCAACCGGAAAATATACTGTCAGCCATTTGTTCTCTTTGATCCCCCAGCCTGCAGCCATAATTTCATTTGTCGGAGAAGTTACACCATTAAAATATCCACGCTTCAGGGTATAGCCGGAGCCATCTCCGGTAATCGTTGTTTCACCGGCTTTTATAACCGGAAGAGGCGCCAGGTGACCGGCTATCTCCTGCCACTTTTCTGCTTCCGGCAAATCTATTCCTGCCTCTTTCAATGCTTCCAGAGTTGTTGCAAATAATACACGGGCATAAACCATGTCGGTAAGGCCATCCTTCAGCATGATCCATCCTTCATAACCGCTGCCCTCACTGACGTGGTACAATCCGTCAGCTTCTTTTACCAGAAGGGATTCGAAAAAACGGGCTGCCTCCAGCATAAATGGCAGCGCTTTTTCCTTAAGGAATTTTTTATCACCGGTGTACTGATACTGACGCCAGAAATCCAGTGCTATTTCTGCCACCGGTGTATGATTGTGTGACTCACTCAGGGAATTATAACCTCTGCGGTCAACCACATCCGAGATAAAAGCACCGTTGGCATTAAAAAGTTCCTTCGCATCTTTTTTGGCATGGGGCAGGGAGTTAAATCTGAAATCAAGGTATGGGTTGACCAACTCGTGGAAACCTGCGGTATTCAATGGCCAGAACAACTGTTGCTGGTTCCAGTGAAAATAGAAATTCCAGTTCTGAACATCCCTGCTCCAGCCCCACAGGCCATTGTTGAACCGGCCGGGATACTTCCCCCCCTGGGACGCATTTGCATAATAGATGGTCAGGTACCACAGGTTGGTCAGGTAATCATCGCCGTAATCCATGAATGAACGGTTCCAGATGGATTTCCAGGCTTCCGCATGGGAGTGTCTGACCTGCTCCATCCTTTTTTCGTGTGCTGAAGAAAGTAATTTTTTTACCTCACTTACCGGATCGTTATTACCGGGAGAGGTGACAGAAAATGCAAGTTGTGCGCTTTTTTTCCGGCTTCCTGAGAGCTGAATCACCGCACACCTGGAGTGTTCGCGGGAGTAGTCCACCGTAAGATTGTTATTCGCTATTACATTGCCCGCAACAGAAAACGTACCGGAGGACAGGTTTTGAGTGATAACAACACCAGCGCTGTCAGCAAATGCCTCCGTTCCTGATAATCCGATGGAGGCATCTCTGTTGATCCTGGAGTACCAGTGCGAAAAAGTACGTGAGCCATACCGCTCCACAGTAACCTCAACCGGCACGTCTTCATGCAGATCACTCTCCAGCTCATAAAACAGCATACCCGATTCATGATCCACAAATGCCTCTAAGCTCACCTCTCCGAAAGGGCCGGATGCTTCAAGGCTCAGGGAGGCATCGGCAAGATTGAGCTTCGCTTTAAAATCGGTAAGGTAGAGGGTACTAAAAACAGGAAACTTAAAATCGATGATGATCCGGCCGGCATGACGCTGTGTGGTGCTGTAATCTTCTTCCTCGCGGCTCCAGTTGTGAAACGGGCCGAATGTGGCATCGTCCCATAAATCGCTTTTATTGACAACGGCTATGATCTTTGAACCCTCGCACCAGAACAAGGCACTGATATCACCATTGCCCAGGGGGATCCCCTGCAGGGGATCGATGGGGGGACTTTCATACACAAGGTCATATTGGGAGAGACGCCCCGGCCAGGAAATATTTCATTCTGCCGTTTGTGGGTCAAACGATGATTTTATGCTTATGCTGCTATCGGGTTGTTCTGCATAACCCGGCAAACTGCACAAGAAGTAAATTGCAGCTGTTAAACCTGACAGCCTGATTGATGTGATTATTTTTGTAGTTTTTTTCATGTTCAGTAATTAGATTTTGCGGATCGCATTAATGCTTGGCAGAAACTGTCTCGAATGTCATCCCTTCCGGAAAATGACCCTCATAAAATGGTTTCATTAAACCATCATACATGGCAACCCGGATTGTTCCCCAAGTCGCCTGGTCGCCGGTAGCATAATAGAGATAGGTTTTCCCTTCATATTCAAGAATATCCACATCCGAGTTATTAATTCCCTCACCCTCTTCGGCCTCAAGTACCGGATTAAAGGGACTCAATTCCCAGTTTTCAAGATCTGATGAGCGTGCCAGATACGAAATCCATCCCTTATGTCCCTCTACAGCAGCATGCAGATAAATCACATAATAGTATGGTTCGAAATAGCGGATCAGCGGACAGGCGGAATACTCTTGTCCGGCACCGGTAAAGGTCAGCCCGGGAATCTTTTTCCAGTTCGACAAGTCGGTGGAATGGGCAAATCTAAAACAAAACGAAAGTGGCTTATCTGATTCGTAAGCCATCAGGAAACCTTGATCATCACGGCATACTGAAGAATTAAACAGGTGCTCGTCACCCTCAGGCAGGATCACCTTTTCGGTTTTCCAGCTTTTCAGGTCTTTTGTGGTAAACCTGTCGATCCCGTTGGAGTTCATTACCACACCAAAATCTGAAAATTCGAGGGCAAAGACATTCAGTTCATCGCCGTTTACAAAAGCCGAAGCAAACGAATGCCCTTCTCCGAACCGGGCAACCTCCTGGCCTGTCTGTAAATCGTCAATATACAAATAGGCATCTTCGCCTTTGGCTTTCCCCCCTCCAGGTCTGTGGTTGGCAACCAGCAATAATCGGGAATCATAAATTACCGGAGTATTTTCCATAGGTGTCCTTCCTACATGGGAAAAAGCAAAAGGCAATTTGGTAAGCACAGGTTTTTCCTGCTGCTGTGAACATGCTGACAGGGCAAGAAAAATAAAAAATATCAGGACCAGACGTTTTAAAGCCATAATATCAATTTTAATACTCTGATTTTTTCGGCCAGGGAGTGGAATTGTGCGAGGGATTGAATAGAGTACTACCGTTATCATGCGGGGCAAATTAGAGTGTGGAATCCTATATTAGTGATTTTGCCATTAAAAAAATAAAAAGCAGCTACAAAACATAATGCCTGTAACTGTTTCCTAATCTATGTGGAGCAGGGCGGACTCAAGTCGAACAAATTATTTCTCCAGAATATAACTCTTTTACTGTAACCATTCAGGTCTTAACTACTGAGTTTTAGTTTATGCGATTAAAAAAAGGAAGGCCGTTTTTTGTGCAGGTATCGAAGATGGATCGGATCACTTCATAGAATTGTATCCCTTGTTCTGACTTAAACATAGTAGGGTAATACTACCCAATAATAGGACCACTGGTTAAGTTGAAAATTAAGGACTAATTTTAACCAGTATATTATGAAAAAGACAAGGAGAAAATTTACCAGTGCCTTTAAGGCCAGAGTAGCAATTGCAGCGCTCAAGGAGCGAGAATCTCTTGCGGAACTATCGAAGCGATATGAAGTTCATCCCACTATGATCAGTAAGTGGAAGCAGGAGTTTTTAGAGAAATCAACAGGTGTATTTGATAATAAATCCGACGAAGAACCTGGAGTTGATCCGGAGAAACTTTATGCCAAGATTGGGCAGTTGGAAGTGGAGAACGATTTCCTAAAAAAAAGCTTAAACAAGACCGGACTATGAGTCAGCGCCGGAAACTTGTTGATAATCAGCATGAATTGAGCGTCCGAAGACAGAGCGAGCTCTTATCTATTCACAGAAGTGGCTTGTTCTATGCTCCAAAGGGCGAGAGTCAGGAGAACCTGAAAATCATGCGAATCATGGATGAACATTACCTCGAGCACCCATCTGAGGGGGTCATTCGCATGCAAGATATGCTGTTCGCCCTGGGCTTTTTGGTGAACCACAAACGATTACGCTGGAATATGCATTAAATAAACAAAGATGTTGAGGAAGAATCGGGGATGCCTGAAAGCCGGACACTGGAATACCGCATACCGACCGCTGTACTTGAAAAAATATATTGAAGCACCCTAAACCTAAGTTTCACCTTCCTGAATACTTTGGCCGACTTGAATTTAAATAATCATTATGACAACATTCTCACATTTTTTTTACAGAAAGATTATGAAGAACAGACATCCCTTTCTACTGGTTATTTTTTTATCACTGATTAGCAACAACCTCTTTGCACAGATACAGGTAAATCTGTCACTTGGTTTTACACTTGAGAATAAATTTGTTCAGTATGTTTTTGAACCCGTTGGATTGGGATTATCTGCCATGATCGATTTACATACAGGATATAATCATATTGAACCTGTTGAAGGAGATCATCTTCTGTGGAGCGTCGTATTTGGCAAAGGGACCCAGCGTCCCGGTATAGATAATAATTACAAACCCTGTGATTACGGGAGGATTGCAAGCAGGACAAATGGTGATCAGATGGTTGTCCTTGAATGGAATGATCTTCGCTTCTGGGAAGAGGATAGTATTTGTTCTGTAAGGGTGACCATTGAATTGCCTGTGGATGATGGAGTAGCAGATTGGAAGATATTTGTAAGTAATCATTCCGATTACTGGGGCTTGTGGGAGGTTACATGTCCTGCCATTAACGGTTTCCCTGCTGCAGGGAAATATGATATTGCAACTCCTGTAACAGGCAGTGGCGGACACCTGTTAAAAGAGTGGAGTGGATCATTTAAAAAGCGATCCCCATCAGGCTTCTTCCCCATGCAATTTATGTCATTCAATATGGATTCCAATGGTGTATATTTTGCAAGCAGGGATGGTGAATCAAGAGCAAAAGATTTCTATATTAACTCAAAAGAGCAAAAGTTATCCCTGATCAGGTACCCTGAAAACATGGGGGTGGCTGGTTCAGATTTACCCGGTTATTATTCAGTTTCCTTCGGTCCCTTCCAGGGTGGATGGCTGGAGGCAGCACACAGATACCGGCAGTGGGCACTCAATCAGGTATGGACCGCCAAAGGGCCTATTTCTAAAAGGCCCGACTTCCCTGAAATTGCGACCAATATTGGTTTTTGGGTACGGGATACCTGGATATGGGATTTGCCACCCGATGTGGACAAAAACACTGGGGATCCCTTTACGTGGCGCAGGGATGAGCGTGATCCTCACGAGATGAATCTGCCTTTCCTTGAGGCAATGAAGAGAATGGATGTTCCCATTGCCTTTCAGTGGTACGGATGGCATCATGTGCTGTTTGACAATTTGTACCCACACTTCCTGCCTCCCCTGAAAGGGTTTAAAGAGAGGGTTGCTGAACTGGTTGGTGCAGGAGCACTTATTGTACCTTATATTAATGGTTTGAGTGCTGATAGTAAAAATCCGGACTGGCATAAACTCGATCCTCACGCCATAAAAGATCAGTCTGGTGGACTGCATCAGAAATTCTACAGAGATGGTGCAGGAAGGTTGACACCCATGTGCCCTAATCAGAATTATTGGCACTATACCATCAATAATGTGGTCGACAGCATCATCAATATTTACGGTGCAAATGGAATTTATATGGACGAGATCTCCTGTAATTCCCACGAACTCTGTTTTAATCCTGATCACCGCCATCCTTTGGGAGGTGGCCGATACTGGGCTGACGGTTATCGAAACCTCTACCGAAAAACTCTGAACATCGCCCACCAGGATGGGAAAAATATAGTGATTACATCGGAGTCGGCCAATGAGATTTTTTACGACCTGGTGACTGCAAACCTCTTCACAGGCAGGCCTACTGATTATGAAATACCCATGTTACAGGTGGTATACTCCGGTTACACACTCTTTTATGCCAGCAGATGTGATTACAGGTCCACCAATCTCCTGTTCAATTTTTGCGTAGGACAGGGGTTTATTGACGGGCGTCAGATAGGATGGATGGATTTTGATCTTTTTCGTCCTCAGTACAGTGATAAGGTTGAGTATATGAAACAATGTGCTAAATACAGAATGATTTCAAAAAAATATTTAACCTATGGTCGCCTATGGGAACCGATATATCCTGATAATGAAATTGCTGTTTTCAAGGAAGAATTTAAGGGTGGCGGACTTCACACAGGCAATGCACCTTCGGCGGAGGCACGATTATGGCAGGCCGAAGATGGAACTATTGCAATATTTATTGTCAATTATGTAAACAGGAAAACAAAATTCTCCTACACCATTCATCCTGAAAGGTATGGTCTTCATGCAAATAGTTATCAAATATCTGAGCTATCTCCCGATGGGAATCATCCCCTTTCAACAGCAGGCAGTACAATTTCCAGAACAGAAACATTGGGACCAAACAAAGTGAAAGTGATTGAATTTGCAGCTGTTAATTAATCCGGAATGAAAATAAATATCTGATAAAACACACACCAATGAACAAGAGATACTTCATATCAACAACATTGATAGTTTCCCTCTCCGTACAACTTCTTCTTGCGCAATCCACGGTCGAAACCTCAGACCAATTCGTTTTAAAGAACGAACATGTCAGTTTCGTTTTTGAACCGGAGCATATGGGTCTGCTATCGATGATAGACCTTTCAACAAACCACAATCACATCAACCAGGTAGACGGGAAACATCTGTTATGGGAAATAGCATTTGCAAAAGGAAATCAAATATATACCATTACCAATAATTATAAACCCTGCTCTAATGCTATACTTGAAAAGTTACCCAATGGAGGCACCAGGGCAATCATGGAATGGAATGATTTAAGATGGTGGAATGAAGATGAAGTCGTATCAGTCAGTGTAACCATTGAGTTACCAAAAGACGATGGAATTGCACAATGGAGAATTTTTGTTGAAAATAACAGTGATTACTGGGGCTTGTGGTCTGTTCTGTTTCCAATAGTCAATGGTTTCCCGGAATCGGGAAAATATGATATTGCCCGCCCTTCTTTTGCCCGTGGGGGCCAGCTGATCCATGGATGCGATCAGAAACAAAGCGGCCGTTATCCGGGAAGTGTGTGGCCCATGCAATTCGTTTCCTTCAATAACGGATCAGATGGCGTATATATGGCTACTATGGATCCGGAAGCCAGGGCCAAAGAGTTTGTTATTGAGCCTGTTAAAGGCCTTAATAGCCAGAGGTATCCAATATTGTTTGATGGTCGCAGGCACCGCAAGTTTGACCCGGAACCCGGAGAGAGAGCATATATTATCCATTACCCTGATGACATGGGGGTACAGGGCTCTGACTATCCCGATTATTACCCGGTTGCTTTTGGAGTATACCAGGGAGGGTGGGCAGATGCTGCGAAGATTTACAGACCATGGGCGCTGGATCAGAGGTGGACACAAAACGGACCCCTCTCCCAGAGACTTGACGTTCCGGAAAGCATTCTTAATTTAGGCATCTGGATACGCGACAGCTGGATATGGAACGAGGCGACCGGTACACCCAAGGAGATGAACAAACCCCTTTTAATGGCTGCCAAAAAACTGGATGTTCCTATCGGACTGCAATGGTACAATTGGCATGTACCCCCGTTCGATAATCTCTACCCACACTATCTACCTGCTAAAGAAGGGTTTAAGGAGAGGGTGACCGATCTCAAACAGAACAATATCCTGGTGATGCCATATATCAATGGATCAAGTGCAGACATGAATATCCCGGATTTTGAAAAATATGAACCACATGCAGTTAAAGATGAGGCAGGCGGCCTTCGACTCCACTATTACTCTAATAACTCAGGTCGTCTATTATCAATGTGTGGAAACCAGGTTTTCTGGCAAGATCAAATTGAGTCGCTTGTGGACGATATACGTAAACAGTATGGGGTAACAGGTATCTATGTGGACCAGGTCTCAGGTCTTTTTCATGAACTATGCTTCGATAAATCACACCTCCACCCGCTCGGAGGGGGGAGCTACTGGACAAGAGGCAACCGTGACCTGCTGAAAAAAGTCAAAAATGTAGCCCTTCGAAACGGAGGTAATATGGTCGTTACTTCGGAGGGCGCAAGTGAAGTTTTCTTCGACCTGCTTGATGCAAACCTTTTCTGGTCGCAGCCTTCAGAAAGAGAGATCCCTATGATGCAAATGGTCTATTCAGGATATACTCTCTTTTTCGGCAGCCCTTGCGACTATACGAAAAGTAATAACTATTTCCGGTATGCTCAGGGTCAGGCCTTCATAGACGGGCGGCAAAACGGATGGATGGACCTGGGATTGTTTAAGCCTGAATATAAGGATAAAGTAAAATTTCTGAAACAGTGTGGTAAACAGAGGCTGGCCACAATTAAATACCTGGTGTATGGCCAGCTGCTTGAGCCAGTGATGCCTGAAGACCAGATTGAGACATTTACAGACAATGGCTTTGGCTGGGGAATGTATGAGAAAGAACGTTCAGCCACTATGCCAGGTGCCGAAGCACGCCTATGGAAATCAGAAGAGGGCACCCTGGCAGTTCTGTTTGCCAATTATGTTGATAAACCAATAAAATTCCGATACAAGGTCAATCCGTCGGACTATGGCCTAACAGAAGATAAGTGGCAAATCAATGAGATTAATGAGGAGTCGGTCAACGATATTGGAGCGTTTTCCGGGGCACTGGACAGAACCGAGATCCTTCCTCCCGGAGAGATCAAAATCATAGAGTTTGTTCCGGCCGGTCATTGATAAATCTATGTGCAAGTTACCAGTCCAGCCCGTACAGAGAGATATTTGACAAAACCTATTGAGCATTAGTGATATAATGATATCTCGTTTCTGTAAGGTGCGGTAATAAGTGCGGTTTCAGGTAATATTTAGCTCCTAAATATAAGAATTAGTCCGGGGTGCCTTGCGAAAATCACCCTCTTAGTTTCATAACGCACCCCCTCAAAGAATCATAATGATTTGTTGGATGTGTTGACTATGATAGTTAGGAGTTGTCGATCCAGCATTGTATTACCCGAATCTGGCTGGCCTACCATTATAAGATTAACTGGGATATGCACTTAAAACATATTGATTTTTAGAGCTCTTTGGTGGATGGTAGCACAGAAAAATCGAGTTAGTGCAGCTGGACTTCAACGAGTTTTAGGATTGGGTAGTTACAGAACTGCTTGGACATGGCTTCATAAGTTCAGGCGATTAATGGTGTTTCCTAACAGGGAAAAGCTTTCAGGTAAAGTTGAAATTGACGAAACCCTTGTTGGTGGTAAGAGAGCGGGAAAGCGAGGACGAGGAGCAGAGGGGAAATCATTAGTTGTGGTCGTGCCCGGCATTTGTAATTAAAACACCAGAGGACCAGTCAAGCCACTTATTCCCCCATTTGTCATAGATTTGAAAACCTTCCGCTTTGTCCCAGATAACTGGTGGCTGTCCCATCATGGATCCCGGTTCTGCTTCTGACAGAGAATTAGCAATCTCCAACGATTCAAAGACAGGCAACTGTGTATTGATCTCTCTGTATTTAGCCATAATTAAGTATTTGTTGGGTTAATCTTGATTTGGGACTCGATCATTTTCTTGTCAAAAAAAGTCGGCTATTGCAAAATAGCTGGTTAATAAACTGTATAATATGATCACTACCAGACTAAAATTCATCAATTTTCCGGCAGTATACTCCTTCATGAGTGACTTCTGGTTGATGAGGATGAATATTGGAATGGCAACGGCAGGAAGGATCAGTGCCTGGAATGCCTGTGAAAACACCATCAGCAAAGGAGGAGTGGTATTAATAAACTGCATCCCGAAACCAAACAGGACTCCTATAAGTCCCAAAGTCCGGTACATGGGTGAACGGATGTTTCTCTCCTTTCCTGTATAATCGGAAATAAGCCACGGGGCTATTAATATGATTGGGAAAATTGAAGAGATTCCTGCTCCTACAATGCCCAGAATTAGAATAATGGCAGCAATCTTTCCACCCAGGGGTTCAAAAAGACTTATCATCTCGACCGTATTGTTCATTTTCAACCCCATCACATGCAATGTGCCTGCTGAAACGGCCATGATCACCAGGCTCAGAAAAAGCATCATGGATGCAGATATTGCCGAGTCTATTTTTCCCAGTTTTAAATTCTTTATGGTCCAGCCTTTTTCTGCCATCACAGTGCTTCTCATTATAAATACAGCAGCAGAGCATGTAGTTCCGGTTATTGCAGCAATTAACCGGAGGGTTCCTTCAGTTTTAGGTATGCTAGGCACAAGTCCACTGGCAATTGAAGTGAAGCTTGGTTTTACCATGAAGAATACTACAATGAAAGAGAGCCCCATCATGATGACAAGGATGATGAGGAATTTTTCAAAAACCTCGTATTTACCTATCCATAGCAATGCATACAGAGACACAACTAAAACGGCAGTGATCGTTAATGTATTGAATCCTGAGCCGCCAAAAAGAAGTATTGAAGCTTCGCGAATCAGATCGGTAACAATTCCGAAAATACCCATCAGGGCGAGTAATTCACCAATTACCAAAGCAACCAGTATATAGATCGCCAATACCTGTCCGTATTTTATGTTGGATTTAATGGCTGATAGTGCTGTCTTGCCCGACACGAGGGTTGTCTTGCCATAAGCAACCATTAAGATATACGTGAAGATGCAGGACAGGACCAATGCCCAGGTTAGTGTCATACCATGTTCAGCGCCCACTTTAGCCATGGTTGTTATACTTCCTGTGCCAATGTTATACCCGATGAGGAACAGTCCAGGCCCTACGGCAGTCAGCCCCATTAAAATTCTTTTGTGAAGCTTCTTTTTCCCCATAGTACAGATATTATTGAGATTCAATCCAGGTTAGGGGAAATGTAATTCCTTAATCTTAATATTCTTCCATAGAACTTTTTTATCCACCTGCCACTCCCGGTAAGCCTCGTGAAACTGCAAGCCGATGAATCCGGAGGCGGACATCTCATCGATTGTATCTACTGTGATAATCCCGTTTACCCATGCTTGTATTTTGTTGCCGTTCATTACTATTTTATAATGATTCCAATCCATCGGTTTGAAAGATTTGCGTGCTGCTTCATTGTCTGCCAGGGTCACGAGCCAACCACGATTCCCTTCTTCGAACAAGCCGCCAGACCAGGCGCGGTCACTTGGATCCACTTCAATTTGATAACCCCAGATATAACCCGCTTTCCATTTTAATTGACGTATTGTACCATTGCGATCGCCGGCCAGGTATGTTGTGATGGTGTCCTTTTCCCAAATTTGGCTTCGGCATTGCACACCGGAATTAAGAGATGTATCGATCTTTACATCCAGCTCAAGAATATAATTATTATATGATTTTTCCGTAACCAGATAACCAGCATCAATATCCAGTATTGTATTGCAAACGATCATGCTGTCCTCTACATAAAAGTCAGCTTCACCACCTACAATTTTCCACCCGTTCAGTGTTTTGCCATCGAACAGGTTTTGCCACCCGTCTTGCCCGATCGCTTTATTTTGACAGCCCATACCAATCACAACAGGCAAGAGAATAACTATAAAAAATGCTCTTTTGATAAATGTTGTTGAATACATAATACCTCCTTTATGTAAATAGTTCAAAAAATATAACTAGTTGTTCTGTTAATACTTGAAAAAAATCGGCTATAGTACAGGTTCCCAGCCGGGCTCATAGTCACGTTTCCACAATTTCATTGCTTCGCGATCAAAAATACGGCCTGTATCCGAGTTAATATTAAGTGATTTACCTGTACGGTAAGCGATATTGGCATAATTGGCAAGAAGGTTGCTAATCGCTCCATTTTCAATCGGAGAATTTAGTTTTTCTTTTCCCCGTATGGCATTGAAAAAATTGGCAATATGCTCCGATGTTCCATCGTCAACATTACTTGGTCTTACTTTTTCTTTGATCAGTTCTCCACTTCTTTCGAATAACTTGTAACCCGAAGGATCAACAAAAACAATTCCTTCAGTGCCATGAATAA